>ATLU01000195.1_pt1 | contig 15109 bp, 7 predicted proteins | sample 178751 | NCBI WGS metagenome assembly ATLU01 (sample SAMN02211837, study PRJNA209200) | bioreactor metagenome | isolation source: day 23 sample from continuous culture bioreactor inoculated with sediment... | place: Germany: Wadden Sea | collected 2011
GGCAGGCACTGTAGATATTGTGGTTGGCACCCACAAACTGCTTCAGGAGAGTATCAAATATAAAAATCTCGGCCTGGTGGTCATTGATGAGGAACATCGATTTGGCGTACGGCACAAAGAGAAACTGAAAGCACTTCGCAGTGAAGTGGACATGCTAACTTTGACGGCGACACCTATTCCCAGAACGCTCAATATGGCGATGTCTGGCATGCGTGATCTTTCAATTATTGCCACCCCGCCAGCAGCCAGACACCCTATTAAGACTTTTGTAAGTCAATGGAACGACGCCCTGGTGATAGAGGCCTGTCAACGTGAGATCAAACGTGGTGGACAGGTCTACTTCCTGCACAATGAAGTCAGCACGATTGAGAACACCGCACAAAAACTGGAAAAACTGCTACCTGGTGTAAAAGTTCAGGTCGCCCACGGTCAGATGCGTGAACGGGAACTGGAAGCGGTCATGCGTGATTTTTACCACCAGCGCTTTAATATCCTGGTCTGCACCACCATTGTCGAGAGTGGTATCGATGTACCCAGCGCCAACACCATCCTGATCAATCGGGCCGATAAGCTGGGTCTTGCCCAGTTGCATCAATTACGGGGACGGGTTGGTCGTTCACATCATAGGGCCTATGCCTACCTCATCACACCGCCTCCCAAAACGCTCTCGGCCGATGCCAAAAAGCGACTGGAAGCGATTGAATCACTTGAAGATCTGGGTGCAGGCTTTACTCTGGCCACCCATGACCTGGAAATCCGTGGCGCGGGGGAATTACTCGGTGAAGGACAGAGCGGCCAGATACACGAAGTCGGCTTCTCACTCTACAGTGAGTTACTGGAACGAGCCGTCAAGGCACTGAAATCCGGACAGCATCCCAACCTTGATCGGCCACTGGATCACGGTGCAGAGATCGACCTTCAACTACCAGCACTTCTGCCAGATGATTATCTTCCTGACGTTCACTCACGACTGGTACTTTATAAACGCATTGCCAGCGCCACATCCAAAGATGAGTTGCGGGAGATCCAGGTCGAGATGATTGATCGCTTTGGTCTGTTACCCGATGCTACAAAAAACCTGTTTGGCATAACCGAGCTCAAGCTGAAGGCCAACCCACTCGGTATCCGCAAGATAGAGGCAGGGCCATCCGGTGGACGAATCCTGTTTAATGGGGAACCCAAGATTGACGCCGGCCAAATCATTCGGTTAATACAGACTCGTTCCAAAGAGTACAAATTGGATGGTGCTGATAAACTGCGTTTCTTCAAAGATCTCAGTGAATCACAGCATCGGATTACCCAAGTAACTGATATCCTGGACGAAGTGTGTGGATGAATCGTAAAAAAACATGCGAAAATACCGCCAAAGCCAGCTTTAAGATAAATTCGGCTATACATTTTTTGCCTCGGCAGAGACAATCATCTGCCTGTTTAAAAACGACGACTGCAAAGCGCCCCCCTTATTAATATGATGAAATCGTCTCAACTCCTTTTCACACTCCTGATCTTTCTGACCTCATTGTCCCAGGCGGCTAACGCTACGAATGAAGCTACCTGGTATGACATTGAGTTGATCTTGTTCAAGCAGGGATCCAGCTACACCGCCAAATCTGAACATTGGCCAGCCGACCCAGGAAGCCCTGACTGGAGTGATGCGGTCAACCTGATACCAGGAGTCTCCGGGGAACAACGCCCCTACGCCCTGTTACCTCGGTCTGACTGGCGACTCACTGCCGCATTCAATGCTTTACGAAAAACCCGCGGCGAACTGGACCCGATATTTCACCAAGCATGGCGGCAACCTGTTGTATCACTCAAGAGTGCAAAGGCAATCTATCTGCAATCTGACCCAAATGCACCTGCAGGCCTTTTTGAGGGTGTAATCAAGATAAGTGTTAATCGCTATCTACATGTCGACCTGGATCTCTTACTGAAAAATGCCATTGGAAGCAGTGCTACATCAGATAGCAGTAGCGGTTCACTCAGCCCAGCATTTGGCAATGTGCGGGTAACAGGAAAACGACGTATGCGCAGTGGTGAGACACACTATATTGATCACCCGATGATGGGGGCCCTGATTCTGATCAGTCGCATCGAAGAGAAAACAACGCCACCTGAACCTGCAATCACCGTGGAGACCACCCCAGCGCCCGACACAACACCACAAACAGACGCTAAACCAGCTAATGCTGTAACCAACTGATCCAAAACCTCCAGATGAACAGCTATTTCCTTCCAGGCGGTCTGATACTCGCTTTCATTATCTCCTGGTTTGCACCCGAGACAGGGACCTCACTTCAGCAGATGGGCCTGATACCCTGGATGGTCGTAACGATCTTTCTAATTAACGGTTATCAGACACAACTCAATGAAATACCACTCTCGGGCAAGCTCTGGACCACCGCATTAATTGCTGTCGTCATTAATCTTTTACTGAGCCCCTTTCTCGGGCTATTGACGGCCTCGTTACTAGCATTACCGGCCGGGGCCGCCATTGGTCTAATCGTCACAGCTACTGTCCCCTCTACGCTCTCTTCTGGGATCGTAATGACACATCTGGCGGGAGGTGATGGGGTTAAAGCCTTGTTTCTCACTATACTGCTTAATCTGCTTGGCGTCTTTACCATCCCCTTTATTCTCCCGGTTGTTCTGGAAAATGTGGGTACTATCGATCTATCACCCTGGCCACTATTAAAACAGCTGCTCATCATTGTACTTACGCCGTTTGTTATTGGCATGCTGGCACGACGTTTACTTCAGGTATCACCAAAACACGGATTGATCCGCTATCTTCCATCAACCTGTGTAATTGCTACTGTATGGATGTCGGTGTCTGCTTCCAGTGAAACCCTGAAAGAGATCAGCTTGTTATTAATTGGCATGATTATCCTTGGATCTATCCTATTACACACTGCACTGCTACTACTCTGTCTGGGTTCCAGGGCATTGAATCATCCCGAGCGTGGGGAATGGATTGCCCTGATGTTTACCGCATCGCAAAAGACACTACCGGTTGCTGTTGGCGTATTAGCCGCCCTCAAGCAACCCATTGGTGTTGCTCTTGTGGCCTGTATTCTGTTCCATTTTCTGCAGCTTTTTATTGACTCAATTCTGGCGGCACGCTTAGCACGAGTCAGCAGACAGGCCGCCTAAAAGGAACGCCAGTATTTTTATTCCAGATAGCCAATTCGGAAACAGCCGCTTTTCCTGGAACTCACTAAAAGGTACGCTGTCCGACACTTACAGACACTCACGCCCACTCGGCACCTAAAATATCAAGGATTATTGATGAAGCCATTCAAGTTGTTCGCCATTACTATGGCCCTATTCAGTTTCAGCACTCTCAATCTTTCGGCAGCCGACGGCCTGCTTACAGAGAGTAGCGTGGTAGGTAATGTAGGTGGAAAAGCAATTCTGCTCTCTGACATCGAAGACCAGAAGATCAATGAGCTTCGGATACAGCTTCATGATGCCCTTCAGGAAGCCTTTATCCGACGCGCGGTAAAGGAACTGACCGAGACATCCAGTGATTATAAACTGGCTCCCCGTGCAACTATTTCGGATGAACAGGTCGAGACGTTTTACCTCAAGAATAACCTGCAGAGCCGTGGATCAATGGATCAACTTGGCCCGATGATACGGGAATATATGGAGGGCATGGACAGAGCAAGAAGCGAAATCGATGTCTATCAGCGCGCCAGCAATAAGGGGGATATTGTATCCCGCCTTATTAAACCCCAGGAAATGCTGTTGAAGCTACCCGTAGAGACGGCTTTCCTGCGCGGTAATGACAAAGCCCGGGTCATGGTCATGGAATTCTCTGACTATCAGTGTCCCTTCTGCAAGCGTGCTCAAAGTACCGTTAAATCATTAATTGAGCAGTACGGTGATCGTGTCGCTTTTGGTTATCGTCACTTCCCCCTCGCTTTCCATAAGGAAGCCGACGAGGCAGCGGTTGCTACTGAATGTGCCCGTGATCAGGGCGGCTTTGATGCCATGCATGAGATCCTGTTCAATCAACCAGACAATCTCCAGCCAGACGCGCTTAAAGCCGTTGCAAAACAGATCGGGCTGAAAGACCTGGAAAAGTTCAACAGCTGCCTCGATAACGACACCTACCGCGCTCGGGTATCCCGAGATATGGCAGTGGGTCAATCAGTGGGTATCACTGGCACACCTGGCTTTATCATTGGTTACCATAATCCAGCCGATGGCACACTGGAGGGCGAGCTTATTTCAGGAGCACAGCCTGCCAATGTCTTTATTGCGGCCATTAAAAAATATATGGAAAATCCGAGATAAATAGCACCCAACCTAACGCAAAACGCCCGTCAATTTGCCGGGCGTTTTGTTTATACAGCTAACGTCACAAGATACAGATTAATCCGATCAGCAATTTTATGTAACAAGTTGGATCGCTCAGTTACAGATGACTTACCCCAAACTGTTTTTGCAGCATGGGATGGGCGCAATACCAAAATCAATATCTTCGGCTGCAGAACAGGGAATTTCACAGATCAGCTCACTTGTGACCGAGCTATGATTGGCGAAACAGGTAGCAAAGCACCTGGAGAAAGGAGAACAGAATACGGCTGTTTACTACGACCTTGGATTCACTGATCCCTGTCATTTCAGTCACCGTTTCCGGCACTTTTTTGGAAGTTCTTCCCGGGCATACCATAGCCGTGTAATCCAGGCCAAGCAGTAGGCTTTTCGAGCAGATAAAAAAACCCGATCAGTTTCCTGATCGGGTTTTTAGTATGGCGTCCCCTAGGGGGTTCGAACCCCTGTTACCGCCGTGAAAGGGCGGTGTCCTAGGCCTCTAGACGAAGGGGACTTGGACTCTCTCCATTTAACACCCGGGATGCTGGTTCCCCGGTCAGGCATCATGCCCTTTCTCTCTGTTTTGGTGGAGCCAGGCGGGATCGAACCGCCGACCTCGACACTGCCAGTGTAGCGCTCTCCCAGCTGAGCTATGGCCCCGAAACAAGGCGCGCATGGTAAGGTATCCCGCCCTGTTTGTCTACCCTCGACGATCAATCTGGGAGGAGGTAGCCAGCAGGCAGGCTACCTCCTCCCTGCAGAAAGGTACGTACCGGCCAGGTACACCGCTCCTCGATCAGTAATCGAACCCATCAGGTTCGGGATAAACGATTGTAAAGTCATGCAGGAACACTAGACACGTTCCCTGAACCAATTGAGGTTCATCACAAGCCGCACCGGCCACCTCATCACCTATTGCCATCGGTTCATCTTGATCCGAACTCGATGCGCTTCATTTGGGTCAAAACATGCCTTGATCATGTTCCGTTGGGATTTTCCAGGCATCTTTCATTTCTTCAATTACATTGACCTCAGCCGACTTCGAATCCAAGCATCAAGTTCTCGAAACATATATTTGAACTCCTGAATCCCATAGCGCCCAACTCATCCTAGCAAATATTTGTTCAGCTCTTGGATCACTTGATACAAGTGATAGTGGGTTGTTCTTGTGAGTCAGTTCCCGAACTCTACTCTTGAACCGGATACGTGCTTTGTCGCTGACCCGGACCTTATCTCTAGGGACCTGAAACCCTAGATCAGTTGGCACTGTTTTAGCCAATTGGCACCAAATATCCCGTCAGCTTGCTGCAAGGTAATTAATTGGCGCAATGAGAGCACTTTAAGGGCGTAACCTAATAAGCCCCTCCGGCGAGACCGGAGGTAACTTAACTGTCATCTCAAGTCGCGACTACTACAATTTAACTTACGTTTGATAACAGGGCTGAATGCCAATCACCTGAACGAGACACTCGGTATTGCATCCCAATGCTCGCCCAATAGAGAAATCTCTACTTAATAAAACCTGTCGCCTTCCCGCGATAATCCTGGCCATCCTCACTTACTTTGTGTCAGGTTATTTTACATCACATTCAAACACCCCCCCTCATATCAGGATAATATATTGATAAATAAGTTGATTATTTTTTGGCCCAAATCCTGCTTGGACTTCAACACGAAGCTAATTTACTCACCAAGGCAAGTATTAACTAAGTATTCGGAGGGAACAAAATGAACAAACTCAACAAGAGGCTGGGCACACTGATAGCAGGCTGCGCTATGCTGATCGGTGCTGGCTTCAGCGGCTCGGCATCGGCATCCACCATCATCGGGGGTGATGCGGTGGATCTGGCCAGTGCACCCAATGTGTTGGATATCGTGTTTGCCATCGATACCAGCGGCAGCATGAATGATGACATTAGTGCCATCGGTGCTGTAGCTCAAAGCGTGGTCCAGAACCTACAGTGCCCCGATACCGATGTCTACGTGCGGGCCCGCTTTATGGGTATCACCGGAACCAGTGGTATTTTCAATGAAACGGTACGTGACTATGTCATTGGTCTGGGTGAAACCCCGGTCAGCAACCACTCGGAAGACAACGGTCCCGCAGTAACTGATCTGGCCAACCACTACGAGTGGCACCAGGGCCTGGGCGACCTGACCGGCAAGGATCTCTACCGCGCCGTGGTCACCATTGGTGATGAGGGTACCGAAAACGGTTACTCCGTTAACCAGGCTGATTGGGATGCCGCTGTCGCTGCCAATCAGGCGGCCATTGCCAACGACGTCTTTCTCTTCTCCTGGGTAACCGATGACCCCTACCCTGGTGTTCCCGAGCTGTTCCAGAAAATGGCAGAGGGCGGCACCGCACCCGTCGGCTACACCGGCAGCTGCAGTGACACCGGCGGCGCCTACGTGCAACAGGGCTCTGGTGATTCTGCCGCGATCGAGGCAACCCTGCAGCAGATCATCTGTACCGCGGGCAGTGGTGGAACCAGTGGTGGCAACGGGGATGTACCCGAGCCCACCTCCATCGCCTTGGCGGGTATCGGTCTGCTTGGCCTCTGGGGCGCAGGTGCACAGCGCAGACGCCGCAAGATCTGAACAAGTGTAACCCGCACGGTAAAAAGCTGCTCCCTGTCTGGGAGCAGCTTTTTCATTTCAGGCCACCGCGCCAGACACTCATCGAATCGCCCTGCACTTCAGTCGGCAACCCATTGCGTATACAATCTAGATAGCAATACCTGCATGACTGCAGTGATAACACTTCGACCTGTAACCTATGCCCGAGGCGTTTGAACATTTTAACTTTAGAGGAAGAAGCATGCCCTCCAAAAAACCTTGCCATCATCCCTTTTTTCTCGTCGTTGTTTTACTGTTTTCAAGCCTTGCCCAGGCCATGCCTCAAAAAGCAGCCGACCTGCTGGAAGATGCCAAGGGATACTTTGCAGAGAACAATTACCGGGCTGCAGTCATTCAACTGAAGAATACACTTGCCGAGGAACCCAACTCCATCGAGGCGCGACTGCTATTGGCCGATGCCTACCTCACGATGGGTGATGGTTCCAGCGCGGAAAAGGAGTACGAGCGGGCAGCAAAACTTGGTGCCGCACCCAGGTACTGGCAGACAGGTCTGGCCAAAGCCTACCTGCTGCAGAACAAATTCGGCAAACTACTCGAGCAGGTTACCGTCGATAAAACAACTACAGCGGAACAGCAGTCGGCAGTGCATATCCTGCGTGGTTACGCCCAGATCGGAAATAGGGATTACGAGTTGGCAGCGGCAAGTTTTGCCACGGCACTGAAAATAAAACCCACCTCTGCCGAGGCAATTCTGGGGCAGTCACGGCTGGCACAAGCACAGGGTAATACCAAACAGGCATTCGACTTGGCCAACCAGGCCATAACGCTTTCCCCAACCCTGAGTGACGCGTTACAGATGCGCGCGGAACTTAACATGCGACAAGGGGAGCTAAAACAGGCCGTATCAGATTACACTCGCTCGATAGAACTCGATCCACGAAATGTGCGGGCCTTGGTCGGACGTGCCGAGGCATTGATAAAACTGGGTCTTGACGAACGTGCACGCTCTGACCTGCAATCCTACGAAACCGCCCAGCCGGGCTCTCCCGCGGCCGCCTACCTACGAGCGATACTGTCGTTTCGTTCCAACCAGCTGGACACGGCTATTAGTCATCTCGAGACGACCCTCCGGACCGTACCTGACCACTACCACAGTCAACTGCTTTATGGCGTAATCCGCTACATTCAGGGTCAGCAGGAGGCATCCATTGAATACCTGGCCAAGGCCTACAAGCAGAACCCCGGCCACCCACAACTGGCCAAGCTGCTGACCGCAGCCTATCTGCGTCTAAAAAACCCTGATGAGGCTGTTGCTGTCCTCTCCCCGCATGCCCAAGCAAGCACAGACGCACAACTTCTGAGCCTGCTGGGTGCAGCCTATATGATGCAGGGCGAAAATGATTTGGCAAGCCAAACCTACAACCGAGCACTGGTGGTTGCTCCTGACATTGCCGCCCTGAAGGCTGAACTAGCCATCAACCTGCTACAGGCAGGTGACGATACCGCACTTGGCGAACTGAAGTCGTCCGTCAATCTGGCGGACAACCTGTCACCCCTTGATCCCTTATTGGTACTCGCGCATATCAACCAACAAGATTACGATGCGGCCCTTCAGGCGGCAGAATCCTTCATGGAAAAACAACCGGAAAATCCGGTGGCACACAATCTTGTAGGTATCGTCCTGCTTGCCAAACAGCAGAATGACAACGCCAAGCAGCATTTTAATCAGGCACTGGAACTGAACCCGCAATTTTACGAGGCCCGAATCAACCTCGCACGCATCAATCTGATCGAGGAAAATCCTCTTGCGGCAAAAGAGCAATACCACGCCGTTCTGGCCGAAAAGCCCGAACACTTTAGTGCGCTGCTCGGAATGATCGCTCTGGCGGTTCAGGAGAAAGTCACCCCGGAGGTAGAAACCTGGGTCAAACGCACTCTTAATCATCACCCACAGACAATCCAGCCAGAGCTCCTGCTCGCAAACCACTACCTGGCAACCAACCAGGCAGCAAAGGCTGCTGGTATTGCCGACGAGCTCAAAACCCGGTTTCCCGACAACGGTGTAGTACTCTTCACTTTGGCACGGGCGCAACTCGCCACGGGTTTTGTAAACCGTGCAGTGAATAACTTGCAATCACTGGTGGACCTGCAACCAGACAACGTCACAGCCCGCCTCTTGTTGGCCGAGACCTATCTTGCTGTCAATAAACAGGTTCCTGCCCGGGAGCAATTCGAAACAATTCTCGAACTGCAACCCAATCAGGTCAATGCCCATGTAGGGCTCTCATCAATTGAAATGGCTGCCGGCAACCACAAAAAAGCATTAAAGATAGCTAACGAGATTGTTCAACTGGCACCAGAGCTGGCCGAGGGATATCGCCTAAAAGGGCTCGTCCATCTTAAACTGGGGGACTACCCATCTGCCAGTATTGCCCTGAAGAAGGCCTACGAAAAGGAACCCACTGGGAAAATTGCAGGCGTACTCGCCGACGTCTACAAGGCAACAGGAGATATGTTGCAAGCCACAGAGATACTCAAAGACTGGTTGCAACATGCCCCGAAAGATACCAAGCACCGTCGACAACTTGCCTTTCTGCTTCATGGAGCCGGTGAAGTCACAGCGGCCCAGCAGGAGTATGAAATTCTCGTCTCGGCCGACAACAGTGATTCTGTTGTTCTGAACAACCTTGCATTGATCTATTTCGAAAACTCAGATCCACGGGCCAGTTCAACCGCTCAACGCGCCTACCAACTGACTCCAAACCGATCATCTATCAAGGACACCTATGGATGGATCCTTCTCAATACCGGAGAACAAAACAAGGGTTTGAAGATTCTCCAGGACGCCCTGGTTCTTGCTCCAGATGATGAAGAGATCCGACTACATGTCGCAACCGGCCTGATTGATACCGGAAAAACAGATGAGGCAATTATACACCTCGAACAGTTACTGAACGGAGCCTTTTCAGAGAAGGCGAAAAAACTTCTCGACAGTCTGCAACAATGAGTTTGCTCGGGATTAAGCAAAGCAAGATTATTGCATTGCTGCGGACTCCAATGTGAAGGACTATGGCTACAATCACAAGCGAGTGTGGCACACTCTAACAGGAATTGGAGTTGAACTTGCGGTCAACCTCAAGCGGTGCCTGAAGCAGGACAACCCGGATAATTTGCTGGGTCAACTGGCCGTACCATCGGCCCATGCCAAATCAATAATATGTGATCAATGTACTTCATGCCTCTAGACGAAGGAGGCTTGGATTGGTTTTTTTTGAACTACCGGCAAAGGGAGGAAAACCACCCTATTATTCCAAACAGGTCATATCCAGTAACGGTCAATCAGTAGCAATATGCTATTTAGGGCAGGTTAAATGTCATCAGGCATGAGCGAGTGCGGCTACAGCCTTTCAAACCATAGTTTTTGTAAGTTTATATGTCAACTGCATAACGGGATTGGACGTGGTAAAAACAGAAACGAAAAAAGCGACCCATATGGCCGCTTTTAACTGAAGCTACAATCTAATACCCGCGTGTAAAAACAAGCATCTGATCTAGCGAAGATATGGCGTCCCCTAGGGGGTTCGAACCCCTGTTACCGCCGTGAAAGGGCGGTGTCCTAGGCCTCTAGACGAAGGGGACTTGGACTCTCTCCATTTAACACCCGGGATGCTGGTTTCCCGGTCAGGCATCTTGCCTTTTCTCTCTGTTTTGGTGGAGCCAGGCGGGATCGAACCGCCGACCTCGACACTGCCAGTGTAGCGCTCTCCCAGCTGAGCTATGGCCCCGAAACAAGGCGCGCATGGTAAGGTAAGATGCGCCGTTTGTCCAGACTAAATACCGTTAATATTTCAAGCCTTAGTTTATCCTGCCCCCATAACGGGATAGTGTCCCTACCCCTTCTCCGCTTCCAGCTTGGCCCAGGTATCACGCAAGGTCACTGTGCGGTTAAAAATCATCTTTTCAGGACTACTCTCTGTATCCACACAGAAGTATCCTTCGCGCTCGAACTGGAACTGCTCACCCGCCACGGCCTTCAGTAGACTCGGCTCAACAACCGCTTGAATCGTGCGCAGTGACTCAGGATTCAGGTGCTCTAAAAAAGAGTCCACTGTCTTATCACTATCCGGAGCTGGATGATTAAACAGCCGATCGTAGATGCGCACCTCAGCTGGTACACCGTGGGAGGCAGAGGCCCAGTGAATCACACCACGTACCTTGCGACCTACAGGATTGGCACCCAGTGTCTCAGGATCATAGCTGCAACGCAGTTCAATAATCTCACCCGCATCATCCTTAATCACCTGTTCACACTTGATCACGTAGGCATTGCGCAAGCGCACTTCACCACCGGTCACCATGCGCTTGTACTTCTTGTTAGCCTCTTCCCTGAAATCCCCGCGATCAATGTAGAGCTCGCGGGTAAAGGCCAACTGGCGGCTTCCCATGGATTCATCTTTCGGATGACAAGGTGCATCGAGCATCTCGACTTTATCTTCCGGGTAGTTCTCAATGACCACCTTGAGCGGATCCAATACCACCAGTGCCCGACGGGCATGCTGATCCAGATCTTCCCGTATACAAGCCTCCAGCATCCCCATTTCGACCGAGTTGGCCGATTTGGTCACACCGATACGCTCACAGAAGGTACGAATGGATTTAGGCGTATAGCCGCGCCTGCGCAGCCCGGCAATGGTCGGCATGCGTGGATCATCCCAACCTGCCATCAGTTTGTCATCTACCAACTGAGTCAGCTTGCGTTTGCTCATCACCGTATATTCGAGATTGAGCCGGGAAAACTCGATCTGTTGTGGATGACAATCAATAGTGATGTTATCCAATATCCAGTCATAAAGTGGGCGATGATCTTCAAACTCCAACGTACAGAGCGAATGGGTAATCCCCTCCAGAGCATCCGAAACCGGATGGGTGAAGTCATACATCGGGTAGATGCACCACGCCTCACCGGTCTGGTGGTGAATCACACCATGACGAATACGGTACAGCGTGGGATCGCGCATATTCATATTCGGTGACGCCATGTCGATTTTGGCCCGCAGTACCCGGCTACCGTCTTTAAACTCACCGGCCCGAATGCGTTGAAACAGATCCAGGTTCTCTTCAACCGAGCGATTCCGATAAGGACTTTCACGACCCGGCTCGGTCAGCGTTCCCCGGTATTCCCGGGTCTGCTCAGCATTCAAATCACAGACATAGGCCTTACCGGCCTTGATCAGTTCAACCGCATAGCCATAGAGTTTCTCGAAATAGTCAGAGGCGTAGTAGAGCCGGTCTTCCCAATCAAAACCAAGCCACTTTACATCTTCCTTGATGGCATTGACGTAATCCTCATTCTCTTTATGTGGATTGGTATCATCAAAACGCAGATTGCACTGCCCTCCTGCATAATCTTTCGCCAGACCGAAATTAAGACAGATAGATTTGGCATGCCCAATATGCAAATAACCGTTGGGTTCAGGCGGGAAACGGGTGTGAATCCGACCATCATTCTTTCCAGCAGCCAGATCACGCTCGATGATCTGTCGAATAAAATGGGTGGGTGCCGTGGTTTCGTTATTGCTCATTACAGATTTTGCCAATAGGTTGCGTTTAGTGAGTGGTTAACAATCAAGCGAGCCTGATCAGGCGTTCGCCTCACGTTGGGTAATAAAGTCCAGCGCCCTATCGATACGGCGCAGACAGGCAGCCTTACCCACCAGCTGCAGCGTGACATCAATACCTGGTGAGGCCGCACGCCCAACAACAGCAACCCGCAGGGGTTGTGCCACTTTTCCCATCTTCAGTTCCAGCGATTCAGACACATCCATCACCAGCTGATGCAGTGCCTCGGCGGACCACTCCTCCTGAGCTTCCAGTGCCGCTCTCATCTTTTCCAGCGGTTCACGTGCTACCGAACGCAGATTTTTCTTTGCAGCCGCTTCATCAAACGTATCAAAATCACGATAGAAGAAGGCGCTAATCTCCGCCATCTCCACAAGAGTTCTGGCCCGCTCCTGCTGCGCCTTGACCACTTCAACCAGATCCGGCCCATCTGCAGGATCAATACCCAGATTCCCCATGTGATAACTAAGCAGATGAGCCAGATGGGCCGGGGCGCTGTTCTTGATATAGTGCTGATTCAGCCACAACAGTTTTTCAGTATTAAAGGTCGATGCGGCCTTGTTCACATCTTCAATATCAAACAACTGGGTAAGCTCATCAACCGAAAAGATCTCCTGATCACCATGAGACCAACCCAGACGCACCAGGTAGTTCAACAGCGCCTCGGGCAGAAAACCATCCTCCTTATACTGCATCACACTCACCGCGCCATGACGCTTGGAGAGTTTCGCACCGTCATCACCCATAATCAGTGCCACATGGGCATAGAGTGGAATTTTCCAGCCGAGTGCCTTGAAGATGTTGACCTGACGAGAGGCATTCCGCTTGTGGTCGTCACCGCGAATCACATGGGTAATCCCCATATCATAATCATCCACCACCACAGTCAGATTATAGGTTGGTGCCCCATCGGTACGGCGGATAATCAGATCATCCAACTCTTCATTATTGACCGCTACCTTGCCATGTACCTGATCATCAAACACTACCAGGCCGGTTTCTGGGTTACGGAAACGCACCACATGAGGCTGGGCAGGGTCGACAAACTTATTCCGGCAATGGCCATCATAACCACGCATGCCGCCCTGTTTCTCGGCCGAGGTCCGCAGCTCATCCAGACGTTCCTTGGAACAGTTACAGCGATAGGCATGGCCGTTCTCAAGCAATTCATCAATCACTTCGTTATAACGTTCAAAGCGATGGGTCTGATAAAACGGCCCCTCTTCATACTCCAGCCCCAGCCAGGTCATCCCCTCCAGGATGGCATTGACCGCCTCTTCGGTTGAACGTTCAATATCGGTATCTTCGATACGCAGGACAAAGGCACCACCATGGCGCCTGGCATAGAGCCAGGAGAAGAGCGCGGTACGGGCACCGCCCACATGAAGGTAACCTGTCGGACTTGGGGCAAAACGGGTACGAATGGTCATAAACTCACTAATAGGCAGTCAATATGGGAAAGAGCCGCATTCTATCAGATGTGTATTGATCTGCGTATGGAGCATTTGACCCGCATGAAGCAAATCAATAGAATTGCGCTCCTCCATTTAGGGGGCGCGTAGCTCAGCGGGAGAGCACTACCTTCACACGGTAGGGGTCCCTGGTTCGATCCCAGGCGCGCCCACCAATAAAATCAAAGAGTTACACACGACTATTCCAATCAAGCAGTCATTAGGTTATTCACAGTAAATTCTTCGGCACTCAATTCAGTCAATTTCTCAAATCAAAGTCATTAAAACCCCACCACTATGTAACTAGGATGGGGTTTTAAGCAAACTGACATAGTTATGAGATTAGTTTTCTTTGTTTGTATGCGATTCCACCCAAGCCAATTACAACTAATAAAAGAGTAGCCGGCACTGGCACAGAAGCATTAACTGCAGACAGGCTCCCTTGATTATCAAAAACAAGATTTACTGAATTATAACCAGCAGCACTTGCCTGAATGAGACTGGTGTCAAGGCTCTTTATTCCTGTAGCAATAAACATATCATTCAGTGAGGGCATCAACGCAATATCACTCACTATCTGTGCAAGAAAACTATCTGAAAAAATCATCTCGATAATACCGGTAGTAATATCTAAATCACCCAGTACATTCAAAATGTCATAGTCACCTGCCTGATTACCATTAACCTCCATCTGCAAGATACTGTTGGCACTCTGTATATAGTTTCCAGTAATTGTCATTGTCCCAGGTGAATTTCCGGGAGCTACCACACCACCATCATTGATTACATTACCATTCACGAAGGCACTGCCATTGAATATTCCACCAAGGCCAACATACACGCCATCTCCTGCTGTTACCTGGCCGCCATTAGTAACTGTAAGTAATCCAGTTGATGCACCTCCCCCAAAGAACGAAATGGGTGATCCAACGACTATTTTATCGCCCGTCGACAGATGTGAACCTGTGCCGGTAACGGTTACGATACCTGTGCCACCTACACGAGCAGTATTGGGGTCATTATCGTGATCACGGGCGTAGCCAATTAATACATCACTATCCGTTGCTCCTGTCAGGCTGACTTGTCCCCCATTGGATATATGCAATGTTCCCAACGATCCTGAGTCACGGGATACA
>ATLU01000196.1_pt1 | contig 15107 bp, 12 predicted proteins | sample 178751 | NCBI WGS metagenome assembly ATLU01 (sample SAMN02211837, study PRJNA209200) | bioreactor metagenome | isolation source: day 23 sample from continuous culture bioreactor inoculated with sediment... | place: Germany: Wadden Sea | collected 2011
GCGAAACGATTTGGGATTTGTTCAACACCTCGGACGATCCCAATACAACCGTGGCCGTCAATCGGTACATTTGGAACGCCTCACTGGACGTGCTGAATTTCATGCCCGTGAAAGCCGCTGATCCGTTTACCGGCATCATCGTGTTTGATTATGGGCGCCCGCCCGGTGGTGGCACCTTTAAAGCGACCGTTTATGTGCGTGATCCTGCGCTGGATGCGCGGTCTTTGTCGGTTGCGCTTTATACACGCTCTGGCCCAGCCAGCGCCGAAGCGGTGCGTAAGATCGAAGATGCGATTCTGACCCGTGCGCGCCAATTGCGGATTGCCGACGGCAAGCTGTAATATCGGTCACGATAGACAGTCTTTCAAACGCGCCTTTCGGGGCGCGTTTTTTTGTTGTGTCCCTTTGTGGGGTGCAAAAAACCTATCGCGCCACAAATTCTGGCGGGTTAGGGTCGGCGTCCATCAGTTTTTTGACCCATTCCATCATCCGGGGCTGACAGACAGTGTTCAGGTCATATTCCTCAACCACCACCTGACGGGCCGCAGCCCCAAGGCGCGCGCGCAGGGTGGAATCGTCCAAAAGCCCACAAATCTCATCCACCAGCGCCTCTTGGTCATGGAAATCCACCAGCCGCGCGGTTTCATCATGGGTGGCGACCTCTTTTACGGGCTCGGTTGAACTGGCGACAATCGCGGCCTCGACGCTCATCGCCTCCAGAAACGACCAACTCAGCACGAACGGATAGGTCAGATAGACATGCACCCGGCTGACCTGAAGCATCCGCGTGAACTGATCATAGGGAATGCGGCCCATGTAATGCACGCGCGCCCAGTCCTCATCCGGGATTTGGTCGCGCACTTCGTCAATATAGATCTGTTTCCAAGTCTGCCCTTTGGGCGGTTGCGCGCCATATGAAGTCTCATCGCCGCCGGTGATCAGCACGCGGGCATTCGGGCGTTCGCGCAAAAGACGCGGCAGGGCGCGCATAAAGATGTGATAACCGCGGTAGGGTTCCAGGTTACGGTTCACAAAGGTGATCACCTCATCTTCGCGGGTGAGCGTGCCGAAACCTTCGACCTCAAGCACCACATCTTCATTACGCACCAGTTGATCGGTGCGGATGCCGTCGTGAATCACCTCAATCTTATCGCGGAATTCCGGTGGAAAACTGTCAGCCTGAAACTGGGTGGGGCTCAGCCCCGCGTCGCCAATGGCGAAATGCATATGGTTGGTGATGTTTTTCATCCGCAAACGCAGGGCATCTTCGGGTTTCACCTCGCCCTCAAACGCGGCTTGGTCCACCCCATTGTAAAATTCGCAAAACAGCCCCAACCGCGCGTCGGGCCAGACATCTTTGACAAACAGCGATTCCCCCCAGCCGGGGTGGGCAATGATCACATCCGGCGTAAACCCGCCTTTGCGCAGCGCCATCGCCGCGGTGAAAAAACTGTGCGCGCGAATGAGGTGCGTGTTGGTGTTGATCATCCACGGATGCGGATTGGTGCTGTTTGGCGGCACATTCAGCGTATAAGGCAGCACCTTTACCCCTTTCCACACCTGTGGTTCCTTGACCCGAAGCGTCAGCGCCACACATTCATGGCCAAGGGCGGCCAGTTCTGGTGCCAAATGCACAAACTGACCGGGAAAGTTTTGGTGGATAAAAAGGACTTTCATGGCACTGCTCATAGGGTTTCTTCGTTAATATTTCCGGCAGCATTCTGGGCGGCCCGTGTCTTTTGCCCAAGATTATCGCACCCACACCCGCCCGTATAGAGCAAGAAGGCTGGACGCGCCCGCCCGCGCCCCTTATCACCAAGCGCGAATTGAATGGAAAAGGTCACGTGACATGAGCCGTTATACCGCCGCTGATATCGAAGCAAAATGGCAGCAGGCCTGGGATGAGGCTGGGATTTTCACCGCCAAGCGGGATCCGAACCGTCCGAAATATTATGTGCTGGAAATGTTCCCCTATCCTAGCGGGCGCATTCACATGGGTCACGTGCGCAATTACACCATGGGCGACGTGATCTCGCGTTATAAATCATCTTGCGGTTTTTCGGTGCTGCACCCGATGGGCTGGGATGCCTTTGGAATGCCGGCGGAAAACGCGGCGATGGCACAGGGCGGCCACCCCGGCACATGGACCTATGACAACATCAAGACCATGAAAGGTCAGATGAAACCGCTGGGCCTGTCGATTGACTGGAGCCGCGAATTTGCCACCTGTGATCCGGAATATTACGGCCAGCAACAGGCGATGTTCCTTGATTTCATGGACAAAGGCTTGGTGTATCGCAAGAACGCGACGGTGAACTGGGATCCGGTTGATATGACCGTTCTGGCCAATGAACAGGTGATTGACGGTTGCGGTTGGCGCTCGGGTGCTCCGGTGGAACGGCGTGATCTGACCCAATGGTTCTTTAAGATCTCTGACTATTCCAGCGAGCTTTTGGACGCTTTGGATGACTTGGAAAACTGGCCGGAAAAAGTGCGCACCATGCAGGCCAATTGGATTGGCAAATCAAAAGGTTTGCAATTTGCGTTTGAACGCACCGATGGCGGTGCGCCGATTGAGGTTTACACCACCCGCCCCGACACCCTGATGGGCGCGTCGTTTGTGGGCATTTCCCCGGATCATCCGCTGGCCAAAGAACTGGAAGCGAAAAACGCGGATATCGCCGCGTTCAACGCCGAATGTCGTCGCATGGGCACCTCGGCCGCCGAAATGGAAAAGGCCGAGAAGAAAGGCCTTGATACCGGGCTGACCGTGAAACATCCGCTGGATCCGAATTGGGAGCTGCCGGTCTGGATTGCCAACTTCATCTTGATGGATTACGGCACGGGCGCCGTGTTCGCCTGTCCGGCGCATGACCAGCGCGACCTTGATTTTGCACGGAAATATGGCCTGCCGGTACGCGACACCTTTGTGGCGCTGGACGATCCCAAACCCGTTGAAAACGAGGCCTTTGTGCCGATGAAATCGGAGCGTGTGAAATGGCTGGATCACTTCGCCGGTCTCGATGAGGCCACGGGCGACGAGGCCGTCGCCGCCACCATCGCCTTTGTGGAAAACGCTGGTTGGGGCAAAGGGGTGGAGCAATTCCGCCTGCGCGATTGGGGCCTAAGCCGCCAGCGCTATTGGGGATGCCCAATCCCGGTTGTGCATTGCGACGATTGCGGCGTGGTGCCGGAAAAGAAAGAAAACCTGCCGATCAAACTGCCGTTTGACGAAGGTGGCAAGCCAATTGATTTCTCGATCCCCGGCAACCCGCTGGATCGCAACCCAGACTGGCGCAACTGTGCCTGCCCAAGCTGTGGCAAACCCGCCCAGCGCGAGACGGACACGATGGACACTTTTGTGGACAGCTCGTGGTATTACGCGCGCTTCACCTCGCCGGGGGCCACCACGCCCACCGATCTGGCCGAGGCGGAATATTGGATGAACGTCGATCAGTATATCGGCGGCATTGAGCACGCAATCCTGCACCTTCTGTATTCCCGCTTCTTTGCCCGCGCGATGAACATCACTGGCCATCTGCCCGACAAAGCGACCGAACCGTTCAACGCGCTGTTCACCCAAGGCATGGTGACCCACGCGATTTACAAAAACGCGGAACGCACAGATGAACATGGCCGCGCGATTTACCACTACCCGGAAGAGGTCGAGGAGCGTGACGGGGTGATGGTTGTTGCCGCAACCGGCGAAAATGTCACCGTGATCCCTTCGGCCAAAATGTCGAAATCGAAAAACAACGTGGTCGACCCGGTCAACATCATCAACGCCTTTGGCGCCGACACCGCGCGCTGGTTTGTGCTGAGTGACAGCCCCCCTGAACGGGACGTAGAGTGGACCGCTTCGGGTGCCGAGGCCGCGCATAAACACCTGTCGCGCGTCTGGATGCTGTGTGATCGCATTGGTGAAATGGACGACGCGGCGGGGCAAGGTGACGACGAGCTGTTGCGCGACATGCACAAGGCGATCCACGATGTGACCATGGGCATTGAAAGCTTTGGCTTTAACGCCGCCATCGCCAAGCTTTACGGGTTCACCAACACGCTGGCCAAATCCAAAGCAGGCAAGGCGGCGAAACGTCAGGCGATCATGACGCTGGCGCAATTGATGTCACCGATGACGCCACATTTGGCCGAGGATATCTGGGCCCATCAGGGCGGCGAAGGGCTGGTGGCGCTGGCCCCCTGGCCCAAGGCGGACGAGGCGATGTTGATCGACGACACCGTCACGCTTCCGATCCAGATCAACGGCAAACGCCGCGCGGAAATCAGCGTGCCAAAAGATATGGACAAGGCAGAGGTTGAAAAACTCGCGCTTTCCCAAGAAGCTGTGATTAAGGTGTTGGATGGAAACACACCGAAAAAAGTCATTGTAGTCCCGGGACGTATTGTGAATGTGGTTGTCTGATCGCCGAACCTTTTTAACGCTTCTGACTGCGGGCGCGCTTGGCGCCTGCGGGTTCACCCCGGTTTATGGGCCGGGTGGCACCGGCGAGGGGTTGCGCGGCGCGATCACCATTGCCGCACCGGATGACCGCGAAGGGTTTGAGCTGGTCAAACAGCTCGAATCACGTTTGGGGCGCAACCTGTCCGCGCCCTACCGCCTGACCTATAGGATCACCACCCGGACCCAAGGTATGGGCGTGACCCCGTCGCAAGAAATCACCCGAACCCAAGTGCTTGGCGCGATTGAGTATCAGGTTGTGCATGAGGCAAGTGGGGATGTGGTGCATGAGGGATCGGTGTCGAACTTCACCTCTTATTCGTCCGAAGGCTCCACCGTGTCGACCGCATCAGTGGAACGTGCTGCCTATCGCCGCCTGATGATCTCGCTGGCGGATCTGATCACCACCCGCCTGATGGGTGGGTATTCGAGCTGGGCGCGATGAAGCTGTCACCGCGCGACGCCGCGCGATATTTCACGAAACCCGAAGCGCAGCGCACCGGCGTGCTGATCTATGGCACCGATCCGATGCGCGTGGCGCTGAAACGTCAGGAACTCATCGCCGCCCTGATTGGCCCCGAAGGCGAGGCGGAAATGCGCCTGACGCGTATGCCTGCGGGCGATCTGCGCAAAGACCCGGCGATGCTGTCCGACGCCATCAAAGCGATCAGCTTTTTCCCCGGTCCCCGCGTGGCATTTGTCGAGGATGCCACCGAACTCACCGGGGATATCGTCGCCAAAGCGCTGGAAGACTGGCGCGAGGGCGACGCACAGGTGGTGATCACCGCTGGCGCGCTGAAACCCAAAGGCAAGCTGCGCAAACTCTTTGAAACCCACCCCAATGCCTATGCGGTTGGCATCTATGACGACCCACCTTCGCGCGAAGAGATTGAGGCCGATTTCAAAAAGGCGGGCATTCAACAGATTGATCCCGAAGCGATGACGGACCTGATCGCCCTGTCGCGCGATCTGGACCCCGGCGATTTTCGTCAAACCGTTGAAAAACTAGCACTTTACAAGCTGTCCGATGACACGCCAGTCAGCCCGGATGACGTGTTGGCGATGGCGCCCGCTTCCACCGAGGCGGGGCTGGATGAGCTGTTGCATATCGTCGCCGAAGGGCGCGCGGGCGAAATCGGCCCGGTGCTGACCAAACTGCAGGCCCAAGGCACCCAAGCGGTGGCGCTGTGCATCGGGGCAACCCGCCATTTCCGCGCGCTACACGGTGCTTCCTCGGACTCCGGCGGCCCAGCCCAAGGCATCAACCGATTGCGCCCGCCCGTGCATTTCAAAAACCGCGACCGCATGGTGCGCCAAGCCCAGAAATGGGGGGTGCATCGGTTGGAGCAGGCGCTGGAAGTGTTGATCGAAACCGATCTGAAACTGCGTTCCACCCAAAAGGCGCCGCAATTGGCCTTGGTCGAGCGGACATTGATCCGTCTGGCGATGTTGGGCGGACGGCAATAGGCCCTATTCTGGCCGCGTCGCTTGCGGCTGATGTCAGGAGCCTCCGGCGGAGATATTTAATGCAAGAAAAAGGCAGAGGTCTGCTTTTCCTCTTTCTACAGATATCCCGGAGGTCTTTTTGGGCGAACCCCAGCTAAGCCGTCAACCAGTGTGCTGCCGCACGCCCAGCGTGCCGCCCAGTGGCAAGGCATCCGGTGATCAGATAGCCGCCGGTTGGGGCCTCCCAATCCAGCATTTCACCACAGGCGAACACCCCCGGCATTGGGTTTAGCATCAGCCCTGCGTCCAAATCATCTAACCCCACCCCTCCCGCGACAGAAATCGCCTCGTCCATCGGACGCAAACCCGCATGCCGGATCGGCAGCGCTTTGACCACAGCCGCCAGATCCTTGGCATCTTGCGGCAAGGGTCGCGCGAATTCTTGCAGCAATGCAATTTGCGCATGGCCAAGGTTCAGCACCTTACGCAGGTGGTTGGTGAGCGAGGTTTTTCCGCGGGGCTTGGCAAGGCGCGTTGCCACATCGTCGAGCGTGCGACCGGGCACCAGATCCACATACAGTTCCGTGCCTTCGCGCAGGGCTTTGGACACGGCGTAGATCGCGCTGCCTTCCAGCCCACGTTTGGAAATTACAAATTCGCCCTGAACCTGCGTGGTCCCAGCGGTCAATCGCGCGGGTTTGATCGGCGCGCCGAAATGTTTGGTCATATGCTCGGACCAGACCACCGTAAGCCCCGCGTTGGTGGGTTGAAACGGCGTGATTTTCACACCGCACCCCTCCAACCACGGCACCCACGCGGCATCAGACCCAAGACGCGCCCAGCTGGCACCCCCCAAGGCCAGAATTGTGGCGTCTGGCGTAACGGTTTGCGCGCCATCGGCGGTGTCAAACACCAACGCCCCATCCTGCCACCCCTGCCAACGCCAGCGGGTGTTGAATGTCACACCCAAAGCGGCCAGTTCATGCAGCCACGCGCGCAGCAAAGGCGAGGCTTTCATGGCTTTTGGAAACACCCGGCCAGAGGATCCGGTGAACACCTCTAGCCCCAGCGCGCGCGCCCATTCCATAACCGCGTCTGGGCCAAAGTCCTGAATGATTTCGCGGATGCGCACATCCCCGGAATAAGCTTCCAAAAAGCGGTCCAGAGGTTCGTCTTTGGTCAGGTTCAAACCCGACTTCCCCGCCATCAGAAACTTGCGCGCGGGGGAGGGTTTGGCCTCGGCCACAGTGACCGAAACGCCAGCCCGCGCCAATTCGCCCGCTGCCATCAACCCCGCTGGCCCCGCCCCAATGACAATCGCCGTTTTCATGCTGTGGGGCCTGCGTTCTTCAACTCCACCACACGGTGCGGGTATGGGATTTCAATGTCATTGGCTTTCAGTGTTTTCCAGATTTGCATCATGACACGAGGGGTGAATTTGTTGCGCCCGTCATCAATGCCATTCACCCAGAACTCCAACGCAAAATCCACGCCGCTGTCGCCAAATGCGCGCAGCTCACAGTCTGGCATATGTTCGGGCGTATCGGTCATAACGAAGTCCAATTCCGCCGCCGCTGCCTCGATCAATTCGGCCACTTTCTCCAAGTCACTGTTGTAGCTTACGGAAAACGGCGCCTCGTACCGGTTTGCGCTGCCCGCATCAGAGTAATTAACCACGCGGGTTGTGATGAAATGCTCATTCGGGACCACAATCCAGCGGCCATCAAAGGTTTCCAAAATCGCGGCGCGGGCGGTCATTTTCACAATGGTGCCCGCCTCGCCGCCATCCAGCTCAACGTAATCGCCAACGGTGGCCTGCCCTTCGATCAATAGGATCACACCAGAGATGAAGTTCGATGCGATTTGTTGCAGACCAAAGCCCAGCCCAACACCAATGGCACCGCCCAACACGGCCAAAGACGTCAGGTTGATGCCCATGATGTTCATCAGCACCAAAAACGCCGCGCCAAAGATTGCAATTTCCGCCGCCTTCACCGCAAGTTCGCGGGTGGCGGGGCGCATTTCTTCTTGTTGTTTGATCAAGTTGGCGGATTGATCATTGGACCAACGGCCAAACCAGAAAATAATCCCACCGACCACGGCAAAGCGGATGGCAAAGAGCAGCGAAAAGCTCATATTTCCAAGGGGAACCACGGTTTCATCAAGCCGGGTCATCACAGGATCAAGTAACCCAAGCGTATACAGCGCGGCCATCGGGATCAGGATGTATTTTCCCAAGAGCTTGAGGAACGGGTCCGAAATAATCTCGCGTGCAAAGGCCCGAACAGCGAGGAACAGGAACACCCGCTTCCCGAACGCAATCACCGCACCCGAACCAAAGATTGAGCGCGTGACCTGTTCGCCTATTCCGGTGAAGGCAAAGGCCAATAGCGGCATCATCAAAGGCAAAAACAACAGCGAAAAGCGCATCGCCATCGCAAGGTAATCTTTGCGCCCTTTGCCGGGCGTCAGATATTTAAGGATCAGTGGTTCCAGACGCGCATTGGCATAACGCGCGGCAAAAAACGCCACCAGCAACAGGCCAAGTTGCGACCACGCCGCGGGGGACAACAGCCAGCCTTGCGCCACCTCCCAAACGGGTTCCACATAGCCCCATAATTTCATGACGATCTCTGGTTGCCCTTCCATCATCCACCCTTCCAATTTTACACACGCACAAAAAGGCGAAAATCACCGCCTTTTCCTCTTTCCAAAAATATCCCCGCCGGAGGCATCCACCCTCACCTCGTTCCGAAACGATGCTAACTGGGGATCATCGCTTTCATCACCGCCACATGATCCGGGCTTTGACCGCGCGCATGATCAGCAAGGTCCAGCGCCGTGTCGATCAGCGCCTCACCATCAACCACACGATCAATCAGGCCCCAACTCAGCGCCTCATCCGCCACAATCTTTTGCCCCGCCATCAAGATCATCTTGCTGCGCGCGGGGCCGATCAGGGCGCTCATCCGCGCGGGATCCGAAGGTTGCGGCAGAAAGCCCAGCTTCATCACCGGGTAAAAGAACTTGGCCGAGGGCACGGCGATGCGAATGTCACAGGCCAGCGCCATGCCCATTGCCCCACCCGCAAGCGTGCCGTTCAGCGCCGCGATGGTCAGGCAAGGGGCGGCGGCAATCGCGCCCGACAGGCGTTCCCACACGTCATCGGTGGCAAGACCTGCGCGTGCCTCATCCAGGTCAGCACCCGCTGAGAACACTTTGCCCTCGCCGGTCAGGATCAAGACCTGGGCCTGCCCCGCAGCGTCGCCCGCGATTTGCGCCAGCTCTTCCAGCATTGCTTTGGTCAAGGAATTCGCTTTGTCAGGGCGGTTCAATGTCACCGTCCAGACGCCCGCGTCTTTCGTTAAGTTGATCATCCAAATACACTCGCACGTTTACGAATTTCAACATCACGCAGGGACACCTCTTCGCCAAGAAAATCATCCGCGTCATCCGAACACATCCACAACAATGTGCGCGCCACCCATTCTGGCGGGATATGATCATCCCAGTTCAGTTTCGACACCGCGTTGATGCCAGAGGATTTGATCTCGCGTTGCATCTGTGTGGCGACCGTTCCGGGCGACAGGCCAATGGCACGAATGCCTTGCCCTGCGGCCTCTTGATGCAGCGCCTCGTTCATCATTTTGGCCCCGGCTTTGGACGCGCAGTAATGCGCCCAGCCTTCGATTGCGCGATGTGCGGCCCCAGAACTGATGGTCAGAACAGTCCCGCCCCCTTGTGCCACCATCAGCGGCATCACGGCGCGCATTCCGTAGTAGACGCCCTTCAAGTTGACGTCGATCACATGGCCCCATTCGTCTGGATCGCTGTCAATCATCGGGCCGATGGGTTCAATCACGCCCGCGTTGTTGATCAGCACATCCACGGTGCCAAACTTGGCAACGGCGGCGTCGATGACGGCTTTCACATCGGCATATCGGGACACATCACAGGTCACGGCCAAGGCTTTGTCGCCAATCGCATCCGCAATTGCGCCAATCTGCCCAGCACTGCGCGCGGTCAGCACCACATTTGCACCGGCGGCGGCAAAAATATGCGCGGCGGCCTCTCCGATCCCGCGGCTTGCACCGGTGATCACTACGGTTTTTCCAGTCATATCCAGCATGTTGGGGCCCTCCTTCTTTCTGTCCTAAACCATGCGGCGAGACGAGGCCAGAGTGCACGCAGACTTGCAGGCGGGGCTTTCGCAGTTTACCTGAAAGGAGAACAGATAAAGGAACCGCCATGACCGCGCTCGACACCCTGACCCAAAAGCTTCTGGATGCTGCTCGCAATGCGGGGGCCGATCAGGCGGACGCTTTGGCGGTGGACGGAACATCGCTGTCGATCGACGTGTTGAATGGCAAGCTAGAGCACGCTGAACGTTCCGAAGGCGTGGACATTGGGCTGCGTGTGTTGGTTGGACAACGGCAGGCCTGTGTGTCGGCCTCGGATATTTCCGACATGACCATGCAAGCGATGGCGGAACGTGCGGTGGCGATGGCAAAAGAAGCCCCCGAGGATCCGCATATCCGCTTGGCGACCGCCGATGAGATTGCAAGTGGCTGGGATCTTGCAGCCCTTGAAATGGCGGATCCGTCAGAAGAACCAGACCCCGCCGCACTTGAACGTGACGCGGCCGAGGCCGAAGCCGCCGCTTTGGCTGTGACCGGTGTCAGCCAGGTGTCCTCCGCATCCGCAGGCTATGGCCGCCACCAGTTTCACCTTGCCACCTCAAACGGGTTTTCTGGCGGCTACGGACGTACCAACCGCGCCACATCTGTTGTCGCGATCACCGGCGAAGGCGCGTCGATGGAGCGCGATTACGCGGGCGAAATGCGCGTCTTTCAAACCGACCTGCCCAGCCCATCTGAGATTGGCACCAAAGCTGGCGAACGCACCGTCGCGATGGCAGGCGCCAAACAACCGCCCACCGGCGCGTTTCCGGTGCTTTACGATGAACGCGTGTCGGCGTCCCTGATCGGCCATCTTCTGGGGGCCGCAAACGGGTCGATGATTGCGCGCGGAAGTTCGTGGTTGCGGGATCATCTGGGCGAAGAGATCCTGCCCACAGGCTTGGATTTGATCGAAGACCCCCTGCGCGCCCGCGTGATGGGATCGCGCCCATTTGACGGCGAAGGGCTGGCGACCTCTGCGCGCAAAATCATTGACGCAGGCGTGTTGACGGGCTGGACGCTCGACCTTGCAACGGCGGAAAAACTGGGCATGAAAAGCACGGCAAGCGCATCGCGTGGCACATCCTCTCCGCCCTCGCCCTCGATCTCAAACGTGGCGCTGACACTGGGCGACAAAACCCGCGAAGATTTGATCCGCGACATGGGCACCGGGCTAATCGTCACCTCAATGATCGGGTCCACCATCAACCCCACCACCGGCGATTATTCGCGCGGCGCGTCGGGGTTCTGGGTCGAAAACGGCGAGATTGCCTATCCGGTGAATGAATGCACCATCGCGGGCAATCTGATCGCCATGCTGAAAACGATCATGCCTGCAAATGACGCCGAGCCGCATCTGAGCCGCCTTGTGCCAAGCCTTTTGGTGGACGGCATGACGCTGGCGGGCGCGTAAAATTGAGCGCTGGTATGAGCGATCTTGACCTGTTGATTGATGCGGCAAAAGCGGCGGGTGACATTGCGCGCGGTTTTTTCAAAACGGACCCAGAGGTGTGGGACAAAGAGGGCGGACAAGGTCCGGTGACCGAGGCGGATTTGGCCGTGGACCGGATGCTGCGCGAGGAGCTGACCCGCGCGCGGCCCTATGCGTGGCTGTCGGAAGAAACCGACGACGATCTGGCCCGTCTGGACGCAAATGAGGTGTTCATCGTTGACCCTATTGATGGCACGCGCGCCTTTATTCAAGGGTCCGAACATTGGGCGCATTCGCTGGCCATCGCGCGCGGTGGGATTGTGGACGCGGCGGTGGTGTATTTGCCGGTAGCGGCCAAGCTTTACGCCGCCCAGCGCGGTCAGGGCGCAACGCTCAACGGTCAGCCCATCACGGTCAGCGGGCGGGGTGAGGTTCTGGGGGCAACGGTGCTTGCCTCAAAGCCCAACTTTGACGTGACCCATTGGATTGATGCTAAAGTGCCGCCGGTGGAACGCAAATTCCGATCGTCATTGGCGTATCGTCTGTCGTTGGTGGGCGAAGGACGGTTCGACGCGATGATGACCTTGCGCGCGACCTGGGAATGGGATGTGGCCGCCGGAAGCCTGATTGTCGAAGAGGCGGGCGGTCATGTGTCTGACCGCCGCGCGGGCCTTGCACGTTATAACAACCGTGACCCGATGTTGAACGGAATGGTCGCCGCCAGCCCGAAAGTGCATGACGCCTTGGTGGCGCAACTCTTGTAAGGTTTTGTTAGAACTAACATTCAATGAAAATTAGGCTTTGCGAACAAGATTTCAGGCGCTAACACTATAGGCACTGAATTTGAAAGAGGTGCGCCTTTGTCTGATACGCCAACCAAACCCGCCCACCGCCCGTTGACGCTTCGTGATGTTTCCGAAGCATCTGGTGTCAGTGAAATGACCGTAAGTCGCGTGTTGCGCAATCGGGGGGATGTCAGCCAGGCGACACGGGAAAAGGTTTTGGCGGCCGCCAAAGAACTGGGATATGTGCCCAATAAAATCGCGGGCGCCTTGGCATCGCAGCGGGTGAACTTGGTCGCGGTTGTGATCCCCTCGCTGTCAAATATGGTGTTTCCAGAGGTTCTGACCGGCATCAACGAAGTGTTGGATGAAACCCCGTTACAGCCGGTGTTTGGCGTGACCAACTACAAGCCCGAACGTGAGGAAAAAGTCCTGTATGAAATGCTCAGCTGGCGCCCATCCGGGGTGATTGTGGCCGGGCTTGAGCACAGCGAAAACGCCAAAGCGATGTTGCGGGCGGCTGGCATTCCTGTGGTGGAAATCATGGACACCGATGGGCCAGCGATTGACGCTTGCGTGGGGATTTCCCATCGCCGCGCAGGGCGTAAAATGGCACAGGCAATCCTGAAAGCGGGCTATCGCAATATCGGCTTTTTGGGCACAAAAATGCCGCTGGACCACCGTGCGCGAAAACGGTTTGAAGGGTTCACCGAGGCGCTGGCCAAAGAGGGCGTTGAGATCATGGATCAGGAGTTTTACGAGGGCGGATCGGCGCTGGCCAAGGGGCGCGAGATGACCGAGGCGATGCTGAAACGCTCACCAAAGCTCGATTTTCTGTATTACTCCAACGACATGATTGGGGCCGGCGGGCTTTTATACTGCCTTGATCAAGGCATAGATGTGCCCGGCAAAGTGGGCCTTGCGGGCTTTAATGGCGTTGAGCTTCTGGATGGTTTGCCGCGCCAATTGGCCACGATGGATGCCTGCCGGATTGAAATCGGTCGCGCCGCCGCACGCATCATCGCGGATCGCGCAGCGGGGGATGGTTTGGCCGGTGGTGAACGGATAGAACTGGCACCCAAAATCACCCCGGGTGACACGCTGAAGCGACGCTAGACAAGCGCGGCGCTGCGATTTACAGAAACGGCACGGCCCCGTGGCTCAACTGGATAGAGCAGCCCCCTCCTAAGGGGCAGGTTGCAGGTTCAAGTCCTGCCGGGGTCGCCAAACCTGCCAATAAATACAAAGACTTACGGACAGTCACAAGGTGCTCTGTGCAAGATTATGCAGGATTTTGCGGCTTTTGTCCGCGAACAGGCAAAGAACATCGCTACAAAACGTCTACAGCCCGATCAGCCGAACAAGAGTCTCTGGAGTTCCCATAAACAGAAAAATCCCGGCTCGGCGGCAACCGAAACCGGGATAAATTCGATAGTAAAAGCCTCCAGCTTCCTTGAACTTCATAACATCCTGAGAGACCGCTCGTCCAGTGGCGAGGTGCGGCAATGACACAACATCTTACCCACAACGGCTTGCCTGACGGCATGACACGCTGGCAGTTCTTTGGGCTGATTGAGGCTGCACGCCAACAGCTCGGCCTCAGCAAGGGTGCAATCGCCTATCTGAAGGTCGCAATTTCAAACACGATGGATGAGGATTTTGCAGCAGGCAGGATTTGCAGCTTCTGGACCTCGGTCACAAAGATCGCCGCGCGAGCGAAGCTAGACCGGCGGCAGGTTGCACGGATCGAGGCATGGCTTATTGAAAATGGCTTTCTCATCAAGACAGCCTCAGATCACAGCCGTCGTGGTGGATCGCGTAAAGATGGCAAGATTGGGCATGAGTTCGGCATCAATCTTGCACCATTGATTACGCGCGCCGCCGAGATTCAGGCTGCCGCACGGAAGGCTGCCTTCGAGGAAGCGGAAGCTGAACGGCTTCGCAGTCGGATCAAAACGCTGTTTGGGGACATTCGTAGACTATGCTTCGAAGGTGCGATGGAGGCCGCTGAGGAGGTCCTGCCCAATCGTCGTCCCTCGACCATTCAAAGCTTCGAACGACTGAGGCAGGTGGCCGAAGCGCTGGAAGCTGTCTGGGAGGATTTTTCCGCACAAATCGGTAGGGGTGAAAAGTCCCACCAGTGCGACATTTCACCGACACTCAATACAAGTAAAGAAAATATATCCAAAACCTGTATCGCGGAGAAACAGCGCGATGCGCAGACAGTCCGCACCACGCCTGCCCAAGTGGCACTGCTGGCGAGTAAGCCTCTGCGAGAGATCATCGAGTATTACTGGAACGCATTAGACAACCGTGGCGCGCTCAGTCCGCAAACAATCCAGAAGGCTGCAAAGGAACGAGCATATCAGCTTGGGGTAAGCTCCAACGTCTGGGAACGACGTTGCAGAGCGTTGGGGGAGGAACGCACGGCGCTTTGCCTCATGATCGCGGACCGCAATGCCGAACGTTCGGATGATTATCGGGTTAGGGATGCCGCCGCCGCATTCATCGGCATGGCTCGCTCGGAAGCGTGTCAGGGCTCTGTCGTCAACAGCCTGCTCGGGGAACTAATCGGCAGCAATGGAGATCTGAGCAATGGCACTTAATAGATCGCGTCCACGGGTCCTCATTTGCCATCGAGACCTCTTCGCAACATCAGACCGCGCGCCCACCACAAGGCTGGTGCGGGATGGGGTTGCAGCTGCCGCAGGCTGCTTCGGTCCCGTTGGGACCGGCGGCACAGCCGCTTGGTTGGGTGCAGGGGCGCAGCGCCTTGCCCGGCGAGTTGTTTATCAACTCAATAGTCGGTC
>ATLU01000197.1_pt1 | contig 15031 bp, 12 predicted proteins | sample 178751 | NCBI WGS metagenome assembly ATLU01 (sample SAMN02211837, study PRJNA209200) | bioreactor metagenome | isolation source: day 23 sample from continuous culture bioreactor inoculated with sediment... | place: Germany: Wadden Sea | collected 2011
GGCTCGAAGCGGACATTCAATCGCTCCATGGCACTGCTCTCACTTCTGCAAGACTTGGAGGAGTAAGGCTGCATTTGCAGGCATTAACCCCGCACCACAAAGCCACACCTCTCCCCCTTCCTCCCACATGTTAGCGCTTTCCCCCTTCCACCCTCCGCCCCCCCCCTCTACAAGCACCATAAGAACCGGGCGTGGCCCAAAGGAGAAACGGTGATGGCGAAGATCGAACCCCTTGCTGGGATCAAAAAGATCAAACCCTATGTGGGCGGCGCGGCCAAGGTTGCGGGCGTCACAAATGTGACCAAGCTCAGCTCAAATGAAAACCCGTTTGGGCCAAGCCCGGCGGCGGTTGAGGCGTTCCAGCGCGCAGGCCATGAATTGCACCGTTATCCCAACACCGATCACGCCGCCTTGCGCAGCGCCATTGGCGATCTGCACGGGCTGGACCCTGCGCGCATCATTTGCGGCGTCGGCTCGGATGAGATCATCACCTTCCTCTGTCAGGCCTTCGCAGGCCCTGGGGATGAGGTGATCTATACCGAACACGGCTTTAGCATGTATAAAATCTCGGCCCGCGCCGCCGGGGCCACCCCCGTTGAAGTGCCGGAACGCGACCGCTTGGTCGATGTCGACGCGATCCTTGCGGGCGTGACCAAAAACACCCGGCTGGTGTTTATCGCCAACCCCGGCAACCCCACCGGCACGATGATTGGCGTGGGCGAACTCGCGCGCCTCGCGGAAAACCTGCCGCCAAAGGTGCTGTTGGTGCTGGACGGTGCCTATGTGGAATATGTCGAAGGGTTCGATGGTGGCGCGTCTTTGGTGACCATGCGCGACAACGTCTTTATGACCCGCACGTTTTCCAAGATGTACGGCCTTGGCGGGCTGCGCATTGGTTGGGGTTACGGCACGCCCGAGGTGATTGATTACCTTAACCGCGTCCGGGGCCCGTTTAACCTGTCGATGCCACAACTGGCCGCCGCCGAAGCCGCCTTGCATGACCGCGCCCATGTGGCCCGCTGCCTGAGTGAAAACACCCGCCTGCGCGCGTGGCTGGCCGAGGCTTTGGCCGAACATGGCGTGCCCTCCGACACCTCTTGCGCCAACTTCATCCTTGCGCGTTTTGCCAGTGAAGACGAGGCGAACGCCGTGGATGATTTCATGCAATCCGAGGGCATCATCGTGCGCCGGGTCGGCGGTTATGGCCTGCCAAATTGCCTGCGCATCACTGTGGGCGACGAGGCATCCTGCCGCCGTGTGGCCCATCTGATCGGCCGTTTCAAAGGTGTGATCCCTGCGCCAGACGCTAAGGACTCGGGTAAGACTGTCGATAAAAAAGGCCATCAAAAGGACGACGCATGACACAGATCTATAACCGCGTTGCCCTGATTGGCCTTGGCCTGATTGCGTCCTCAATGGCCCATGCCATGCGCCGTGCGGGCCTTGCTGGCGAAATCGTCGGCACTGCACGCTCACCTGAAACCCGTGATATTGCGCGCGAGCTTGGGTTCTGCGACCGGATCACCGACACCGCCGCCGAGGCCGTCGCTGGCGCGGATCTGGTCGTGCTTGCCGTGCCCGTCGGCGTCATGGGCAACGTCGCCGAAGAGATCGCACCACATTTGGCCAAAGGCGCCACCGTGACGGATGTGGGTCGGTCAAGCAATCGGTGATCGACATGGTCGGCCCGCATCTGCCAGACCACATTTATTTCATCCCCGGACACCCGCTGGCCGGCACCGAACATTCCGGACCAAATTCCGGTTTTGCCGAACTTTTCGACAACCGTTGGTGCATTCTGGTGCCCAATGGCGCGGACGCGGCGGCCACCGCGCGCCTGCGTCAATATTGGGAAGGTTTGGGATCAAACGTCGAAGAAATGGACCCGGAACACCACGATCTTGTGCTTGCGGTCACCAGCCACACCCCGCATCTCATCGCCTATACGATGGTTGGCGTGGCGGATGATCTGGGCCGCGTGACCGACAGCGAAGTGATCAAATACTCCGCAGCGGGCTTTCGCGATTTCACCCGGATTGCCGCCTCTGACCCCACCATGTGGCGCGACGTGTTTCTGACCAACAAAGAGGCGACGCTGGAAATCCTGGGTCGTTTCACCGAAGAGTTGTTTGCCCTGCAACGCGCCATTCGCACCGGCGATGGGGACGCGCTGTTTGACTATTTTACCCACACCCGTGCGATCCGCCGTGGCATTATTGAGGCGGGTCAGGATACTGATGCACCGAACTTTGGCCGTGGTGGTGGGGCACAGGAATGACCCTGCGGGTAGGTCTTTTCGGATGTGTTGCTGCGATGAGCGTCGCGGGGACGGCGTTTGCCTATGCCCCGGACACATCGTTGCGCCCGGAGCCGCGCCCGGGATCGGGTGTGGTTGCCCCAAAAGTGGCGGTTCGCTTTGATGCGAAAATCCGCCCCAAACCCCGCCCCACAACGCAAAATCAAGCCACGGCGCCGATGGTCAGTCTGGCCAGTACAGCCAGCCACGCTGTGTTCGGAGACCCTGCGCTTACGCGGTCGCTGCGCCCCATGCCGCGCCCCAAACAGCAGTATCTTCAAGCCGCGGCGCCCTTGGCCACAGCATTGCCAACCCCAAAACCTGCTGGGCGCAAAGGATCAATTTGCGGCGTGAAAGCGATCAAGGGTCAGGCGCTGTCGTCGATCCCCGGCAAGCTTTCGGGATGCGGTGTGTCCAAGCCGATGCGCGTGACCGCAGTGTCGGGTGTGCGGCTAAGTCAGGGCGCGATCATGGATTGCACCACGGCGAAAGCGTTGAATTCCTGGGTGCAAAATGGCGTCTTTCCTGCGGTCGGTCGGCTGGGCGGAGGCCCGGCTGAGCTAAAAGTGGTTGCGCATTATTCCTGCCGCACGCGCAACAATAAACCGGGGGCGAAAATATCAGAACATGGGCGTGGCCGGGCGGTGGATATTGCCGGTGTGACCCTGAAAAACGGGGCGTTTTTAAGCGTGCTAAAGGGCTGGCGTGATCCGGTGCAAGGCAAGGCGCTCAAGGCGATGCATGCGTCCGCCTGTGGACCGTTTGGCACCGTGTTGGGGCCAAACTCAGACAAATATCACAAGGACCATTTGCATCTGGACACCGCGAAATACCGCAGCGGATCTTATTGCCGGTAGGGCGAAGGGCTTGACACGAAGCCTCAGGATGCACCGAATTCGCTAGAAAACTAGAAAACTAGAAAACTAGAAAACTAGAAAACTAGAAAACTAGAAAACTAGAAAACTAGTTTTCTAGTTTTGGCCCCGCGAATGGGCTCAGCGAATTTTCAGCACGGGTGCGCGTCCAATGGGGATGGGTCCCAAGGTGACATAGCCGCCTGAAAATCCCAGCGTCACATCCAGACTTTCGCGCCCCCCGGACAGGCCTGCCACAAATTGCAGCGCGCCGGTCAGCGTGCTGACGAATTCTGGCGCAATGGCACCCGTGGTCTCAGCGACCGCAATCATCTGACGCCAGTTGTTGGCTTTAATCGCGATCTCGCCGGTGGGAATTCCGGCCGCGTCGATCTCCAGCATTCCGCCCATTTTCACATCCATTTCACCCCATTTTGCCGTCAGCAACGACAGGTCCAAATGGCGTGGTTGCGGGCGGGCGCGTTCAATGGCAAAGCGATCCCAGGGGGCAGAAAACCCGATGTTTGCCTTCACCGTGACGCCTTCAAAAACCGGCGGCAGCACGCTGTCGGGGCCCAGTCTTTGCACAAATCCCGATGCGGGGATCAGGTTTTTGGCCTCAAAAAACACTTCATGCGTGTTGGTGTCCACATCCGTCAGGCGGGTTGCCAATTGCCCGCTGTCCAGATGCGCGTTCCACCCGGCGCTTGACGCCAGCGACATGTTTTCAATCACAAATGTCGCGCGGGTCAGTGGCAGGTTCGGCGCAGGATCCACCACCAATGACCCCTTAAGGTCATCCGCCGTGATGTCAATTTTCTGCTCGGGGTTTGACAGGCGCTGCACCCCCGGCCAGACCGCAATCACATGATTGGGTTGATAGCTGAGCGCCAAGATCTGGAACTCTTCCGCATCCCACGCAAGGCCCGTTTCGGGGTCCGCCAAGGACAGCCCGCTGATCACCGTGTCAAACCGATTGGGAAAGCCGCGCACGTTCAATTCATCATATTCCGCGACCCAGCCCTCAGCGCCACGATCATCAAACCACTGCACAAAGGCGCGCTCGGCACCCGATGCGCCAACCCACCAATACCCGGCCCACAACCCGGCCAACACAAGGGTAATAACAATCAGTTTGCGCATGGTGCTTTCCTCTTTTGCCCGCTCAATTTATACGACCCTTATAGGGCGCGATGAGGGCAGGTGAAATGGACAAGAGCGAGCTTTGGGTGTTTGGATACGGATCTTTGGTCTGGCACCCCGGATTTGACCATGAAGAAGCGGTGATTGCCACGCTTTCGGGCTATCACCGGTCGTTTTGCATGCGATCAATCCACCACCGCGGCACGGATGATCACCCCGGTCTGGTTCTTGCGCTGGACGAAGGGGACGCCACCTGTCAGGGCATCGCCTTTCGCGTGACCCCCGGCACGGAAGCCCCCACCATGGCCGCGCTGCGCGAACGCGAATTGGTGTCCTCGGCCTATCTGGAAAAGACCCTGACCCTGACCTTGAAAGATGGCCGCGAAGTCACCGCCGTGACCTATGTGATTGACCCCGAGCATGTGCAATATTGCCATCTGGAACTGGAAGAACAGGCGCAGATCATTGCCACCGCCGTTGGTGGGCGCGGCCCCAACACGGATTACCTGTTCAACACCGCCGATCACCTGACGGAATTGGGCATCCATGACCCCGAACTCAGCTGGCTTGCCACCCGCGTGCGCGAGATTGCCCCAAACGCGACTTGATCCTTGGCAGGGCGCACAATCGCGCCTATCTTAACCCCAAAGCAATATCGCGATGGGAACCAACCCGATGGATGAGCCGAACCGCCGGTCGCAATTCGCGCGCCGCAAAGAGGTCGAGCCGCAGTTTTCTCAACCCTTCCGCCAGATCTTTGTGATGCTGGTGGTGCTGGGCCTTGTGGGGGCTGGGCTTTTTGTGGCCCTGCCACAGGTCATGCCGGTGTTTCTGGCCAACCTTTACCTCAACGCCTTTATCCTTTTGGTCTTTGTGATCGGGCTGCTCGCCTGTTTCTGGCAGGTCTGGCAGGTGACGTCGTCTGTGATCTGGATCGAGGGCTTTGTCGGTGACCGCGACGGGCATAACCCTGACCGCGCGCCACGTATTCTGGCGGCCTTGGCAAAGCTTCTCAGCGCCCGGCGCGCCCGATTGCAAATTGGCGCGGCCTCCTCGCGGTCTATCCTTGACAGTGTGGCGACCCGGATCGATGAAGCGCGTGATATTACGCGTTACATCGTGAACCTGCTGATTTTCCTGGGCCTTTTGGGCACATTCTATGGGCTGGCCACCACGGTGCCGGCGGTGGTGGAAACCATCCGTTCACTTGCCCCGACCGAAGGGGAAGGCAGCACCGAGGTTTTTAACCGATTGATGAGCGGGCTTGAAAAACAGCTGGGCGGCATGGGCACGGCGTTTTCATCGTCGCTTTTGGGGCTTGCGGGTTCGCTTGTCGTTGGCTTGATGGAGCTGTTTGCCGGCCACGGTCAAAATCGCTTTTACCGCGAACTCGAAGAATGGCTGTCGACCATCACCAAGCTGGGCGTTGCATCCGCAGATGGTGACGGCGACAGTGGCGGCAGCAACAACCTTGCCGCGACCTATATGGGCGTGATGGCTGAACAGGTTGACGCGATCCAAAATATGTTCACGCAGACCGACGTAAATCGCGCGCTTTTGGACGAACGCCTGGGGCAATTGGCCGATAGTGTCGAACGCCTGACCGTAAAGCTGAGCGAGGAAAAACCCGCGCCAGAGCCAGCCCCGCCGCCCGCAACCGCCCCCGACATCGCACCCGTTCTGATGCCGGTGTTGACCCGACTGGCCGACGGACAAGACCGGATCATCACAGCGCTTGAAGGGCAGGGCGAAGTGGGCACGCACCCTGATGCCGAAAGCCGAATGCGCCTACGTTCGCTTGATGTGCAGCTGTTGCGCATCCTTGAGGAAATGCAGGCCGGGCGCCAGGAAAGCCTTGCGGATATTCGCGGTGATCTGGCCAATCTGACCCATGTGATCCGCGTGGCCTCCGGTCAGGATCGGGTCTAACCCATGGCCATGACCCGGCGATCAGTGAACCGAATGAGCGGCTCGATCTGGCCGGGGTTTGTGGACGCCATGACGGCGCTTTTGCTGGTGCTGTTTTTTGTGCTGACAATCTTTATGGTGGTGCAATTTGTGCTGCGCGAAACCATTTCCGGCCAAGCGGATGAACTGGACGAATTGTCGTCGCAAGTGGCCGGATTGGCCGACGCGCTGGGGTTGGAACGCAACCGCACGGCCGCATTAGAGGGGCAGGTGGGGTCGCTCTCTGCCACCCTGACCGAGGCCCGCGCCATATCCCAGGCGCAATCCGCGCTGATCACCCAACTGACCGCGCAGACCGAAGAACAAGCCGCGGAACTTGCCGCCCAAACCGCCAAAATCACCAGCTTTGAAGCGCAGGTTGCCACCCTTCTGTCCCAACGCGATACGGCCCTTGCGGCAGGCGAGCAAATGACCGCCAAGATCGAAGATCTGGAAGCCGCCCAAGCCCGCCTGATCACCGATCAAGAGGCCCTGCAACTGGCGCTGACCCAGGCGCGCGGTGAAATTGACGCGAATATTGAGGCCGCGCGTCTGGCGGCCGCAAAACGCGAAGCGCTAGAGGCCTTGGTGGCCGACTTGGAGCTTAAAGTCAGCGAGGGCGAACAGGCGCTGAGCGAAGAAGAAGCCGGACGTTTGGCCGAGGCCGCCGCCGCCCAAGCCTTGCGCGACAGGTTGCTGAACGCCGACGATGAATTGACCGCCATGACACTGGCGCTCGAGGCGCAGCGCAAAGAGGCCGAGGACACATTGACCTTGCTGGCCGCTGCCAAAGCGGCGGGTGCTGATCTGGATGGTCGCTTGGCCGCCGCCCTTTTGGAGCTTGAGGCGCTGAAGGCCGAAGATGGTCGCGCTGAAAGCCTTAGTGCACAATTGCGCGCGGCTTTGGCGGCGCGCCTGAACGCCGAGGCGCAGATGGATCAAGCCGTCTCGGACGCTGAGGAACGCAAACGCCTGTTGGCCGCTGCCAATCTGGCCTTGTCCAATGAAGAGGCCGCATCAGCCGAAAGCGCGCGCAAGATCACCTTGCTGAATGAACAAGTGGCGGCCCTTCGTACGCAACTCAACGGGCTTCAGTCCATTCTCGATGACAGTGCCTCAAAAGATGAGGCCGCACAGGTGCAGATCCAGCAATTGGGCACCCAGTTGAACGCCGCACTTGCGCGGGTGGCCTCCGAGGAAAGCAAACGCGCCGCCTTGGAAGAGGCGGAACGCAAACGGCTTGAGGAAGAGGCCAAAGAACTGGCGGCTTACCGGTCCGAATTTTTCGGCAAGCTCAAGCAAGTCCTGGGCAATCGCGAAGGTATCCAAATTGTGGGCGACCGCTTTGTGTTCTCCTCCGAAGTGCTGTTCACCAGCGGCGACGCCGTGTTGCAGCCCGAAGGCAAAGCGCAGGTCGCCAAGGTGGCCGCCCTGTTGGCAGAGGTTGCTGGCGACATCCCGGACGAGGTGGATTGGATCATCCGCGTCGATGGCCACACTGACAATATCCCCCTGTTGGGCACCGGAGATTTTCGCAACAATTGGGAACTCAGCCAAGGCCGCGCCCTGTCTGTGGTGGAATATATGATTGATGATCTGGGCTTTCCGCCCGGTCGTTTGGCCGCCACTGGCTTTGGCGAATACCGCCCTGTGAACCCGGCTGATACCCGCGAGGCCCGCGCGCAAAACCGGCGGATTGAACTGAAACTGACCGAGCGTTAACGCAGGTCGATTTCAGACCGGTGGGCATCCACGACGGTGCCTTCCCTGATCAACCAACTGGACACCGCATAGCGCCCCGTGGGCCAAGGGGTTTTGGTTTTCTTGCCAAGGGCGCGAAATGCAAGCGCTTGCGTCTTTTTCAACAGCACATCTTTTTCAAGGATCACCCCGGTTGGCCCGTCGATTTGCAGGCGCAGGATATCCCCTGCGCGTGGGCCGTAGATAAAGCTCCACCCCACAAGGGCGGGGGCGTTGGGGGGGATGCTGTCATGTCGCGCGGCCCCGGATTTCACGGCGTCATAACTGGGGACGTCCGGGGCAAACCCAGAGGATACAATACCGCCTTGTGGATAGGCAATTGGGGTCTGCCACAGTTGATCGTCAGTCGCTGTGTCCCCGCATTCGGCATGGGCCTTGGGGGCAAAGGGATCGACCACTTCACCGTTTTTTCGAAAGGAAATATGCAGATGTGGATATTGCGTTTTGCCTGACAGACCGACCTGACCCAGCACTTGCCCCATGCGCACGGATTGGCCTTTTTCCACGGTCACGCTGCCGTTGCGCAGATGGCAATATTGGCTGACCCAGCCGCCACCGTGATCCACAACCACGCCATTGCCACATTCGATTCCATCCACATTAGGGGCGTTCTCAGCGCCATAAATCGCTTCATTCACACCGTCGCGCAGGCCCCGCACACGGCCGGGGGCGGCGGCCAAGACATCAACACCTTTATCCATCGCCGCATGTGAGGGCAGGGCAAAATCGGTGCCTTTGTGGGTGTCATAGGACCGGGTGCCACAGGTGTAATCGGCCACCCCATCGCCGGGGTCTGCATCGACAAGATTTAGGATAAAGCAGGTGTCGCCCAGCGTGCAATCAATGGGCTGGGCAAAAAAAGGATCGCGCGCCACGGCCGGGGCCGCAGCGCACAATGTTAGGAACAGCGCCCAAAAGAGGCGCATTAGTCCGCCGTCAAAAGCGGCGGCTTTTTCTTTGACCCAAGCTGGGCGTTTTTGGGTTTCTCCATACGAAGATCCAGCTCGCCAGCTTTCACGCCAACCTGCACCATGCCGCCCTTGGCAAGCTTGCCAAACAGCAATTCTTCGGCCAGCGGTTTTTTGATATACTCTTGGATGACACGGCCCAATGGGCGTGCGCCCATGCGGTCATCATAGCCTTTCTCGGCAATCCATTCGGCCGCCGCACGGGTCAGATCAATTGTCACATCACGGTCCAAAAGCTGTGCCTCAAGCTGCATCACGAATTTCTCAACCACTTGCAAGATCACCTCTTTGCCCAAGGGCGCAAAGCTGATCACCGCGTCCAGACGGTTGCGGAATTCGGGCGTGAATGTCCGCTCAATCGCGGCGGTGTCTTCACCGGTTCGACGTTCCCGACCAAAGCCCACGGCGGATTTCGCCTGTTCCGACGCCCCCGCGTTTGAGGTCATGATCAGAACCACATTACGGAAGCTTACCGTGCGCCCGTTGTGATCCGTCAACTCGCCATTATCCATGACTTGCAACAGGATATTATAGACATCCGGATGCGCTTTTTCCATTTCATCCAGAAGCAGCACACAATGCGGATGTTGATCCACACCGTCGGTCAAAAGCCCGCCCTGATCGAAACCGACATAGCCGGGGGGGGCGCCAATCAGGCGCGAAACGGCGTGTTTCTCCATATATTCCGACATGTCAAAGCGCAGAAGTTCCACACCCAGATTGTCCGCCAGCTGTTTGGCGACCTCGGTTTTACCCACACCTGTTGGCCCGGCAAACAGATAGTTGCCAATGGGTTTTTCGGGTTCGCGCAGACCGGCACGGGCCAGTTTGATCGCCGAGGACAGCGCATCAATGGCTTTGTCCTGACCAAACACCACACGTTTCAGGGATTTCTCCAGATCGCGCAGCGTTTCGGCGTCGTCTTTCGACACGCTTTTCGGCGGAATGCGGGCGATTTTGGCCACAACCGCTTCGATTTCCTTCACACCAATGTTTTTGCGACGTTTGCTTTCCACCACCAGATGTTGGGCGGCCCCGGCCTCATCAATCACATCAATCGCTTTGTCCGGCAGTTTGCGGTCGTTCACATAACGGTCCGACAGCTCCACCGCGGTTTTGATCGCATCTGCGGTGTATTTCACCCCGTGATGCTCTTCGAAATACGGCTTCAATCCCTTGAGGATCTTGATCGCATCATCGACCGAGGGTTCATTCACGTCAATTTTCTGGAACCGACGGCTTAGCGCGCGGTCTTTTTCAAAATGCTGACGGAACTCTTTATAGGTGGTTGACCCCATGCAGCGCAGTTTCCCGCCCTGAAGCGCGGGTTTCAGCAGGTTTGACGCATCCATCGCCCCACCTGACGTGGCCCCCGCGCCAATCACCGTGTGAATTTCGTCAATGAACAGCACCGCATCCGGGTGATCTTCCAGCTCTTTCATCACCGCTTTCAGGCGCTCTTCAAAGTCACCGCGATAGCGTGTTCCCGCCAAAAGTGCGCCCATATCGAGCGAATAGATGGTGGTTTCCGACAGGATTTCCGGGATTTCGCCGGCAATGATTTTGGTGGCCAGACCTTCGGCGATGGCGGTTTTGCCCACGCCCGGATCGCCCACCAAAAGCGGGTTGTTTTTACGACGACGGCACAGCACCTGAATGGCGCGTTCCACCTCGTGATCGCGACCGATCAGCGGATCAATCTCGCCTTCACGCGCTTTGGCGTTCAGATCGACGCAATATTTACCCAGCGCAGTTTCTTTGGCCTCAGCCGGTTCCGCCTCGGACATCTCGTCTTCGAAATCCGGGGTGCCAGAAATCGGGCGCGGATCACCAAAGCTGGGGTCTTTTGCCACCCCATGTGCGATATAATTCACCGCGTCATAGCGGGTCATATCCTGTTCTTGCAGGAAAAACGCCGCGTTAGATTCGCGTTCGGCAAAGATCGCCACCAGCACATTGGCGCCGGTCACTTCGGTTCGGCCCGAGCTTTGCACATGGATCGCGGCGCGTTGGATCACGCGTTGAAAAGCGGCCGTTGGCACGGCTTCATTGCCATCAATATCGGTGATCAGCGTTGACAGTTCTTCGTCGATAAATTCGAGCAGAACCTGTCGCAATTCCCCGAGATCCACGGAACACGCCTGTAACACGCGGGCCGCATCTGGTTCATCCAGCAGCGACAAAAGCAAATGCTCCAGCGTTGCCAATTCATGTTTGCGCTCATTTGCCAGGCCTAGGGCGTGGTGAATGGCGTCTTCGAGCGGTTTAGAAAAGGACGGCACGTGGCATTCTCCTCGTAATCTGCGCAGCATTTTCACTGCGTGGGGTCTTGGCCCCCCAGATTGGCCTCATATGTTTAAGTTTCGGTTTTCCCAGCGGTTCTTCAAGCCTTTTATTCTCAATTTCTTGCGAATTTGGCGTGATACCCCTTTAAAAGCTGTCTTTTCGGCGGCGGATTTCCGCGAAAACCTCGGTGTTTGGGCCGCGCGGCAGGCCGATGGCGGCTTTCACCTCGGGCAAATGAGCGCGTAGATATGGGTTTGTGGCCAGTTCCAGTGACAAAAGAGACGGCACAGTGGGCTGATTTTTGGCACGTTTGGCGGCGATCTGATGCTGGCGCGTGGCCAGGGCGGCGTTGTCAGGTTCAATGGTGACCGCAAAAGCGGCGTTGGCGGCCGTGTATTCATGGCCAGAACAAATCTGGGTATGGGGCGGCAGTTTTGCAAGAGCCGTCAGGCTTTCATACATCTGATCAGGCGTGCCTTCGAACAGGCGCCCACATCCCAGCGCCATCAAGCTGTCGCCGGTGAAGGCGACGGAACTGGTTGGCAGGTGATAGGCGATATGGCCCACGGTGTGGCCTGGCACGTCGATGATATCAACGCGGTGTCCGACAAATTCAAAGCTGTCCCCAGCCACAATTGGACGCGCCAAAGGGGGCAGGCGGTGGGCGTCCACCTCGGCTCCAACCACAAGGGCTCCGGTGGATTTCACCAGATCAGTAACCCCGTCAATGTGATCCCAATGGTGATGGGTCAGCCAGATTTCCGACAATTGCCAGCCACGCTTGGCCAGTTCCGCCTCAATTGGGGCGGCCTCGCCCACATCGACGACGGCGGTGGCGCCGCTGGCGGGATCATGCAGCAAATAGGTATAGTTATCGCCTAGATAAGGGATGGTGACCAAGCTTAGCCCAGAAGCGAGAGGATGGGTTTGAACGGGGGTCTCAGTTGCAAACGACATGGGCGCTCCTTCACGGTGAGGAACCAGTCTTGCGCAATTCGCGGGAAGGCTCAATACTGGTTCGTGTGACACATGCGTTTTGCCGGGAAAAATGAGGGTTCATTTATGTGGGGCGGTAAAGCGGTTTGGAGGCTGCAATGGCTGGGGAAACGCCACATTCCGTGGCACTCACTGTCGATGAAGATGTCCGGGATGGGCGCCTGAGCGCGCCTTCGGCCGCGCGCAATATTGCGCCGATCCTGGCCGCCTTGCACCCCTATTTGCCCAAACACGGCTATGCGCTGGAACTGGCGTCCGGCACCGGCGAACACGCGATTTCCCTTGCGCGCAACTTCCCCGGTATCGTCTGGCAACCCACCGATATTGCCACAGAACGGCTGGACAGCATTGATGCGTGGCGGGCGCAAGCGGGTCTGCGTAATATGCGCATTGCGCAATTTCTCGACGCAACCCAACCCGACTGGCGCGCGGAGGGGTTTGACGTGATGATCACCGTGAATCTTTTGCACCTGATTTCCGCCCCCGCCATGCGTGCCGTTGTGGCCGGCGTTGCCCGCAGCCTTGAGACGGGCGGGCGCTGGTGCCTTTATGGACCCTTCAGGTCCGGCGGCGGGTTTCGGTCCGATGGTGACCGCAGGTTCCACCAATCGCTTACCTCGCAGGATCCCGACATTGGCTATAAAGATGTCGAAACGGTCGAGGCGACGGCGGACCAGCACGGTTTTGCCTGTTTGAACCGCCTCGAAATGCCTGCAAATAACCTGATGTTGATCTTTGAAAAACGCCCGCGCTGAGGCGAGCGGGGGTAAGAAGGGGCGCTGCCCCTCGACCTTCGGTCTCACCCCGGGATATTTTAGACAAGAAAAAGCGGCACGCGGGTGCGTTCTGTGTATGGATTTGCGCGATTTGCGGTGGGGCACTCTGCGGTGGCAATTCCGGATTTCTGCTTTAAGGTGCGCGGGGGAAACCATCGCATAGGGGCGGTTCATGCATCTTGATGTGCAAGATCTTCGCAATTTTTATTACCGCAGCACCCTTGGGCGCTCGGCGCAGAAATCTGTGCGCGATAAGGTGATGGCGCTGTGGCCACCCGCGCGCAGCAAAGGGCAAACCGTGGCGGGCTTTGGCTTTGCCGTGCCGTTGCTGCGCCCCTATCTGCCCACCGCGCGCCGGGTGATTGGGTTAATGCCGGCGCCGCAAGGGGTGATGCCCTGGCCTGCGGGCATGCCCAATGTGTCGGCGCTGGTGGAAGAAACGATCTGGCCGCTGGAGAACGGCGTGGTGGATAAGCTGGTGGTGATGCACGGGCTGGAAACCTCGGAAAACCCGATCTTTGTGCTGGATGAGATTTACCGCGTGCTTGGCCCCGGTGGCCGCGCGCTGTTTGTCGTGCCCAATCGCGCCGGGCTTTGGGCGCGCTCTGACAAGACACCATTTGGCTTTGGCCGCCCCTATTCGGCCGGGCAGCTTGAGGCGCAACTAAAGGCCTATGGGTTTAAGGTCGAACGCCACCTGTCTGCGCTTTATCAACCGCCCTCTTCGCGTCGCTTCTGGTTAAAAACCGGCGCGTTCTGGGAGCGTGTCGGTCAGCAATTGCCCATCGTGATGGGCGGTGGTGTGCTGATGGTCGAAGTGTCAAAACAAATTCCCGCCCCCAAACGCCCGAAACTGGCGCAACGGGTCCGCAAACCGTTGAAGGTGCTTGAGGGGATGGGCGTGCCGGAACCCTCGGCGTCAAAACTGCCGGGGGCGTGAAGTTAAAAGCTTTGTCAGCTTGAGCTGATTGGGACGTTCGATGTGATAAATCCAGTGATATCCAGCTTGGGTGCAGAGGAGGGATCAAAGCCATCCCCGTCCTGGCCGTAGTCACCGGGAATATGAATGGTTGCGACTGAGGTCAGCTTGTATGGCGCGTCTGATCCCTCAAAGTGAACACTGAGCACGCGTTGTCTTGGCTGACCTTCGGCATCCTGATCAATGACATAGCTTTCAATGACAAAAAGCTCTCCGGCTGTGCTCTCATCAATGTCAAAGTGAATCTGATCCTCATTTGGTGTGGCAAAAACGGTCGCCGGATCTGGCACGTTGGCGTCAAATCGGCTGTCCGGGAAGCTATCCATATCAATCGTAATCAGATCATGCCCTTCGCCGCCATCAAGGGTATCGCCCAGTGTGCCGGTCAGCGTGTCATCTCCCTGGCCGCCAAAAAGCGTGGTGCTTTCGTCTGTGCCCCCGTTGTGGGTCAAGGTGTCGTTCCCAGTGCCGCCATAGGCCGACACATCATGGCCAGATACGGTAATTACATCATCATCTGCGCCACCGTTAGCAACCGCTCCGAGACCCGTAATATTGATCGTATCGTTACCTGCCTCGCCTGATACTATTAATTGATTACCCGTTCCATTTATGGTGTCATCTCCGCCTCCGGAATAGATGCGCACATTTTCGCCACTGCCGGTGATCGTGTCGTTGCCATCTTGTGTCATGAGGGTGCTGTGCTGTGTGTCGTTCAGCGTTACGGTATCTGGCCCCGGATCACCGACAAGTAGAGTGTTGTCAGCGGCGTCAATTTCTGACCCATCGCTAAGTTGGATCGGTTGCGGATCAAGGGTCTGAGCTTCAGGGGAAAGCTCCTCTTCATATGGGGCGAGGCTCACCGGATCATAGCGGTCAATCATGATTTGGTTCAGATCGAAATCTTCCAGACCCCAAAGGCGAATGCGTAGAGATTCGTCGGTCGTTTCGTCAACATACGTCCCACCAACCGAGACGATCTTCGCATAGATCACCACATCTGTGTATGTGCCGTCTTCTGCTGG
>ATLU01000198.1_pt1 | contig 14928 bp, 12 predicted proteins | sample 178751 | NCBI WGS metagenome assembly ATLU01 (sample SAMN02211837, study PRJNA209200) | bioreactor metagenome | isolation source: day 23 sample from continuous culture bioreactor inoculated with sediment... | place: Germany: Wadden Sea | collected 2011
GGCGTTAATGTCAGTGGTGTTCATCCGCGCGTATTGGTCGGCAATCCAGGCCATTTCCCGTTCACCGGTCCCCATATCAGGGGCGGGGACGTTTTGTGAGGGGTGGATCAAGTCGCGTTTTGCCAATTCATAGGCAAACCGGCGGGTGATAAGCTCCAGCTCATGTTCTTCATATTGGCGTGGGTCGATACAAAGACCACCTTTGGAACCGCCAAACGGTGTTTCGACGAGCGCGCATTTATAGGTCATCAAGGCCGCGAGCGCCTCTACCTCGTCTTGGTTCACCCCCAGAGAATAACGAATGCCACCTTTGACCGGCTCCATATGTTCGGAATGCACAGAGCGATAGCCGGTAAAGGTTTGGATTTCGCCACGCAAACGCACACCGAAACGAACAGTGTAGGTGGCATTACAGACGCGGATTTTCTCTTTGAGGCCAGGCGGGAGATCAATTATTTCGACCGCTCGATTAAACATCAGGTCTACGGATTCGCGGAACGAGGGTTCGTTTGTGTGGTTCATTTAGGGACTCCTGAAGACGGACCATTTCAAGACAGTCGAATCATTAACTGCGACAGATTTACGCACATCCTAGGCCCGAATGGTTAACAAGGCATCCCGATAGTTTCGAAATTAGTCACTCCCATTTGGGCTAAATGTAAACCGCACCCTGCGCCGAATTGGGGATTTACTAAGGTTTTTCGCAAAAAAAACAGAGGCAGATCGCGCCCTAATTTCGCCACAAGGATAGGGTTAACCCTTTCATATTAGGGTTTGGGTACCCCCGGTTCTGTCCAGTGATTGGGCAAGCCACTAGGGCATTGGGCAAGGGAAAGGGGATTTCAGGATGCGGATTGCAGATTGGAAAACTCAGATGACACAGCAACAAGGTCGGGTTCGCCGGCGATTGGCCCTGTTTAGGGCAGATGACGAGGGATCTTTGGTGATTTTCTCGCTGTTCTTGATCATCGCGATGTTAATCATTGGCGGGTTGGGCGTGGACCTGATGCTTTATGAAACCCAACGCACGCGTTTGCAGGCCACATTGGACCGCGCGATCTTGGCGGCGGCCCATCCGGGGCAAAATAATGATCGCAAAGCGGTGGTGCTCTCTTATTTTAAGTCCGCGGGCTTGGAAGATTTTATTGAAGAGGAAGATGTAACCGTCGTTGAAACCGTTTCAGGGAGTGAAGTCTCTGCAGAGGCAAAGATGCACGTCGATCCTTTATTGCTGCAATTTGTTGGCATCAATGGTTTCGAGGCTGTGGCCCAAGGGGCGGCAGCACAGGCAGCAAATTTGATTGAAGTGTCGCTGGTTGTGGATGTATCGGGTTCGATGGATGACACCTCAACGTCGGGGCGCTCAAAAATTGTTGAACTCCGAGAAGCAGCTATTCAGTTTTCAAATTTGCTTTTGTGTAATCCAAGTGATCCGACAACATCGACAAATTGCACGAAAGAGAACAAGGATACATCCATTACATTGGTTCCATATTCTTCGCAGGTAACGGTCGGACAGAAAGTTTTAAGTCAATTTACACTAACCGATGCACAAAATGAATCCTATTGCGCAACGTTCTTGGATGATGATTTCAAGGATGTCGCCATTGACCCTTCTGTCGCAATTCGCCAGTCTGCAAAGTATTACACCTATCCTGGAAATACGTATCAATTTAACCCAAATGGTTGGAGTGAGCCATCTGACAAATGGTGGGATACTTGGTGGAGCTGTTTTACAGCGGAATGGCGTGAGATCGTACCTTTTGAGGATTCTCCCACGGATTTGAAAACCAAAATCAATGCGCTTGGAGCTTGGGGTGGGACGGCAATTCACTTGGGTATGAAATGGGGCGTTGGACTTTTGCACCATGATGCTCAGAGCGTAGTGTCCAATTTGGTTGCCTCAAGTGATGTCGACGGAGCATTTGCTGGACGACCTTTCAACTCCGATATTGTGAATTCGACAAAAATTGTTGTTTTAATGACTGATGGCAAGAACAGCAGTAGGGGCAGATTGAAAGATGGCTACCGAACCGGTCCTTCACCATTTTGGAGCAATTCAAGCTCGTCAGTTTTATCAATCTATAACTCAGCTACAAACCAGTATCACTGGTACAACCGCCCGAATGGTGCGCCCTCCGTGGCAGATCATCCCTATGGCGAGGGCACCTACAGAAAATGCCAATATCACTATTATTATGGCAACCAGTGCTGGAATGTAGACGAACCTGGGACTGCAAACCAAATGGACTATCAAACGTTCTGGGCTGCTGGCTACACGTTGCGGATTTTCGACGACTACCCTTGGTTGGGCGAACCCGGAATATACACCTCTAACTCTGATGATGATGACGGCGACGGCATTGCAAATGTGGATGAACTTTTGCTGGATCAATGTACGGCCGCTAAGGATGCCAAAATTAAAATTTATACAATTGAGTTGGAAACAGGCGGTGGTAGCAGCGGTGGGAGTATATTGAGAGACTGTGCCACGAACGAAACCCATTATTTCAAAGTGGATGGGGTTGATCTTGTCGAGACGTTTTCGACCATTGGGCAAGACATCGCCAAGCTGCGTTTGACAAACTAAAGCAGAATACGTGAAAGAAAAGGAGGGATAACAATGGCTTGGATTTCGTCACTTTGGCGCCGGATCAGGGGCGATGACGGCAATGCCACGATCGAATTTGTGCTGCTGTTTCCCGCCTTCATGACGCTGTTTCTAACGTCGTTTGAACTGGGCATATTCACAATGCGTTCGGTTTTATTGGAACGAGCGCTTGATCTGAATATCCGCTCGATGCGTTTGGGGGACTTGTCGCCTGCCACTGTGGATGAACTTAAAAAACGCATGTGCAACGAGATGATCTTTTTCCCGAGCTGCACGACGGATTTGGCCGTCGATGTGCGTGTCATTCCCACCGGTACGTGGGCGATGCCGACAGGCAAAATTCCGTGCCGTAACCGTGTTGATGGCGTGGATCCAGCCAACCTGTTGTTTAGCTTGGGGGATGATAAGGCCCCCACATTGCTTCGCGCCTGTCTGGTCATGGACCCGTTTTTCGGGACCACGCCCTTTATCATGAAGATGCCGCGCGATGCATCGGGTGGCGTGACCATGTCGGCTTGGTCGGCATATGTTGCTGAGCCGTCATAGGAAGGGGTAAAGATGTTGAAATTTTTCCGCCAATTCAAGCGCTGTGATGAAGGGTCCGTGACGATGGAGGCGGTGATCATCCTACCGGTGATCTTGGTCGTTTTCATGGGAACATTCACCTATTTTGACGTTTTTCGCGCCAAGAGCCAATCGCTTAAGGCGAATTATGCGATCTCGGATTTGATCTCACGCGAAAACAATGTCACGCCAAGCGAGATGCAGGGATATGGCAAGGTGTTTCGATACCTGACGCAAAGCTCAAATGACAGTTGGATCCGGGTGACCGTGGTGCGATGCCGTCGATATTGTGACGATCCTGCGCGCCGCAGGTTGGCTCGATTTTGGTCAAGAGAATATCCAACAGGAAGTGTGCCTCGGTTAACCACGACTGAAATCAGGGCGTCATACGAGAATGTTATTCCTAACATGTATGATGGCGAGTATCTGGTGATGGTCGAATCCTCTGCCCGCTATGTCCCACCATTTTCCGGCGAGTGGACAGGTATTTACCCGCGGACATTGAGCGATCTTGTTGTTACAAAACCGCGTGATGGTCCAAAAATTTGCTTTAACAATGAAGACTGCAACCCCGGTGACAGTTGAAGAAGTTGGGATGAGGGCGCGACTGGGCGCCCTCATGTCTTTTTGGCAGCAGCAGTATTGTGCATTTTTGCAAAGAGCCTGCGGAGATGTGCATAGTTGGCGTATCATATATCTCCTCTTATCTTTGTTGAAACAATCATTTGAAAGAGGTGCCGCATGTCTATACGCCCCATTCTCTCGCAATCGAAATCCCAGCCCACAATGGAAGGGGCCGGGGTGCATCTGCACCGCGCCTTTGGGTTTCACGAACCGGAAGCCTATGATCCCTTTTTGCTGTTTGATGACTTTCGCAACGATGATCCGGCGAAGTCGGAGAAGGGTTTCCCTTGGCATCCCCATCGGGGTATTGAAACGATCACCTATGTGTTGGCGGGGCAGGTTAGCCATGAAGACAGCTTGGGAAATTCCGGCACCTTGGGCGCGGGCGATATCCAGTGGATGACTGCAGGGTCCGGCATCATGCACCAGGAAATGCCTCAGGCAAACGCACAGGGGCAGATGCACGGGTTCCAGCTTTGGGCAAACCTGCCGCGCGAGCTGAAAATGACCTCACCCAATTACCAAGACGTGCCGGCCGCTGAAATCCCGGTGATCCAAGAGGATGACGGAACAATTGTCCGGGTCATCGTGGGGTCGTTCTGGGATCGTTCTGGCCCGGTAGATGGGATCGCCGCCAACCCGCTGTATCTGGATATCTCCGTGCCTGCGGGAGTGATCAAAAGCTTTCCAATTGATACGTGCAGGCAGGCGTTTGCTTATGTCTTTGAGGGGGCGGGGGCGTTTGCCGATGCGGCGGCCCCGCAGGGGGTGTTGCTTGAAAAAGAGGTGTTTGGGCAAGAGGCAAATATTCGCGACCTTTCCGGCAACCGCACCGTGGTGCGTTTTGGCGCGGGTGATGAGGTGCGCGTTCAAGCGGGCGAGGAAGGTGTTCGGTTCTTGCTCATCGCGGGCGCGCCCATTCGTGAACCGGTCGCTTGGCACGGGCCTATTGTGATGAACACGAAAGACGAGCTTCGACAGGCGATGGCAGACTTGCGCAATAACACATTTATCAAGCCGACAATGTAAAACGGGGAACGCGGCGTGAGAAAAAAATTACGCCGCGTCTTACTTTTAAACCTGAGCTTAAAGGTCTGTGCGCAGATGCCAAAGCTCCGGGAACAGCTCCACCTCAAGCATGCGGCGCAGATAAGCCACGCCGGATGTGCCACCCGATCCGCGTTTGAAACCGATAATCCGTTCAACCGTGGTCACGTGGTTAAACCGCCAGCGGCGGAAGTAATCCTCAAAATCCACGAGCTTCTCTGCCAGCTCGTAAAGCTGCCAATGTGTATCGGTGTCGCGGTAGATGGTTGCCCAAGCAGCGCGTACCTCGTCGGATGCCTCATAAGGCTTTGATGGATCGCGCCTCAGCACAGCTTGGGGTAATGGCATCGTTTCATTCAGCGCATGTAACGCCACATCATAAAGGGACGGCCGAGACAATTCCTGAGTGAGCTTGTCATAAATATCTGCGCGATGTTCATGGGGCTTCAGCATGGCCTGATTGCGGTTGCCCAGAGTGAATTCAATCAGGCGATACTGCCATGACTGAAAGCCAGAACTTTGCCCCAAAGTCTCGCGAAAACGGGTGTATTCTGCGGGTGTCATCGTGCGCAACACATCCCAAGCATTGTTCAGCTGTTCAAAGATCCGTGCCACACGGGCGAGCATTTTAAATGCGGGACCAAAGCGAGCGTCGGACAAGGCATCTCTCGCGGCGCCAAGTTCATGAAGGGCAAGACGCATCCATAATTCTGATGTCTGATGCTGAATGATAAAGAGCATCTCGTCATGGGCGTCGGATTTGGGATGCTGGGCGGTCAGGATCTTATCCAGATCCAGATAATCGCCATAAGACATGCGCCCATCGAAACTCACCTGGGCGCCATCTTTGGCAGGGTTAAAAGGTGTGTCAGAGGTGGTCATCGTTCTCTCCTGTTTGAATGGGGGAAGGGGGAGGACAGCCCCATTTGCCATTCAAACAGGTGCACATCGCCATCCGCCGCCAAGCGGCGATCCAGCCCTGTGGGCGTGATATGGTGTGACTTTGAGTCATAAAGGTTTTTGGCTTTCTTGGATAATCTTAGGTGACCGCTGAACGTGTTTTATACTCTGGGCGATCCCAAAGGCGATTTTGCATCACATCGGCGATGATGTCGATGGCTTGGGCCACGTCGCCTTCGTCAATATAGAGGGGCGTAAAGCCAAACCGCATGATATTAGGCGCGCGAAAATCACCGATAACACCACGTGCGATCAAGGCCTGCATCGCGGCATAGCCGTGTTCAAAGTGAAAGCTCACTTGTGATCCGCGACGCGCTGCATCGCGCGGGCTGGCAAGGGTAAGGTCAGGACAGGCGGCTTCAACCCCGGCAATGAACTGATCACAAAGCGCAATCGATGTTGCACGTAGATCGTCCATGTTGACGTCATCCCAAATAGCGAGTGCAGCTTCGAGCGCGGCCATCTGCAACACAGGCGGTGTCCCAACACGCATGCGTTCAATGCCCGCACCAGCGCTGTAGTTCAGGTCAAACGCAAATGGCGCCTCATGTCCCAACCAGCCGGATAAAGCGGGGCGAGCAGTGTTTGCGTGACGTGGGGCCACATAGATGAACGCAGGCGCACCGGGGCCGCCATTCAGGTATTTATAAGTACAACCGACCGCAAAATCGGCCCCTCCATTGGCAACGTCAACCGGTAATGCCCCAGCAGAATGCGCAAGATCCCAGATCACCAACGCCCCAGCATCCTGTGCCAGCTTGGTCAACCGCGCCATGTCGTGCCTGCGCCCTGTGCGGTAATCCACTTCGGTCAGCATCAAGACAGCAAGGTCACTGTTGATATTGGTCTCAACCTCTTCTGGGGCCGGGGTGACAAGGCGATGCCCATTGTCGAGCGATCGGATCAGCCCCTCAGCCATATAAAGGTCAGTTGGGAAGTTGCCACGGTCTGACAAGATCACCTTGCGATCCGGGCGCATGTCCAGCGCAGAGGCAAGAGCTTGGTAGACCTTGATCGAAAGGGTGTCACCAATCACAGTGTGATCAGGCTCAGCGCCAATGAGCCGCCCAATCTGATTGCCCAGCTTTGCGGGCTGTGCCATCCATCCCGCTTTGTTCCAACCGGTGATGAGCATTTCCCCCCATTCCGCACTGATGGTCTGTGCCACGCGCTTGTTGGCGGATTTGGGTAGGGGACCTAATGAGTTGCCATCAAGGTAAATCACCCCATCGGGCAGCTCAAACAGCCGCTTTGTGTCAGAAAAATTTGTCATACGTCCTCCTTATGCTGCAAACGGATCCGATATCCGGTGCAACCGGGGCGACGCTATCTGAAATTACTTCGCTGGCAATCCCTGAATTGGCGGCCAAAACAATCTGCAAATCACAAATGTTTTATGTTTTGTCGAATATTCAGGAGGGTTTCCCACAGTTTGCCCCTTGGCATTTGCGTGAAGTTTGCCGAATGTGCCTGCAATACTGTCGCAAAAATGGGGAAAACTGTCGTGCGCGGAGTGATACGCTGGTTGGACCTGCCGCCTGTTTGGCTTTTTGCGATGTTGGGGCTGAGCTTTGCGCTCGACCAATTGGTGCCAGGGATGGGATTTGAATGGTGGGGTGGCAAGGCGATGGGCAATGTTTTTTTGGTGTTAGGAGTGCTGTTGATGGGGGCGGCCGTGATCCCCTTTATGCTCCAAAAAACAAGTGTAATACCGCGCCAAAGGCCCAAGGCGTTTGTAAAGGGTGGGGTTTACCGGATAAGCCGCAATCCAATCTATCTTGGGGACACGTTGGTTCTGATGGGCTGTATCTTACGATGGGACGTTTTACCGGCGCTACTTTTTGTGCCGCTGTTTATCTGGGTCATCACGTCGCGATTTATTCTAGCGGAAGAGGCTGGGTTAAGGGATGTTTTTGGAGCGGAATATGAGAATTGGGCGGCACAAGTGCGCCGCTGGATATGACAGTTTTTGAAACAAAATTGTCGCAGAACGTTGCGTAGCGATAGCTTATTGCGCGTGCATTGCGTAAAACTGCCCTGAAATAAGGGATCAGATTGGCAAAGCGGGGGATGCTCCGCGCTTTGTTCTTGACGGGAGAAGAGGAAGAGACACGTGAAAATCGGTGTTCCGAAGGAATTATTTGAGGGTGAAAACCGGGTCGCAATGACGCCGGAAAGCGCCTTGATGTTACAAAAACTTGGCTATGAGTGTGTGATTGAAACCAAGGCCGGATTGGCCGCGGGTTTTGCTGATCAGCTTTATAAAGACGCAGGGGTTGAGGTCGTAAAAACGGCCGCAGCGCTGTGGAAGGCTGCAGATATCATTGCCAAAGTGCGTCAACCAAATGACACAGAGCTGAAACGTCTGTCTGCGGATAAGACGTTGATTTCATTCTTTAATCCCGGCGGGAACGAAGATGGAATGGAAAAGGCGAAGAAGTCTGGCGCCAATGTGATCGCGATGGAAATGGTGCCCCGCATTTCACGCGCTCAAAAGATGGATGCGCTGAGCTCGATGGCCAATATCGCGGGCTACCGCGCTGTCATTGAAGCGGGCAACAACTTTGGTCGGTTCTTTACCGGTCAGGTGACGGCGGCGGGCAAGGTTCCCCCGGCAAAAGTGCTTGTGGTTGGCGCTGGTGTGGCAGGTTTGGCCGCGATCGGCACGTCCACATCGCTGGGTGCAATCACCTATGCGTTTGACGTGCGGCCCGAAGTGGCAGAGCAGGTGGAATCGATGGGTGCCGAGTTTGTGTACCTCGATTTCGAAGAAGATCAGGCGGACGGCGCGGCCACAGGTGGCTATGCATCGGTCTCATCGCCAGAGTTCCGCGAAGCGCAACTGGCCAAGTTCCGTGAATTGGCGCCAGAGGTGGACATCGTGATCACCACCGCGCTGATCCCCAACCGCGAGGCACCCAAGCTGTGGCTTGCCGACATGATTGCGATGATGAAGCCGGGGTCGGTGATTGTCGACTTGGCCGCTGAAAAAGGCGGAAACGCCGAAGGCACGGTGATGGACGAGAAAATCGTGACCGACAATGGCGTGACCATTGTGGGCTATACCGATTTCCCATCACGCATGGCGCAACAGGCGTCCAGCCTTTATGCCAACAACATTAGGCATATGATGACCGATTTGACCCCTGAAAAAGATGGTCAGATCAACCACGACATGGAAGACGATGTGATCCGTGGGGCGACTGTGACCCACCAAGGTGAGATTACCTTCCCGCCCCCACCACCAAAGGTGCAGGCGATTGCGGCCAAACCGAAAGAGGTGGTGCCAGAACTGACCGCAGAAGAGAAGCGCGCCAAAGAAGTTGCTGATTTCAAAGCGCAAACCAAACAGCAAGTCACTTTACTTGCGGTTGGGGCCGTGTTGCTGCTGGGGGTCGGACTTGTCGCTCCCGCCAGCTTTATGCAGCACTTTATCGTCTTTGTGCTGTCCGTCTTTATAGGATTCCAGGTGATCTGGAATGTGGCACATTCGCTGCACACGCCGCTGATGGCTGTGACCAATGCCATTTCGTCGATCATCATTCTGGGGGCGTTGATGCAAATTGGATCAAGCTCGTTCCTAGTGATTGTGCTTGCGGCGCTGTCGATCTTCATGGCGGGGATTAACATCTTCGGCGGTTTCCTCGTAACCCGGCGCATGCTTGCCATGTTCCAGAAATCTTAAGGAGGCCGGGATTATGGAATTCGGTTTCACGACTGCTGCTTACGTTGTTGCAGCTGTTCTTTTCATCCTGTCCCTCGGCGGATTGTCCGGACAGGAAAGTGCTAAACGCGCGGTATGGTACGGGATTGTCGGCATGGCGCTGGCGGTTGCGGCCACGCTTGTTGGTCCCGGTGCTGGCTATTGGTTCTTGTCGATCCTGATGATCGCAGGCGGCGGGATGATCGGTTATGTGGTGGCGCAGCGCGTCCAGATGACCGAGATGCCGCAACTTGTGGCGGCTATGCACTCGCTGGTGGGTTTGGCGGCTGTTTTTGTGGGCTATATTGCCCATATTGAGCTGGCAAATGTTCTGGCGATGCCGCATGGCGCCGGGGAGGCGCTGGACGGGTTTGCGGCCCTTTTGGCCCATAAGACACCGGTTGAACAATCGATCCTGCGGGTTGAATTGTTCCTTGGTATCTTCATCGGTGCTGTGACCTTTACCGGGTCGGTTGTGGCTTATGGCAAGCTTGCGGGTAAGGTGTCCTCTGCGGCGACCAAACTGCCCGGTGGGCATATGCTGAACGCGGGCGCTGCGATCCTCTCGGCAATCTGCTTGATCTGGTACTTTAACACCGGTGGGTTCCTGCCGTTGGCAATTATGACCTTGGCGGCCTTCTTTATCGGTTACCATCTGATCATGGGCATTGGTGGTGCGGATATGCCGGTTGTTGTGTCGATGCTGAACTCCTATTCAGGTTGGGCTGCGGCGGCGATTGGCTTCTCACTCGGCAATGATCTGTTGATTGTTGTTGGCGCGCTTGTCGGTTCGTCCGGTGCGATCCTGTCGTACATCATGTGTAAGGCGATGAACCGGTCGTTTGTCAGCGTGATCCTAGGTGGCTTTGGCGGTACAACGGGTCCTGCGATGGAAATCGACGGCGAACAGGTTGCGATTGATGCCGACGGCGTTGCCACAGCGTTGGAAGAGGCTGACAGCGTGGTGATTATCCCCGGCTACGGTATGGCCGTGGCGCAAGCACAGCAAAACGTGGCGGAACTGACCCGTCGTTTGCGCGCTAAGGGGAAAAATGTTCGCTTTGCGATCCACCCCGTTGCAGGGCGTCTGCCGGGGCATATGAACGTGCTGCTCGCTGAGGCCAAAGTGCCTTACGATATCGTGCTGGAAATGGATGAGATCAATGACGACTTCCCGGAAACGGATGTGGCCATCGTGATCGGTTCCAACGACATCGTAAACCCAGCCGCACAAGAGGATCCCAACAGCCCCATCGCCGGCATGCCCGTTCTGGAATGCTGGAAAGCCAAGCAGGTCTTTGTCTCTAAACGCGGGCAGGGCACCGGCTATTCCGGGATCGAGAACCCATTGTTCTTCAAAGAGAACACTCGCATGTTCTATGGTGACGCAAAAGCGTCCCTCGATACCCTGCTGACTAAAATCAGTTAAGCGGATGACACGATTGGATGCGGGCGCCTTTGGGCGCCCGTTTTCGTTTGGGCTGGCATTTTGTATTTGTGCGTCATAGGCAAGGACATGACCCCACGCTTTGGCATCCTCCTTAAACTGGCATCTGTCGCTTTTTTCGTCTCAATGCAGGCGATGATCAAAGCGGTGTCCGACCACATTCCGCCGGGAGAGGCGGTGTTTTTTCGCTCGTTCTTTGCTCTGCCGATCATATTCACCTGGCTCATGTGGCAAGGTCGCCTGACGGTGGCGTTGAAAACAGATCACCTGCGCGGCAATTTGATGCGCGGGATCTTTGGGGTTTGCGGCATGGGGCTGAGCTTTGCCGCGGTGGGATATTTGCCCTTGCCAGAAGTAACCGCGATCTTTTTTGCGTCGCCCATTTTGACCACTATTTTTGCGGCGATGTTCTTGGGGGAACGCGTGCGGATGATCCGAATTGCCGCGGTTGGTCTTGGCCTGTTTGGTGTGTTGATCATTCTGTGGCCGCGTTTGACCGGATTTGGGCATATCGCTGGAACCGAGGCCAACTTCATGGCTTTTGGGGCGATGTTGGCGTTTGTCGCGGCGTGTTTTGTTTCGGTCGCCAAGATCCTTGTGCGCCGCTTGGTCGGCAAAGATCATCCGTCCACCGTTGTGCTTTACGCCGGGCTTTGCGCCACCGGGGCAGGGTTGCTCACCGCGCCTTTTGGCTGGGTTTGGCCGACGTCTTCCGAATGGGCCTTGCTGCTGGCTGCGGGGCTGGTCGGCGGGATCGGACAGGCGCTGTTGACCACGGCGTATAAATTCGCGGATGCCTCGACGATTGCGCCATTTGACTATTCATCCATGCTGTTTGCGATCGCTTTTGGCTATTTCATCTTTGCCGATCTGCCGACGCTTCAAACCCTTATCGGGGCAGCGATTGTCATCTCAGCGGGTGGGATCATTTTGTGGCGCGAAGGGCGTTTGCGGTTGGAGCGCGCCGCCGCCCGGCAAATTACGCCGTCGGGCGGATAGGCATCCCCGCACAAGGCAGGCGGATTAAGTACTGGTGATTGCAGGAAAAATACGCTATCCTTTTGTCAGACCCCAAGGCACATTGGGGCTCCACCGGATTGTGGCGTAGACCGCAAATTTCAAAAAATCCGGGGAAAACAAATGATAACGAGCGGTATTTAAAGCAGTGACAGGCGGCAATTATGACTGAGATGGTCTATGGCGCGATCCCCCGGCGGGATGGCGATCCAATTCTTCCCCGTTGGTGGCGTACAATCGACAGATGGTCGGTGTCTTGCATTCTCATCCTTTTTGGCATTGGGCTTTTGTTGGGGCTTGCGGCCTCGCCGCCGCTGGCGGCGCGCAATGGTTTGCCATCGTTTCACTATGTTGAACGTCAGTTGCTGTTTGGAACAGTTGCGCTTGTGACCATGTTTGCCACCACGATGATGAGCCCAACTTTGGTGCGCCGTCTTGGTGTGATTGGCTTTGGCTTTGCCTTCGTTGCTGTGGTGATGTTGCCAGTGTTGGGTACGGATTTCAGCAAAGGCGCTGTGCGCTGGTATTCGCTGGGCTTTGCCTCGATCCAACCGTCAGAATTTCTTAAGCCGGGATTTATCATTGTCGCCGCTTGGTTGATGGCTGCCAGTCATGAGCTGAATGGACCGCCCGGTAAGGCGATGTCGCTTGGCCTTTTGGTGGTCATTTCAGCCTTTCTCGTGACCCAGCCTGATTACGGCCAAACCGCGTTGATCGCTTTTGGCTGGGGTGTGATGTATTTTCTGGCAGGGGCGCCCATTATTGTGTTGGTCACCCTTGTAGGGCTGGTCTTCATGGGGATGACTGTCGCCTATAATAATTCGGAACACGTCGCGCGACGGATTGATGGGTTTCTAAACCCCGATGTCGACCCCACGACCCAGCTTGGGTATGCCACAAACGCAATCCGCGAAGGTGGGTTCTTTGGTGTTGGTGTCGGTGAGGGACAGGTGAAATGGTCCCTGCCTGATGCGCACACGGATTTCATCATTGCGGTGGCTGCAGAAGAATATGGCCTAATTCTGGTTCTGATCATAATTGCGCTTTATGCGACCGTTGTGGTGCGCAGCTTTATGCGCCTGATCCAGGAACGTGACACATTCATCCGCCTGGCGGGCGCAGGGCTTGCGGCGATTTTCGGCGTACAAGCGCTTATCAACATGGGTGTTGCGGTCCGTTTGTTGCCAGCCAAGGGCATGACCCTGCCATTTGTCAGCTATGGCGGATCTTCGCTTATTGCAGGTGGCATTGCTTTGGGTATGTTGCTGGCGTTCACCCGCACGCGCCCACAGGGCAAGATGCAGGACGTCTTTAATCAACGAGCAGGCTAATGTCGCATACCCAACCTCTTCTTGTGATTGCCGCCGGGGGAACCGGCGGCCATATGTTCCCTGCGCAAGCTCTGGCCGAGGCCGTGTTGCGCAAAGGCTGGCGGGTTAAACTGTCCACTGACGCGCGTGGGGCGCGCTATACCGGTGGCTTCCCGCATATGGTTGAAGTGGAAGAGGTTAATTCTGCCACGTTTTCGCGTGGTGGTCCGCTGGCGAAACTGATGGTGCCGTTTAAGATCCTTGGGGGTGTGCTCTCAATGGCGATGCGTTTGCGGCGTGACCGCCCTGCGGCGGTGGTTGGCTTTGGTGGCTATCCGTCCATTCCGGCGATTGGGGCCGCCTGGATGCTGGGCCTGCCGCGGATGATCCATGAGCAAAACGGCGTTTTGGGGCGTGTGAACAAACGCTTTGCGACCCGTGTGAATTATGTGGCCTGCGGCACATGGCCCACCGATGTGCCCGAGGACGGCGTGGCCATTCACACCGGAAACCCTGTGCGAGGCGAAGTTCTGAAACGTGCGGGCGCTGGTTATATTGCCCCCGGTGACTACCCCATGTCGATTTTGGTGATGGGTGGCAGTCAGGGCGCACATGCTTTGTCTGCAAATGTTCCTCCCGCTATTGCCAGCCTGCCGGGGCATCTTTTGCGCCATATTTCGGTAAGCCATCAGGCGCGCGAAGAAGATCATGACGATGTGGTGAGTTATTACGCCGAACATGGGATCCGCGCGGATGTTCAACCGTTTTTCGATGACATTCCGCGCCGCATGTCTGAGGCGCAATTGGTGATTAGCCGGGCGGGGGCGTCGTCTGTGGCAGATATATCGGTCATCGGGCGCCCATCGATCCTGATCCCTTATCCCTACGCCACCGAAGACCACCAGACGGCAAATGCTCGTGGATTGGTTGATGCACAGGCGGCGATTTTGATCCCGGAAAGTAAATTGGACGCCGCCACACTCTCAGCGCAAATAGCAAATGTATTAGAGCATCCCGATGGGGCAGTTCAGATGGCGCGTGCGGCGTTGTCAACGGGCATCCCTGACGCTACAGGCCGCCTCGTGGCATTGATAGATGAATTGACAGGACAAAACACATGAACGCAGCCGCCACCAAATTGCCCACCGAAATGGGTGTTATTCATTTTGTCGGCATTGGCGGCATTGGGATGTCGGGGATTGCCGAGGTTCTTTTGAACCATGGCTACCGTATTCAGGGTTCGGACTTGAAAGCATCGAAAATCACGGACCGTTTGAAAGAGCTTGGCGCAGAGATTTTTGTCGGTCAGCGTGCTGAAAACCTTGAGAATGCCGAAGTGGTGGTGATCTCATCTGCGATCAAACCGGGCAACCCAGAACTTGATACCGCCCGCGCAAAGGGCCTTCCGGTTGTGCGCCGTGCCGAAATGCTGGCGGAACTGATGCGGTTGAAATCCAACATCGCCGTTGCGGGTACGCATGGCAAAACCACCACCACAACAATGGTTGCCGAAGTGTTGGTCAACGGGGGCATAGACCCGACCGTGATCAATGGCGGCATCATTCACGCCTATGGCTCCAACGCGCGTATGGGGCAGGGCGAGTGGATGGTGGTGGAGGCGGACGAAAGCGACGGGACCTTTAAT
>ATLU01000199.1_pt1 | contig 14873 bp, 12 predicted proteins | sample 178751 | NCBI WGS metagenome assembly ATLU01 (sample SAMN02211837, study PRJNA209200) | bioreactor metagenome | isolation source: day 23 sample from continuous culture bioreactor inoculated with sediment... | place: Germany: Wadden Sea | collected 2011
TAACTATTCGGGTATAAAAGAGCCATGGAGAAACAGCGACATATACTGGTGGTCGATGATGACTTGGAGATACGCCAACTGCTGCAGGCCTACCTGGAGCAGAATGGCTATCGTGTGACCACCGTGGGTGAAGGTAAGTCAATGATCCGGGTGCTGGATGAGCAGCGCATTGACTTGGTGGTACTGGATTTGATGCTGCCCGGCACCGATGGGTTGGAGCTGTGTCGCAATCTTCGGGTTAAATCAAAAATACCGATCATAATGTTGACGGCACGAGGTGATGAGATGGATCGCATCCTGGGCCTGGAGATGGGTGCAGACGATTATCTGCCCAAACCCTTCAATCCCCGTGAGCTGTTGGCGCGTATCAAGGTAGTGTTGCGTCGGGCCGTTTCACTGCCGTTTGATCAGGAAGAGCAGACCTCATCCTCACTACACTTTGCTAACTGGCAACTTGATTCTGTCGCACGCCACCTTATCTCATCCAGTGGTGTCGTGGTGCCGTTGAGTGGTGCCGAGTATCGTCTGCTGAAAGTGTTTCTGGATCACCCAAACCGGGTATTGAACCGGGACCAGTTGCTGGACCTGACACAGGGTAGAGAATCTGATCCCTTCGACCGCAGTATTGACGTACTCATCAGCCGGCTCAGACGCCGACTTGAAGACGATCCAAAAGATCCGGAGATTATAAAAACCGTACGGGGTGAAGGTTATGTGCTCACCACCAAAGTGATGAGCAACAAGGGTGAGGCGACATGAGACTACTGCCCCGCTCCCTGTTTGGTCGACTGGTTCTGATCCTGATTGGCGGACTGCTGTTGGCGCAGTTTCTCAGCACCGGTCTATTGTTAAAAGACCGGGGAGAGATTATTCGCGAAAATACCGGCCAGCAGCTGGTGCAACGTATCGCCTCCATAGTCTATCTGATGGAGGAAACACCCGCCGATGAACGTCAGCGTATTATCCGTGCCTTCAGCACCACCACATTTCGCGTAAGCCTGGCCGATATCCCCTTCAGACAAGATCCTGATGCTAACACCATACCGTCTCATCATCTTGAGCGGCTGTTACGCCAGGCTTTGTCTGAAAACACAGAGCTGCAGGTTGTCATTCTTCCATTCCGTCCCGGCTTTGAAACAGAACCACCACCCTGGCGCAGACGCCATGAAGCAGATTCAGAGCGGAGACTCAGACCTGCCGAACGTCCTTTCCGTCCCAATCCATTGAGTGGATTACAGGCCAGTATTCGTCTGTCAGACAACAGCTGGCTTAACGTGCAGCGACCGCTTCCAGAGGGTATTGAGAGCTGGCCGAAAAAGCTGTTGGGCTATCTCGGCATCCTGCTACTCTCCATCATATTAATCTCCCTGCTGGCTGTTCGCTGGGTGACAAAACCGCTCGGCACATTAGCAGAAGCGGCGCACAATCTTGGCAGGGATATTTCACATCCACCACTGGATGAAAAAGGTCCCCGAGAGGTCAAACAGGCCGCTCAGGCATTCAATACCATGCAGACCCGACTGCGGCGTTATATTGAGGATCGCAGCAGCGTGCTGGCGGCTGTCTCCCATGATCTAAAAACCCCCATTACCCGTTTGCGACTGCGGCTTGCACTTTTACAGAACAGTGATCTGCAGGCACGCTTTGACAAAGATCTGAATGAGATGGAGCAGATGGTGACGGCCACTCTGGACTACCTCAGGGGAACGGAGAGCAAGGAGAAGCAGGTCAACATTAACATTAATGCGTTGCTTGAATCGCTTCAGGATGATGCCGAAGAGCTGGGTTGGACCATGACACTGGCGAGCGGCAAAGCGGCACCCTACCTGGGACGTCCACTGGCGCTGAAACGCTGCCTGATGAACCTGATCGAAAACGCCGTGCGTTATGGCCAGGCTGCTAATGTAAGGGTGGAAGACACGGAAAAACAGCTGACCCTCGTGATATCAGACCGCGGCGAAGGTGTTCCTGAAGACGAATTGGAAAACCTGTTCAATCCATTTTACCGTCGGGAAGAGTCCCGTGCCCGCGAGACGGGCGGCACAGGCTTGGGTCTGGGCATCGCCCGCAATATCGCCCGTGCCCATGGCGGTGACGTCATCTTACGCAGAGCAAAAACACGCGGCCTTGAAGCAGTTATCACCTTACCCAGATAAGTTTTATCCTGATTAGCTACCCTCTATTTAGCCATGGCATCACAAAAACCAGGTTAGATACTCGAATGTTGAGGTACTGCACCTGATCGCTTCGGGGCTGGCTGATAGCGTAGATTGGGCTAAGTACAGCGAAGCCCAACATTTTTAATCATTCTTCAGTGCAGTAACAGCTCCATGCAGGGTCATCTGTGGGAACGGTATCTCCCAACCAAATTCGGTACAGGCATCCACACTCCAACGCTGGACGGCTCGACGCAGACGGTTGAAGAGATCACCGCATTCACCCTTGAAATCTGCCATTATCGCGATATCCAGTGATGAGTTATTGGCGGCATTGAACTCCACCCGCAGGTTCAGCAACTGATCACCATATCCCTCCTGCTGTATCCGCTGTAACAGATAGTTTTGCAGTTTTTCGGGTATGCTGGTGGTACTCTCCTTCTGCAGGTTATAACTGATTCCGATGATCTCCTTGATCCGGAAATTAACTGACAAGTTACGAGGCGAGCTGGCCAGGAAATCACTCATTTGATAAGTGAGCTTTGCTCCACCCCGCTCTACCAACTGAACCATTTCCTGAGAAATACCTGTGACCTTGCCTCGAATACCACTGTTTAAAATCACCCAGTCACCCTTACTACAAGGGAACCAGGGCTCGTCCGTGTTATAAGGTCGTGACTTCAGGTCAACAAGTTCATCAATAGCAACACGCTGGGTAAGACCGGCAACGGGATTGGTGAGTGTACTGAAAACATTAATCTGCTGAACCAGCCAGGGCAGCCCCTCCATCAAAATGCGTTCACCCTCCCGAACCGAGCCCACATTGAGGAACAGTTGAATCTGACTCCAGTATCTCGGTATCGTTTGTCGTAAAGCCCAGGCAATACCAAACAGCAACAGAATGCCCAAGCTGAACAGTACCCAGTCTTCGACCACATAGAACACAACCATGGGACCCAGGATGGCGAACAGAGCCGTAAAGATCCGGTGTAGGAGTTCTACCAACCGAATACGAAAACTTCGATGTTGCGCCCTGAAACCCGGGATAAAACGCTGTAGCGCCTTTGCACTCAGCCGTGACAACAACACGATACTGACTACCACCAGTAACGCTACCGTCAGATAAAGACCCCGTTTTTGAAAGAATGATTTGAGATAACTCTGGGATGCCTCTGCCAATGAAGTCTCAGACTCGATCAATTTGTCCAACTGAAGTTGAGCTGCCTGCAACTCACTCTGCATCAAAGCACGTTGCTTTGCCCACTGTAATTCCGTCTCTTTGAGCGACTGTAAAAGCGATTTGCTACCACCCGCTTCGCGCAGTTTTTCCACATTACTCAAAGCTTCATCAATAACGGGTAGGCGCTCTTCAAAGTAGGTAATCTTCTTTTTCAGTTCAGACTTCTGGCGAACCCGGGAAGTCATCTCCTTCATCTCATCAATAGCGGGCCTGACAAGCGAAAACACCTCTTCCTGAAGATTGAAGGCCTCCTCAGCCTCTCCCCGCAGAACTGTCATATCAACACCAGCTGCAATATTTTCAAAATTCCGGGTGGTATTAGCCAGATCACTCTTAAGCTTGTCCAGCTGAGCTTTAAGAACAACCTTATCGGTATCAGATTGAGTTGCAATTATCTTTTTACTGAGCAGCAGAATATCTTTCTGCAGTGTTTTCTGCAGGCTGACAAAAGAGGCCAGGGTTTCACTGGTTGTAGGTGCCGAAACAGGTTCAGGCGATGTTGTTTCAACACTGTTCTGAGCGAACACAACACCTGAAAAAAACAGACAGCCAAGCAACAGGGACTTACACAAACAGGTGAACGCCCCAATGGACCATTGATCATTCATCGATAACCCCACGCGAACAGCCAGACTCAAGAAAGAGATAAAAACATGATGACCCGCTATTGATTAGCGGGTACACAGAGAAGGCAATTAATCCTCATCCCGATCATCAACATCCAACTGTCCACTCAAACGCCTGCGTATATGCGACCAGGAGAGACCAATAGCCATCACCGCCGACAATATAACAAGCACGATATAGGCGAGCAGTGTGGTGTTGTTAATCGATATCAGTTGGTAGTGAATCAATGACCAAACCAGGGTTGCAAACAGTGCAGAAGCAAGCAGCGTACCGATTATACCCAGTGAACGAGCCGTAGCACGTAAATATATGACCCAGCCAATGAGCAAAGAGATGGCTGCCAGAGCAAGCAGTGGATCTACAATATTTTCTGCGCCTACAAGCCAGTGATACCAGGAGTATCCTGAAGGGTTATAAGTTGCAAATACCAACACCAAAGCCAGTACCCACCGAACCATAAACCCGGAAAAGCTAAAACCTCTATCTGCCATGAACAATCCCTTTTTTATTGAGTCATTAATCAATAATTATACCTTGGTATAGCCACGAAACACGGCCATACCCCAGGCTTTTTATATCATAAAATTGACCTGCTCACGTGCGTATTTTTCAAGCATGATACTTACTCTGCGGATAGACAGCCCCTGACTGTTTCTGTCTTTTTCTCCAAGTTTGACGTTTTTTTATGGCCTCACATAAATTCGTTTGTTTAACCATAAACTCCCCCCCAATATGGGTGAACCCCTGGCGTTCATAAAAACGTTTCACACGTTGCACTTCTGTATCTGGAACCCGTTTGCCATACTCTTCAGAGAGTGGGAACGCCTTTAAAGCGATCAGACTATTCTCCACTTCAACCATCTGGCCAATCTTACCCATCAAGGCCGTGCCGATATTTTTTCCACGGTAATCCGGATCAACCATAATCTCATTAATATAGACCAGGGCACTACAGGGATGGCGGCTATGGGTTCCATCAGCCATCTCTTGCAGATAGTGACATCCCCCACCAGCAAATGCTGTTTGGGAGAAATCAGATATTTCAGGACAGACAGAATCCAGCAGAACGTCCTGATCCAGCCCATCCACTGTGGCCGCTGCCAGATCCAGTTTATAACCGCGAATCTCGCCCACGACCTTTTCCAGTCCTTCCTGGTCATCCCATACTATTGTTTTTCCAGTAAATTCTACGACATAGGGTGCCAACTCAGGATCAGAGCCCGGTCGCAGCGAGAACTCAAATTCAAGCTCGGACATAATACTCTCCAGATAACCCTAATATAAGTATTTTCTAATATTATAGCATCTTCCCGCCTTTTCAATAGGCCATAGTTAGACTATGTGACGACAATCTCCTTTAATTCATGTGTCCAGGGCATTAACAAATGATGAAACCGGTCGATAATGTTAGAACAGGAAGAAATCTGGAGGTGGAAGTGATGAACACAAAATACCGGGGCGTAGGCGCAATGGCCTCTCTCATACTGCTAATGGCAGCCTCAACCGCGGCCTTTGCAGAGAATACCCCTGCCGGCAGCACCACAGAACCGAACAGAGGCCATCTCGGCTTTGATCTCTACCGTACGCCCTCTATACCCATGCCTTCACCAGCCGATAGAGCCAAGAACTGTTATGCCCTTGAACAGGAGATGACCGCCCTGGTTCCCAAGACATACAGTTACAAGCCCGATTTTTACAATAACGCTTATCAGGGCGCCTCTATCTGGATTGGTACAACCCTGTTCATGCCGGTCTATGCGCTGTCCGCCTATTCAGGCTTCAAGCAATACGGTGAGAATGCACGCATAATCTCTGCAGAGGAGCGAATTGACTTGCTACGTCACCTCAAAGCGCAAAACCGCTGTTTTGAAACCTGACATTTAAAAGGTTCGTCATTGTGGGTGAATATTAATCTGTCGGGCTGCCGCTATAACCGCCTGCCCCAGTGACAAACCGCCATCGTTGGCAGGTAGAAGATGAGGCGTCATCACCCTGAGTGAGTTTTGCCGCAGCTGCTGACTAACACCTTCCATAATGACGCTGTTCTGAAAGACACCCCCAGACAGCACAACCGTATTGAGTTTCTGTTGTTTACAGAGATTCACCGCCATCTCAACGACGGTGTTGATCAACCCCGAATGAAATCGGGTAGCAATCTGACGCGATGTTGCACCTGAAGATAGATCCTCAAGTAACGCCCTCCATAACGGCGTCCAGTCAATGACTGTTTTTCCATCAACCATCTGCTGTCGACTAGCATAGCGTTCAGCATGCATGCCCAACTCACGTCTATCGACTAACGCTTCCAGTTCGATAGCCGCCTGTCCTTCATGACTGGCCTGCTCACGGCACACGCCAATCGCAGCCGCTACCGCATCAAACAGTCGCCCACATGACGATGCCAGGGGTGAATTCAGCTGCCTGGTCAACATCTGTTGCAGATTACTGATCGGTTTTGACTTCAGGAATTCAAACAGTTCCAAATGTTTATACTCTGTTGCAATTTGCTCCCAAGTGAACTCACTCATCAAATAGGCCAGCGTGTTACGCCAGGGTTCATACATCGCTTTGGCACCGCCCAACATAGCAACAGGTTTGAAGTGGCCCAGCCGTTCAGACGAGAGGTAATTTACCTTCAGAAACTCACCGCCCCATAAAGCCTCACCCTCTCCCATACCGAGTCCATCCAGTGCAATACCAAGAACCGGTTCGCCATCCAAAGCGTAGCCATGTTCAGCCAGAGTACTGGCGATGTGTGCATGATGATGCTGAACTTTCACCAGGGCAATTTCTGAATCTGCGGCGAAAGCCTCACCCCACTGCGAGGAGAGATAATTGGGGTGCCGATCGATTACCACCACTGTGGGCTTATGCTGAAACAGATCGCTGTAGAGTTTTAATGTCCGTTGATACTCAGTGAGTGTTGCCGCATTCTCCAGATCACCCATATGTTGCGAAACAATGGCCTGCTTCTGTTTTATTAGACAAAAGCTGTTTTTAAGCTCGCCCCCCAATGCCAGAATGGCTGGGGATTGTTCAAAACCGGACGGAAGCATCAACGGTTCAGGTGCATATCCTCTCGCTCGTCGAAGCGTGCAACGCTGCTCATCAACAATGCGCACCACCGAATCATCCAACCGATTCACAATCTCACGATCATGCAACAGCCAGTAATCGGCTATACCCGATAAACGAGTCCGAGCCTCTTCATTGGATATCACTTGAGGTTCATCTGACTGATTACCCGAAGTAAGGACAATAGGATTATCCAACTTCGCCATCAGTAGATGATGCAGAGGGGTGTACGGCAGCATAAACCCCAGCGTGTTTTGTCCAGGAGCCACACCTGAAGCAAGATTTTCAGCATCAGTTTGATCCAAAACCACAATCGGTGCTGCAACACTTTGAAGCAGTTTTTGTTCCGCATCACTCATTTTGGCAAAACGAGTGATCATTGCAGTGTCTTTTGCCATCAGGGCAAATGCTTTATGGTAACGGCGCTTACGCGAACGCAATAAGTCTACCGCCTGATCATTCGTGGCATCACACGCAAGATGAACACCCCCAATACCTTTGATAGCAACAATAGCACCGCGTTTGATTAACCCAGCCGACTGACTGATGGCCTGCCCGTCCTTTTTACTGCTTTCAATCACCCCCGAGGCATCTTCAAGCCACAGTTCAGGGCCACATACCGGACAGGCATTGGGTTGGGCATGAAAACGTCTGTCAGCGGGATCCCTGTATTCAGAAAGGCACGCATCACACTGTTGAAAGGCCGCCATACTGGTGGTGGCACGATCATACGGAATAGCCTTAACAATAGAGAGACGTGGTCCACAGTGAGTACAGTTGGTAAACGCATAGTCAAAGCGGCGATTTTTCGAATCGAAAATATCAACAAGACAAGCAGTACAGGTTGCCGCATCAGGCACAATACCGGTTTTAATCTCCCCACGCTGGCTCTCAATGATTGTAAAGTCGCTGTAGCTGACATCCGCATCAAGTGGTAAACGCTCGATACTGTCGATCCTTGCCAATGGAGGGGGGTGTTGCTGAAGTGAGAGAATCAGTTTATTGATTTGTTCCGCGTCACCCACAAGATCAATAAGCACACCTTCTGAGTCATTCCAGACCGCGCCTTGCAGCTTTAACCTGTGAGCGAGGTTCCAGACGGTCGGTCTGAAGCCAACACCTTGAACCAATCCTCGAACACGAATCCTTTCTGCATTTGGCTCAGTACTCATAAATTACCAGATAGAATTCCTGAAATGATGTTCCGCTAGTTTACCTGCTCTTGAAAAACAGATCGACTAACGAATCTATCTGTATCGACTAATCCCTGGCGTGACTTAAGCCCAGCAATACGGCCTCGGCCAACTCCTCAGTCACAAATTTAGTCAATGCTGCGTTTGCACCACTGGTCACTGCAAACTCCTGACTGACCGCACCAGCTAGCGACGTATGCAGCAGAATGTAAACAGAGGAAAGATCTTCATTCTTACGAATTTCCCGGGTAAGCGTATAGCCATCCATCTCTGGCATTTCGATATCTGAAACAATCAGATCAACGCGTCTTCCTTCAAGCTGAAGCGAGTGAAGGTAGTCCAGCGCCTCTTTACCATCCTTGGCAACCAGCGGATCAATACCAATCATGGCCAGTGTTTGCGTGACCTGTTTCCTGGCAAGCGCTGAATCATCAACAATAAGAACCAGTTTGCCTTGTAATATTTTCAACTGCTCATCGCTCAGCGTTATACCTTGCCCGGTACTATCAACCGGAGGGGCAACTTCATTCAGTACCCTTTCAACATCCACTACTTCTATTATCTGGTTATCCCTGTTTACTACACCGGTAATATAGTTAGATCGACCAACAGCTGATGGGGGCGGCTGAATAGCGTCCCAGTCTAACGAAACAATTTGATCCACTTTATTAACCAGAAACCCCTGCAGAGAACGATTGAATTCCGAAATAATTATTGAGCATGTTTTCAGCTCAGTCGACTCAGAAGAGATCGGCATTTTCAGCGCTTTAGACAAGTCAATTACGGGGAACGGGCGCCCACGAAGCTTGGCGATACCAATGACGGCATCATGCGAGCCGGGAAGAGTATTCATGTTATGATAAGGAATTATTTCTTTGATCTTGAGCACATTAATGCCAAAGATCTGTCGCCCAAAGAGGCTGAATAAGAGCATCCGTTGTTGTAGCTCTTTTTTGTTCTTACTTGATTTCAATTTTTTACGGCCAATAATTTCTGTGCGCAAACGATGTATGAAAAGGCGGTGCTAAAACAGCGCCAAACATTACAAATTACAGCGCTCGAAAAATCAATTACGTAAGTTTAGCGACAACCCAACCGATATCTTTATCAATGATTTTTTACTCATTGACAGAAAATTGTTGTTTTTTATAGTGGCTATTTCCTTCGCCTGCTCTTCCGCTTTCAAGTGAAAACTCGTAGTTAATGTGCAATCTTTAAGTATAATCTTGTGAAAAACTGTAAAACCTTTGATTATTTTCAATATATCTACACATTAGGTATTGGCAATTCAAATTATCTTTGGCACTATTCGATTAGTGGGATATTCCAATACTTGTTCATTCTATACACTCTCATGGGGAACCTCAGATGGTCACAAAAAAAACCCGTACCAGTAAGAAACGCGTTGCAAAGAAAACCGTTACAAGAAAAGCCAGAGCTACAACAGCAAAAAAGACCGTATCACCTACCGCTCAACTTGAACAGACCATTACCAAATCTCAAACTCAGCTGGCTGGTCTCATTGCCAAAGCAGCGACTCAAGCACAGAAGAGTGTTGATAGAATCAAGGGTCAACTCGATAAAGCCGTCGCCAGACAGACAACTCAACGGGACAAAAAGAATGCCGCTGCAGAAAAGGTTAAGGCTAACCGTACTGCCGCAGCTGTTAAAGCACTCGCACGTACCAGAGAGGCCTTGCGCATAGCTGGACAAAAATCTGCAGATCTGCGCGCCCAGCTAAAAGAGGCTAAAGCCACACTTAAAACGGCTGCTGATGCACAGAAAAAATCGGCCGCTCAACAGAAGGTTTTGGATAAATTTGAGAGTGACTGGGCAAAAGCAAGTCAACCCAAAAAACGTAAAGCCACAAAACGTCGAACCAAAAAGGCTTCGGCACCTGCCGCTGCGGCACCCGCAAGCGAATAAATACAGGTCAGTATTCGCCCGTTTGAAAAGAAATAAAAGCCCACACAATCGTGTGGGCTTCTTGGTTTAGGCTATCCGACTGAATCAGCGAATACCGGAAACAGGGCCCCTGTCACGCGGCAGAGAGCTTTCCAGGAAACACTATTACTCCTTCATATTATCCCGACAATAGTTCAGAAGCCCGAGTGTCGAGGCATCATGGGTACCTTTCGTGGTATCTGATGTTAACTCCTGCTCTAGTACACGGGCCAGTTTCTTACCCAGCTCTACTCCCCACTGATCAAAAGAGTTAATCTGCCAGATAGCACCTTGCACATAGGTTTTGTGTTCATAACAGGCCAGTAAAGCGCCTAATACTTCAGGCGTAATCGCCTTTGCCACAATCGTATTACTTGGTCGATTCCCGGCACAGACTTTGTGACGATTGACTGAATCAAGTCCACCACGCTCCCCCTTGTGCTGATCAAGTTCTGTTAGCCCTACACCCATCATCATCGCTTCTGTCTGAGCCAGGCAATTCGCCAGTAGTTTTTGATGATGCCCATTCAATGGATTGTGGCTGTTCACCGGCACTATAAAGTCAGTGGTCGTCAGATGCGTTCCCTGATGAAAGAGCTGGAAGTATGAGTGTTGACCATCTGAGCCGACAGAACCCCAGATAAAGGGCCCTGTCTGATAATCTACCGGCAGGCCATCTAGGGTAACGGCTTTTCCATTACTCTCCATCTCTAGCTGCTGTAGATAAGCAGGAAAATAGCGAAGATATTGATCATAAGGCATCACCGCATGACTGGTAATACCCGCAAAATCGATATACCAGATACCGAGCAGCCCAAGAAGCACAGGAATATTATTTTCGAAATCAGCCGTACGGAAATGCACATCCATCGCGGCAGCACCCGCCAATAAGGCACGAAATCGGTCCATGCCAACTGAAAGCGCAATGGGTAAACCAACCGCCGACCAGAGTGAGTAACGGCCTCCCACCCAGTCCCAGATTTCAAAAAAGTTAGCTTCCTCTATCCCGAACTCAGTCACTCTTTGTCTATTTGCCGATATGGCAATAAAGTGTTTCAGCACATCAGCTCTAATGCCCATCGCATCCTGGCACCATCGTCTTGCCACTTGGGCATTCGCCATGGTTTCGAGTGTCGTAAAGGATTTAGATGTCACCGTAAACAGCGTAGTTTCCGGATCAAGATCGCGAATAGTTTCACTAAGATGTGTGCCATCGATATTAGAGACGAAATGCAACCGCAAGGTGCGATCAGCATAATGAGCAAGTGCCTCCGTCACCATCTTGGGACCAAGGTGGGACCCCCCCACACCGAGATTGACTACATCGGTTATGGATTTTCCTGTCGCTCCCTTCCATTCACCCGTACGTAACGCACGGGTAAATTGATCCATTTTTTCAAGCACCGCCCTTACATCGTGACAAACATCCCTGCCTTTATAGACTAGTGATTCGCCATCCTGACACCTTAAGGCGGTATGCAGTGCCGCCGATTCCTCCGTTTTATTAACCAGCACTCCAGAGAAGAGATCATCGATTGCCTGCTTTAAATTAGCCTTATTCGCCAGATTCTGAAGCAGCACCAAACCTTTCTGATCAATTCTGTTCTTTGAGTAATCAAGCAGCAGACCACAGGCCTCCAATGACATCGATTTAAAGCGATCAGGATCGGCTGAAAAAAGATCTCGCATCGGCACATCCTGCATTTTCTGCCAATGTGCCGTAAGCTGTTGCCATTCACTGCTCTTTGAAATCAAGGTCATCAAGAAGTAATCCGTATTGTATTTATCTTTAGTTCTGGCGAACAAACAGATCTATGTAATTAGTCACATAGAAGGGTTAAGATTTCATCTCTCTTTTGTTCCATCAATACAGCATCACCGCGACTTTCAACATTCAGGCGAACGACAGGCTCCGTATTGGAGCTACGTAGATTAAAACGCCAATCGTCCATCTCCACACTAATACCATCGGTATAATCAATATCCATTGCATCCGCCTGATAAGCTTGTAGCACATTAGCAATAGCCGCTTTGGGATCTGCCAGCTTACGATTGATCTCACCGGGTGATGGATAACGGGCTATCCTGTCATCCACCAATGCCGAGAGCGGGAGATTTTTTCGGCTGACCAGTTCTGTAATCAGTAACCAGGGGATCATGCCGCTATCACAATAAAAAAAGTCCCGAAAATAGTGATGGGCACTCATCTCACCACCATAGATAGCATCCTCTTCGCGCATACGCTCTTTAATAAAGGCGTGCCCGGTCTTACATTGTATCGCCTTCCCACCCTTCTGTTCTGCGATATCAAGCGTATTCCAGGTCAACCTTGGATCATGAATAATTCGGCTCCCGGGGTGTTTATCCAGAAAGGCCTCCGCCAATAGCCCGACTATATAATAGCCCTCAATGAATCGGCCCTGCTCATCAAACAGAAAACAGCGATCAAAATCACCATCCCAGGCAATACCAAAATCGGCTTGATGTTCTACAACGGCTCGAATGGTATCTTCGCGATTCTCCTCCAAAATGGGGTTAGGAATACCGTTGGGAAATGTGCCATCAGGTTCATGATGAATCTTGATGAAAGTAATCGGTATACTAAGCGCAGCGAATCGTTTCTCTAACGCATCAATACAATGCCCCGCCACCCCATTGCCGGCATTAACGACCAGCTTGAGTGGTTTGATTGCATCATGAGTTATATAGCCCAGTAGATGTTCGATGTAGGCATCCAGTGTCGATACCTGTTGATAGCTCCCTTGCTCACTCTCTACGGCTGCTGAAAACTGATTCAACCTGACCAATTCTTCAATTTCATTCAGGCCGGTGTCACCACTTATCGGCTTGGATTGTTCACGAACAAGCTTCATTCCATTATAATCTTTTGGATTATGGCTTGCGGTGACCATAATACCGCCATCTGTTTGCAGGTGAGAGGTGGCGAAATAGATCTCCTCCGTTCCGCATAAGCCGATATCAATAACATCCACCCCCGACTCACATAAGCCTCTTGCCAACGACTGCTTCAAAGATTCTGTGGAGAGGCGCATATCACCCCCAATAACCACCTGCTTCGGCTTTAAAAAAGCCGCGTAGGCTCTGCCAATTCGATAGGCAATCTCCTCATTCAACTCGGTCCCGAGCTGCCCACGAATATCATAAGCTTTAAAACAGCCTAACTTCTGCATAATATCTTCTTCCTGATCCATAGGTTTTTATTGGGTGTGAGACCACTGGCATGTACCATCAGTCGCCCTTTTTCAAAACCACACATTCTATCCTATTTCTGTTTAACTCTGCCCCCCTAGCCTTTTCTCCCACTGATTTAGTCGTGGACATCTCATAAAGAATCACTATTATGACGTTTACGTAAAGGTTAACTGGAGTCACCGAATGACAGTAAGCGAACTATTATCAAAACGCAAAGCAACCCGCGCTTTTGAAGCAAAAGAAGTTGAACATGAAAAAATTGTACGCATTCTCGATGCGGCGCGACACGCGCCATCTGGAACTAACACCCAACCCTGGCAAGTCGCTGTCGTCACGGGAGAGAAAAAACGCCGGCTTGGTGATCTGATGGAAACCGCATTTCGTAATGGCCAACAAGGCAAGATGGAGTTTCAATACTATCCGGAAATTTGGGAGGGCATCTATAAGGAACGCAGGCGTGCCTGCGGGTTACAGATGTACTCTACCCTGCAGATCAGTCGTGAAGATAAACAGCGCCAACTGGATCAATGGGCCGCAAATTATCGTGCCTTTGATGCGCCGGTGATGATGTTCTTTTTTATCGATGAGATTCTTGAGACAGGTTCTTATCTCGACTACGGCATGTTCATTCAATCCATCATGTTGATGGCTATTGAAGAGGGGTTAGCCACCTGTCCACAGGCCGCGCTCGGTGAATACCCGGAGATTGTGAAAAAAGAGTTAGGCTATTCAGACGATAAAAAACTGGTGGTAGGACTTGCGATGGGTTACGAAGAGACCTCTGCAATTATTAATCAATACCGCACACCACGTGACGAAGTAGAACAGTTCACTCGCTTCTTTGATTAAGTATTACCTGATTACCTATCTTATTCAGTCACACCATCACAGAAACAAAATGAGATAATCAATTATTGATGAACAGCTTAGGCTCTGGGTTGTTGGGCTGCACGCTGTTTAGCCTAACCTACGGCAAACTCTGATTTACCCTAACGTAGGTTGGGCTAAGCGTAGCGAAGCCCAACGGTTTTCAATCACGCTTCGACATCTCTTGTGGGTTTAATATTGTTGAGCTGCACGCTGTTTAGCCTAACCTACAGGAGCCTTCGGCTTTATTTCACAGGTAGTCAAAGAAAAAAAGCCCTGCATGAATTCATGCAGGGCTTTTTTAATCACGCCGGCTAACGATTGTTTTAAAGCGCCTCAGCCAACTCCGGCAACGCCTCAAACAGATCCGCCACCAGACCGTAGTCGGCCACCTGGAAGATTGGCGCCTCTTCGTCCTTGTTGATCGCCACAATCACCTTGCTCTCTTTCATGCCCGCCAGATGTTGAATGGCTCCCGAGATACCCACGGCAATATACAGATCCGGCGCCACAATCTTGCCCGTCTGCCCCACCTGGTAATCATTCGGGACATAACCT
>ATLU01000200.1_pt1 | contig 14792 bp, 17 predicted proteins | sample 178751 | NCBI WGS metagenome assembly ATLU01 (sample SAMN02211837, study PRJNA209200) | bioreactor metagenome | isolation source: day 23 sample from continuous culture bioreactor inoculated with sediment... | place: Germany: Wadden Sea | collected 2011
CGGGCTTCGGCCCCCGCCACGGTGGGCAAAAGCTCGTCTCCCGTTGGAAGCGGCACGGTGGTGACGCCCGCCATGTCGAGCCACATCTGGTGGTTGAAATACCACGGCGTCGGCACGATCACCTCGTCGCCGGGCGCGGCGAGCGTGGCGATGGCGGCGCAGAACGCCTGGTTGCAGCCTTGGGTGATGGCGACGTTGTCGGAGGTGAGCGTGCCACCATAGGCTTTGGAGAAGGTATCCGCGACGGCGACGCGCAGTTCCGGCAAGCCCAGAACCGGGCCATAGGTATGTGCGGAGGGTAGGTTTATCGCGATATTGGCGATGGCTTCACGCAATTCCATCGGCGGCGGGTCCACCGGCGCGGCCTGGCTCACGTTGATGAGGGGCGCTTCCGGCGGGAATTCTTTCCCGGCGATCCAGCGCTTGGCCTCGACCACGGGCGAGGGGCGGGTGGCGGCGAGGTTCGGGTTCAGGATCATGCCGCGCCTTGCGTGATCCTGGCGAGACCTTCGACCTTGGATTTTGCCGCGCCGGAATCGATCGACTCACGGGCCACTTCCACGCCTTGTTTGAGGTCCGACGCCTTGTCCGCGACGACGAGCGCGGCGGCGGCGTTCAGGCAGACCGCGTCGCGGTAGGCGCTTTGCGCCCCACCCAAAAGGGCGGCGAAGGCCTGCCCGTTTTCCTCGGGCGTGCCGCCCAGGATGTCCTTGAACGGATGGACGGGAAGGCCCGCGTCCTCCGGGTGGATGGTCATCCCAGTGATCTTGTCGTTCTCCAACACGGCCACGTCGGTGGGGCCGGAAATGGCGATCTCGTCGGTGCCGTCGGAGCCATGGACGAGCCAGGCCTTCTCGGAGCCGAGGGCTTGAAGCGTTTCGGCCATGGGGAAGATCAGGTCGACCGCGAAGGCGCCGGTGAGCTGGCGTTTGACGCCTGCGGGGTTGGTGAGAGGGCCAAGGATGTTGAAGATCGTCTTGCAGCCCAGTTCGGTGCGCACCGGCATCACGTGTTTGATCGCCGGGTGGTGCATGGGGGCCATCATGAAGCCAATGCCGACCTCGGCCAACGCGCGTTCCACGACCGGGGCCTCGACCATCACGTCGATGCCCATGGCGCCGAGCGCATCTGCCGCGCCGGATTTGGACGAGAGGTTGCGGTTGCCGTGTTTGGCGACCGGGACGCCAGCACCCGCGACCACGAAGGCGGTGGCGGTGGAGATGTTGAGCGTGCCCTTTCCGTCGCCGCCGGTTCCGACGATGTCCATCGCGCCATCGGGCGCTTTCACGGGCACGCATTTGGCGCGCATGACGGCGGCGGCGGCGGCGTATTCGGCGACGCTTTCGCCGCGGGCGCGCATGGCCATCAGGAGACCGCCCATCTGGGCGGGGGTCGCGGTGCCGTTAAACAGCTCCTCGAAGGCGGCTTCGGCCTGAGCGCGCGACAGGGGGCCTTCGGAGGCCGCGAAAATCAGGGGCTTCATGGTGTCGCTCATGCCGCCGTCTCCTTCAGCTTGACGCCCGCGTCTTCGAGGAAGTTCTTCAGCATCTGGTGGCCGTGTTCCGAGCGGATGCTTTCGGGGTGGAATTGCACGCCTTCGATCAGGTGTTCGCGGTGCCTGAGCCCCATGATGGTGCCGTCTTCGAGCCATGCGGTCACTTCCAGCTCCTCGGGCAGCTGGTCGCGGTCCACCACGAGCGAATGGTACCGCGTGCCATGGAGCGGCGAGGGCAGGCCGCGGAACACGCCTTTGCCGTCGTGAAAAATCTCGCCCATCTTGCCGTGCACGATTTCTGAATGGCGATGGACGACGCCGCCGAAGACCTGGCCGATGGTCTGGTGCCCCAGACAGACGCCGAACAGCGGGATCTTTGCCTCGGCGGCGGCCAGCGTGACCGGCAGGCAGATGCCGCTGTCGTCAGGTGTGCCGGGGCCGGGCGACAGGATGATGGCTTCTGCCCCCATGCCGACGGCCTCCTGCACGTTCAGGGCGTCGTTGCGTTTGACCACGACATCCGCGCCAAGCTCGCCAAAATAATGGACGAGGTTGTAGGTGAAGCTGTCGTAATTATCGATAAGCAGGATCATGGGCCGCACCTTTGGGGGCTTTTATCGTGTGTTTGTCGGGTTATACATGTTCAGAGCCGGTGCCAAGGGTCAAGGCATCGGGGAACCCGGTCAGTAGGGGGCCAATGGTGGCACGCGGAACGATTTCAGGAATTGTGGTTGGCGCAGTGGTCTCTGCGGTCGGTATCGGCACGGCAGCTCTGGTGATGGAGCCGGTGGCCTTGCCCGGTGAAGACGGTGCCATGGTGACGTTTGGCGAGGCGCCGGAGGTCGAGGCGCCGCCTGCGGAGGTGTCCGAGGCTCCGGAAGACGCGGTGGCGGAAACTGTGCCGGAGACCGCCCCCGTGTCCGACCCTGAGCCTTTGACCGAAGAAGACCTGGACATGGCGTCGCCCGATGTGGAGGAGACGCCGGACGATGCGGCGCCGGACGCGCAGGCCCAGTCCGCGGGTGATCCGACCGGCGGGACTGACGATCCCGCTCAAATGCCGGACGATCCGGCCGACCCGATGGAAGACGACCTGCGCGTTGAGGACGACAGCGCGCCGGTGACCGAAACGGCCCCGGACGAAATGGTGGAGATGCCGGACGCGGAAGACGCCGAACCTGCGGTCGATGCGCCGGACGTCCCTGAACCGACCGAAGAGGAAGCCCCGGAGGTCGCGGTGGTGACGCCGGAGCCTATGCCGCAGCCTGAGAGCGAACCGGACGCCGGTCCTGAGCCTGTGGTCGAGGAGGCAGAGGAGGCTGCGCCGGACAATTCGATGCCTGCGGCAGACGAGACCATCGTGACGGGGCGGTTGCCCAGCGTGGGGGCAGAGGAGGCGCCAGAGTCTGACGGTGCGGCCGAAGAGGAGGCCGCCGAGGTGCCGCAAGCGCCCGCCATTGAACGCAACGCCATCCCCTATACGGGCGATCCGGCGCTGCCCAAGATGAGCGTTGTGCTGATCGACCAGGGCCCGTCGCGCGAAGACGTGGGTGATCTCGCGGTGATGCCGTTCCCGTTGTCGGTTGCGGTGGATGCCTCGGCTCCGGACGCCGAGGCGGCGATGCAGTTTTACCGGGACGCGGGCGCGGAAGTGGTGCTCATGGTGCCCTTGCCGACGGGGGCGACGCCCGCCGATGTGGACGTGACGTTCCAGGTCTATGAGCCGCTCATGGCCGATGCGGTCGCGGTGCTGTTTCCCGCCGACGCCGGTTTCCAGTCGCTTGTCGGCACGGCGGTGCAGGTTGCGACCGTGCTGGGCGAAGAGGGGCTTGGCCTTGTCACCTATCCCGAAGGGTTGAACACGGGGCACAAATCGGCCGTGAAGGAAGGCGTGCCTGCGGGCATGGTGTTTCGCGACCTCGATAGCGAGGGGCAGGCCCCGGACGTGATGCGCCGGTTTCTCGACAACGTGGCGTTTCGGGCCCGCGCGGACGAAGGTGTGATCGCGATTGCACGGGTCCGGTCAGATAGCCTTCAGGCACTGTTGGAATGGTCGCTGGGCAACCGGGCGCAAACCGTGAACCTTGCCCCGGTCTCGGCTGTGCTGATGGATCAGTAGGCGCCGGCCCGGCCCGCGTTTTCTGGAATGGTCGGAATGAAAAAGGGCGGATTTCTCCGCCCTTTTCGTCCGATCTCGTCGCGCGGCTGAACTTACAGGGCGGCGAGCGCCTGGTCCAGGTCGGCGATGATGTCCTCGGCGTCTTCGATGCCGATGGACAGGCGCACCACGTTGTTGCCCGCGCCAGCCGCTTCGCGCTGCTCGTCGGTGAGTTGGCGGTGGGTCGTGGAGGCCGAGTGGATGACGAGTGAGCGGGTGTCGCCAAGGTTCGCGACGTGGGAGAAGAGCTTCAGGTTCGAGACCAGTTTCACGCAGTCATCAAAGCCGCCCTTGAGCGCCACGGTGAAGAGCGCGCCGGTGCCGCGCGGGAAGATGCGCTTGCCGGTCTCATGGACGGGAGAGGATTTGAGGCCCGCGTAGTTGACCATCTCGACCTTGTCGTGCGCTTCCAGCCATTCCGCGACTTTCTGAGCGTTTTCAACGTGTTTGCGCATCCGAAGCGACAGGGTTTCGATACCCATAAGCGTATAGTGCGCGGCTTGCGGGTTCATGGTCATGCCCAGATCGCGCAGGCCGACGGCGATGGAGTGGAAGGTGAAGGCCATTTCGCCCAACGCAGCGTGGAAGTTGATGCCGTGATAGGCGGGTTCCGGTTCCGAGAGCGACGGGAATTTGCCGGAAGCGGACCAGTCGAACTTGCCCGAGTCCACGATGGCGCCGCCGGTTACGGTGCCGTTGCCGGTGAGATACTTGGTGGTCGAGTGGACCACCAGCGTCGCGCCGTGATCGAAGGGGCGGCAGAGATAGGGCGTGGCAGATGTGTTGTCGACAACGAGCGGAAGCCCCGCTTTCTGCGCGACCTTGCCGATCGCGTCGAGGTCGATGGGGTAGCCCACAGGGTTCGCAAGGCTTTCGCAGAAGATCGCGCGGGTGTCGTCGTCGATGGCGGCTTCCACCGCTGCCGGGTCGTCGAAATCCACGAAGGTGCAGGACCAGCCGAACCGCGCGAAGACCTGGGTGAACTGGGTGTAGGTGCCGCCGTAGAGCCGGGTCGAGGCAACGATATTCTTGCCGGGGCCCATCAGGGGGTAGAGCGCCATGAGCTGGGCTGCATGACCCGACGAGGTGCAGACCCCGCCAACGCCGCCTTCGAGCGCCACGATCCGGTTGGCGAGCGCGCCGACGGTCGGGTTGGTGAGGCGGGAGTAGATGTAGCCCACTTCTTCGAGGTTGAAGAGCCGTGCGGCATGGTCGGCGTCTTTGAAGACATAGGAAGTGGTCTGGTAAATCGGCACCTGGCGTGCGCCGGTTGCCGGGTCGGGTTCGGTGCCCGCGTGCACCTGCAGCGTGTCGAATCCGTTCATTTGTGCATCTGTCATGTCGGCCTCCCTATTGGACAAGGGACAGGCTAGGGCAGATCGCGGGCCCCATCAATCTCGGACGGGGCTGCGGCCAACACATTCACGGACAACGATTTATCGAAGGGGTTTCAGCCTTTGCATTCTTGTGCAGGCAGGTCGGCAGGGCCGGTGGACCCGGTGGGGGCATCAGGGTGTGGACGGGGCTGTGGGCGGAGAAAAGCCAGCCAAAACAAGCGCGTGGGTGCGGATATCGTCCGGCCAGTTTCGCATGGCGGCCCGTGTTTCGTCAGGGTCGTTCGCATAGAGCGCCCGCAGCGCGGCCTCGTATCCGGGCAAATCGCCCGCGATGGCGGACAGGAAGCGATAGGCCCGATCCGGGCCGCGCGGGTCATCCTCCGGGGCGGCACGCATGGCGTCGTCCACCAGTCGGCGCAGGGCCGCGGAAGCGCCGCCGCGCTGCCCGGCGAGCCACTCCCAATGGCGGGGAAGCAGGGTAATCTCGCGCGCTTTCACTCCAAGCTTCGGGCGACCGCGCCGGGGCGGGGGCACATCGTGATCGGTCAGGTTGAGGTCGGTTTGTGCACCTGTCGTATCCGAGAACACCAAGAGACCCTCGGGATGGGGACCGAGGGGAGCGAGTGTCCGCTCAAGTTCGGTGCGCGTGCCCGAGGCGAGGCGCGCGTGGTTTTGGAAGGCGGTCAAGATCTCGTCGGTCATCATTTACACCCGGATGAAATTATGACAGGAGACATATACCCGGATAAAAAGGAACGCAAGATGGGTCTATCGACAAACATGACGGTCGAGGGCTTGCGGGTCCCGCGACTGGAGCCGGACTTATCGCGATAAGTCCGAACAGAAATCATCTCGATGATTTCCGCGCTCGGGCTGGGGATGGCACCTGGATTATGTTGATTATCATGCCGCACCACCGGCGCGGGCCATGATCGTCAACGCTGCCCAGAGTATGTCGCGTTCAATCGCATTCACGCAACATGCTCTAACCTTCTGACTTCGCATGTCCGAGGAGGACAAAACCGGTTCCCACTTTCCTGCGACATGCTCTAGCGCATCCAGAACCCTTCGCGTTTGATCTGGTTGCGGATCTGCTTTTCCATCGGGGGAAGGTCGTTTTGGTCGAACATGGCCCGCACCTTGTGACCGCGCCCCTGGTAGATCATGCGCAGCATCGGGTCGTGACCCTTGAGCACCTTTTTCACCTTGTTCGGGGCCGCGGCCTCTTCCAGCGCGGTGATCGTCGCGTCGCTTTCGCGGGCATAGGCAAGGGGCAGGATACGCCAGTGGCAGGTCACGTCGCCGTCCAGCCCCGCAAGCTCCGGGCCGGGGCGCCCGCCACCGAGCCCATGGATCACGAGGGGCAGGGCGATCTGGTCGAGCCAGGGATAGATCTCCTGGCAGACGAGCGCCTCTGGCCGGTCGTCCCGGATCGTGAGCGCGACATCAAGGTAGCGGTCGCGGAAGGTCTTCGGGTCCGCGCCGAAGAACCAGCCGGCGTTGAAATAGAGGTAGCGGCCCCAGTATTCGTCGGGCTCGGAGGTGTCGAGCGAGCTTTCGAAGTCCAGGTCGAAGCGGTCGTAAAGCGATTTCCAGATTTCGGAATAGCCGGGGCCGTAAAGCTCGATCGTGGGCCAGGTGCCTTCGCGGTTCATCGAGGCCGAGGGGCGGTTGAAATCGAAAGGGATGTGGCTGAGGCGCCCCGTGACCACGGTGTCGCTGTCGAAAAAGATGAAGGGTTCGCCCTCGGGCAGGCAGGCAAGCCCCTCGATCTTGTTGCCGTTCGGGTAGGCTTCGCCGAAGTGCTGGCTCTCGAAGGGCAGGATTTCGGCGTCGAGTTTTTCCAGCGTTTCGCGTTGGTCGAGGGACAGGCGCGGATCATGGCCCCACAGCGGACCGGGCTGCGGTTCGGCGATGATGACGCGGCCGGGAAAACCGGGGTCGTTTTTGCGCAGCGAGGCCACGAAGAGAATCGCCTCGAACCCGATGCGTCCGCCCTGGCCGATGAGCAGGATATTGAACGGGACGTTCGATTTCCCGCCTGACGCGCCGGTCGGTTTCTTCGCCATGTCCTTCGCCCCGTTCTTCGTGCCACTCTAACCGATGTGTCGAACCGGCTGACTTTCGCGACAGACGGCCCTGACGCGGGTCGACGATTTGACTACCGCACGTTTTCTGCAAGTATAACCTTGGGCGGCAGAACGTAAATCTGTCATGCTCCGGTTTTTGTAGGAGAACGCGTTTTGACGGCTCGAACCATATTTTTCGCGAGTATTTTGGCGGGCATCTGCGCCGGCCCGGCCTCGGTCGCCGTCGGCCAGGATGCCAAGCAAATCCTGACGGTGACAAAGTCCAACTGGGTCGCGGTGCGGGAATACGATGGCAACGACCTGCTGTATTTCACGAACCTGTTGGCGTGGCGCTGCGGGGTCGACCGTATCCGGTTTGCCGTGAATGGCGAACGGCTTGCCCCGTTGGAACATGAGCCGTGCCATGAGGGCGAGGCGACGCCGAACGCGCTTCATGCGGAAGATATTCAGCCCTACCTGCGCTATCCGCTCGGGTCCGTGCAGACCATTGAGGTGGAGGTGGCGTTCCCGGACGGGTCCGAGGAGATCGGGACGTTCGAACGCGCGGCGGTGGCGATCCGGTAGATCAGACGTCGCCGGGGTGGAGGAACTGTCCCCAGCTTCCGGCCATGACGACGCGGGGCGAGGCGTCGCAGACCGTCACGCGGTCCACATGTCCGATGATGACGGTATGGTCGCCCGCGTCGATCCGGTCGCGGATGTGGCACTCGAACCGGGCCGGGCAGCCTGCGATCAACGGGACATCATGTTCGGAGGCTTGCCAGTCGCAGGTGTCGAAGGCTTCGCCGCTGCCCGCGAAAGCGCGGGTGATGTCGTCCTGATGCTCTCCCATGACGTGCAGTGCGAAACGATGCGAGGAGGCGAGGGCATCGTGGCGGGCGGATTTCTTGGCCGGACACCACAAGATCAGGGGCGGGTCCATGGAGACCGAGGTGAAGGAATTCACCGTGATCCCGAGGGGGCCGCGCGGGGTTTGACAGGTCACCACCGTGACGCCGGTCGCGAACAGGCCAAGGGCGTTGCGCATCTCGCGCTGGGTGTCTTGGGCAGGGATGAAGGTGTCGGTCATGGGGGTCTCGCGCATTTGGGCTGACACTATGCCTACGATGCGAGAGAGGAAACCGGATTTGTCGTGCGTGGCGGCCAAGTCGATTGGGCGGCTCTGCACAATCCGCGCGGTGGGTTACTCGGCGGGGGCAAAGCCGGAGATCAGGTGGCGCAGGCCCAGAGCCGCGCCTGCCATGATGGCGAGGAAGGTCACCGGGGCGCCGTAGTAGAGCAGCGAGAACGCGGTGAGGCCCTGGCCGATGGAGCAGCCGAAGGCGACGACGCCGCCGAAGCCCATGAGGACCGCGCCGCCGATCTGGCGTTTGAGTTCGCGGGGGTCTTCGCAGGCTTCCCAGCGGAAATGTCCCTTGAGCGTCGAGCCGATGAAAGCGCCCAGCATGACGCCCGCGACGGAGCCGACGCCGAAGTTGAGCGTGCTGCCCGAGGCGGTCATCAGGTAGAGGATCGTGTCGCCCAAGGGGGCGGAATAGGTGTGGCTTTCGACCGGGACCGGGGTGAAGCCGGTGTCGAAGACATATTGCGTGCCCGCCCAGCCGACGACGACCGCAAGGCCCGCGATCACGGACCAGAGGATTTCCTTGCGGGCCTTGCGCATCTCGGCCGAGGTCAGGATTACCGCAAGCACCATCACCACGCCGACGGCGATCCCGAAGGCGGGGGCTGAGACGCCGGTGAGCCGTTCGGCCAGGTGCGGAAGCGACGGGAGCGTCTGACCCGGATCCAGGGGGCGTTCGGGGAAGGCCGTGATGCGCAGGCGGGCGAAGGGGCCGGAAATGGCGACATAGGCGGCCAGCCCCATGACGAGGACGATCACGAAGGACCGGAGATCACCGCCGCCCAGACGCGCGAGCGCGCCGAAGCCGCAGTTCCCGGCGAGCGCCATGCCGTAGCCAAAGACCAGACCGCCGACAACGGAGGCCCAGGGCACCCACGACGTGCGCAGGTAAATCGTGTCCGACGCGTTCAGGAGGCCGAAATTCATGAGAAGGAAGCTGCCCGCCATGGCGGTGCCGATGGCGATGCCCCACATACGCATCCGCACGGTGGAGCCGGCGTAGAGCATGTCTTCGATCGCGCCGAGGGTGCAGAACCGCCCCAGCCGCGCCGCGAGGCCCAACATCACTCCACCGACCAGTCCGACGAGCGCCGCTGCGTTGTGATCGCCCAACAGGTCGAGCATGTTTTTCCTCCCGGCCCAACGGTTTCCCCCGGCCACCAGGCGCGGACGGCGCCTGATCGCACGGTGTCAGTTCACCGGATTCGGCATGAGAGAATCAACCCTAAAACGCGAAGGCCCGGCAAAGTTGATCGCAGGTCCGGGGGTTATTCGGCGGCTTTCGCGGCGCCCGGTTCGACCGAGCAAAACATGTCGTAGATCACTTCGAGCACGCGCTTGGGCCGATCGTCCGCGAGCGAGTAATAGATGGCCTTGCCATCGCGGCGCGGCTTCACCAGACCTTCGAGGCGGAGACGCGCAAGTTGTTGAGAAACAGCGGCTTGGCGGGCCGAGAGCAGTTCCTCCAACTCGGTGACGGACTTTTCGCCGGTGACCAGGTGGCACAGGATCATCAGCCGCCCCTCGTGGCTGATCGCCTTGAGAAAGGCGGAGGCGTCGCAGGCCGAATCGACCATCTTGTCCATGTCTTCTTCCGACATGTCCTCTGTAATGGTGGGAACGCTCATCCCGGTGTCCGTTCTTTGTTTCTTGTTGCGGGCATTTAATCCCTAGCCCCGGCTTGATGCAAATATTTCGATAAGATCGCTCAGGTTTAGCCGCCCGCCTGCTGATATGCTGTCACACTTTCGGGGTCAGTCGGGTCCACGCCGAGTTGCGCTTTCATCATCATGGCGAGCAGACCCCAGAAGAAATCCTCGGACGGATAGCCCTCGATCCGGGCCAGTTCCGTGTCGTCCTCCACCAAGACAAAGGTCGGGGTGAAATTCACGGGGCGGGCGAGGTCATAGCCGCTCTCCTCCACCTCGCGCAGTTGGACACGGACGAGGGGCGCGATGCGGCCTTCGGTGGTTTTCCCATATTCTTCCGAGACTTCGCGGTCCCACTGGAGGCAATAGGCACAGCCGGGTTGTTCGACCATGACCAGTTCGGCGGCCAGTGCAGGCAGGGTAGCGAGCCAGAAAGCCACGGCGGCGAGGGGGGCGATGCGTCGCATGAAAATTCCACGTTGACCAGATGCTTGCAAAAAACATAATGCGTTTATGCGTGTCACACAAGGTGCATGCGGGGAGGATCAATGTTTGGTGAAATTTCTTACTGGGGTGCGTTGAGCGCCGGATTGGTGGCGTTTTTCACGCCCTGTATCCTGCCCATGGTCCCATTCTATCTAAGCTACATGGCCGGCATTTCGATGTCGGAGCTCCAGGGCGACGACGAGATTGCGCCGGGTGCGCAGCGGCGTCTGGTTGTCTCGGCGTTCTTTTTCGCACTCGGCGTGACGACGATATTCGGGCTTCTGGGCCTGGGCGCCACCGCGGCGGGGCAGGCGTTCGCGCAATGGAAGCAGGAGCTATCCTATATCGCGGCGGCGATCATTTTCGTCTTTGGCCTGCATTTCCTGCATGTCATCCGCATTCCCTTCCTGATGCGCGAGGCGCGGATGGAATCGAAGATGGACCCCTCCACGGTGGTTGGGGCCTACGTCATGGGATTGGCCTTCGGCTTCGGCTGGACGGCCTGTGTCGGGCCGGTCCTCGCGTCGATCCTGATGGTCGCGTCGATGAAGGACACCTTGATGCAGGGGGGCACGCTGCTCGTGACATTCGGGCTGGGCATGACCGCGCCCTTCGTGGTGGCGGCGGTGTTCGCCAAGCCGTTTCTCGCCTTCATGGCGCGCAACCGGAAATACATGCCTTATGTCGAGAAGGTGATGGGCGTGATGCTGATCATCTTTGCTATCCTGATCGCGACCGGGTCGGTCAATGCGATCTCGAACTGGATGATCGAAACCTTCCCCACGTTCTCGGACCTGGGGTGATCAAGGGAGGAAATGATGCGTTTTCTGACAACATTCTTCGCGGCGCTTTTTCTGACAACATTCTTCGCGGCGCTTTTCATGGCGATGCCGCTTTGGGCCGAAGCGCCGATGGGCGACGACGGGCTGCACAAACCGGATTGGCTGCGTGAGACCTTTCTCGACCTGTCCGAGGACCTGAACGAGGCCGAGGCCGAGGGAAAGCGGCTCCTGGTGATCTGGGAGCAGCGCGGCTGCATCTACTGCGACAAGATGCACAAGGAAGTCTATCCGGACCCAAGGGTCGAAAGCATTATCGAAGAGAGTTACTTCGTGGTGCAGCTCAACCTGTTCGGCGACCTGGAGGTGACGGACTTCGACGGCGAGACGCTGCCTGAGAAGGACATGGCGATGAAGTGGGGCGTGATGTTCACGCCAACGATGATGTTCTTCCCGCACCCGGATGCGGTGGAAGAGGGGCAGACGGGGCGTGAAATCGCGATGAACACCGCGATGATGCCGGGGGCTTTCGGGGTAAACACCACGAAGAACCTTCTCACCTGGGTCCTCGAAGAGGGCTACAACGGCGACGAGAATTTCCAGAAATATCACGCGCGGGTCTTCAACGCCGAGCAGGCGGCCAAGTCGGAATAGGGCCCGGCGCGCCGATTCGAAAAGATGGACAAGGCCGGAGCTTCCGGCCTTTTTCTTTGCGGTTTTCGAAGGAATCGGTCAATCTGATGACTAGATGTCACGCCTCTTCGAACCGTCGCGAGCGCAGAAATTCCTTTCGCGTTTGCAGAAATTTCGAGAGCGGCAGTCAGCGCGTTCGTATGTTTCAAATTCTGCGCCTTGATCCTAATCAAGCAAAAAATTCAAAACTCCGAATTTGTGATTGGCAATTTGTCGCAGGGTGTATACGGTCGCATTCATAAAACGTGATGGGAGGAATCATGAAGCGGACAATGATCGCGCTTTTCGCGACGAGCCTCGCCTTCGGCACCGCAGCTACTGCTGCCGAAGTTGCGCCGGGCGATGTGCAGTTCGATGGCTACGAAGTGGCCGAATCGCTGACCGGCGTTCCGGGTGATCCGGAAAACGGTCGCAAGGTCGTAACCAACAAATCCATGGGCAACTGCGTGTCGTGTCACGCGGCCGAAGCCTATGCCGACGTGCCGTTCCACGGCGAAGTCGGCCCGATGCTGGACGGGGCGGGTGACCGCTGGTCCGAAGCGGAGCTTCGCGGGATCGTCGTCAATGCCAAGATGGCGTTCGACGGAACCATGATGCCGTCCTTTTACAAGGTCGAGGGCTTTACCCGCCTGGGCGACGCCTACACCGGCAAGGCCTGGCCGGAAGACAAGCCGGTGACGCCGTTGCTCACGGCCCAGGAAATCGAAGACGTGGTCGCCTATCTCGGCACTCTCACTGAAGAGTAACCGGGACAGGGCACCAGCAGACTAGGAGACAAATATGAAACTCAATCGACGTGATGCACTGGCCATGGGCCTCGGCGCGACCGCCGTTGCCATGTTGCCGATGCGTGCACTGGCCGAAAGCCATGCCAAGGGTATGGAAGCCTTTACCGGCGGAGCCGAAGCGGGCGACGGTGATATCACCCTCGACGCGCCGGAAATCGCGGAAAACGGCAACACCGTTCCGATCAGCGTGAATGCACCGGGTGCCGCGGCTATCGCCGTGTTCGCCATGGGCAACCCGACCCCGGGTGTGGCCACGTTCAACTTCGGCCCGGCCGCTGGTTCGCAGTATGCGTCCACCCGTATCCGCCTTGCCGGTACGCAGGATGTGGTTGCCGTCGCCAAGATGGAAGACGGTTCCTTCATCAAGGCGTCGAAGACCGTGAAGGTCACCATCGGCGGCTGCGGCGGCTAAACGAGACATAAGGAGAATTAACAATGGCATCTGGTGTCAAACCCCGCGTCAAAGCTCCGAAGACCGCATCTGCCGGCGAAGTGGTGACGATCAAAACGCTGATCTCCCACCCGATGGAAAGCGGTCAGCGCAAGGACTCTGACGGCAATACGATCCCGCGTTCGATCATCAACCGTTTCACCTGCGAGCTGAACGGAAACATGGTCATCGACATGACCCTCGAACCCGCAATCTCGACGAACCCCTACGTGGAGTTCGAAGCGAAGGTGGACGAGGCCGGTGAGTTCAAATTCACATGGTACGACGACGATGGGTCGATCTACGAAGACGCGAAAGCGATCGAGATCGCCTAAGCGAAGCAGATCAGGGAGGATAACTCATAATGAAAACGAAACTGCTTCAAGGTATCGCCGCGGGGGCTCTCTTGGTCTCCGCGACTGCTGCGACAGGTGAGGAAGTTGTCGGTTACGAGCTGAACGGCGAAACGCCGATCGTGGTCGAAACCGATGCGCCCGCCCACCTCGATGGTGCTCTGAGCACCATTCGGTCGGGTTGGACGTTCCGCGACTCCACCACGCAGACGATGCAAATGGACGATTTCGACAATCCGGGCATGTTGGCAGTGGAAGAGGCTGCCGCCGCATGGTCGACCGCCGAAGGGTCCGAGGGCAAGTCCTGCATGGATTGCCACGGTGCGGTTGAGGATATGGCGGGCGTGAAGCCGGTCTATCCGAAGTACGTGGAAGCCGCTGGTGAGGTTCGCACGCTGCAAATGCAGATGAACGACTGCCGCGAGAACCGCATGGGCGCCGAGCCGTGGAAATACGACGCAAGCGCAGCCGTTGCCATGGAGGCGCTTCTGTCTTCCGTGTCGCGCGGCATGCCGATGAACGTCGCCACGGACGGTCCGGGTCAGGAAACGTGGGAGCAGGGCAAAGAGCTCTACTACACCCGCACCGGTCAGCTCGAACTGTCCTGCGCGAACTGCCACGAGGACAACTACGACAACCTGATCCGCGCTGACCACCTCAGCCAGGGCCAGATCAACGGTTTCCCGGTGTATCGTCTCAAGAATACCAAGCTGAACGGTGCGCATTCGCGCTTCAAAGGCTGTGTTCGTGACACCCGCGCCGAAACCTACAGCCCCGGCAGCCCGGAATTCGTGGCGCTGGAAATGTATGTCGCTTCGCGCGGCAATGGTCTGTCGGTCGAAGGTCCGTCGGTCCGCAACTAAACTTTATGACCCCGCCCGGGCGTTGTCCGGGCGGGGTTTTCTCTATCCGAACACATTCTGATTTTGGAATAAAATCAGAATCCTGAAACACCGCAATGACGGAGCGACGCATGATCTCTCGCCGTGATTTTCTTCAGGTCGGCATGGCCGCCAGCGCAATGGTCGGGGCTTCGGGCTTTGGCAATTGGTCCCGTCTGGCCGCGCAGCAGACCCTGACCCAAGACCAGCTTCTGGACTTCGATACCTTTGGCAACGTGACCTTGATCCACATCACTGACATTCACGCCCAACTGAAGCCGATCTATTTCCGCGAGCCGGAGATCAACCTGGGCGTTGGCGAGAACAAGGGCCAGGTGCCGCATATCACCGGCAGCGAGTTCAAGGCGCGCTACGGGATCGCGGACGGCAGCCCCAACGCCTATGCGCTGACTTACAACGACTTCGAGGCGCTTGGGAAAGAATACGGCAAGGTTGGCGGTCTGGACCGCGTGGCCACGGTCGTGAAACAGATCCGCAGCGCACGCCCCGATGCGTTGTTGCTTGACGGT
>ATLU01000201.1_pt1 | contig 14716 bp, 13 predicted proteins | sample 178751 | NCBI WGS metagenome assembly ATLU01 (sample SAMN02211837, study PRJNA209200) | bioreactor metagenome | isolation source: day 23 sample from continuous culture bioreactor inoculated with sediment... | place: Germany: Wadden Sea | collected 2011
GAGCCCATGGCGGTCATTGCCAATTCGCGCTTCGCGCGCACGCGGCACCAATTTCTGGGCGGAAGCACGGTTTTCGACGCTGCAGCGCAGCTGTAAATCCGGCCGTTCGGGACGATCGCAGCTTATAGTTGAAAGCAAATTCACAACCCGCTTACAACACAAACCTTGGCAGTCATACTGCCGATGTCTGGGTCGGCATGTTTCGAACCAAAGCTACGTATCTCCAATTCAGCTCAAATCATTCCTCAATCAGATCTTCGGAACAGGAGCGGCGATTTGGGCAAACCTCATGTTCTGCAATGGTTGAACCCGAAGATTTATGAGTTGCATCGCTTCCCTCTATGCGCGTCTACCTGCCGAGCGCGATTTTCAAATAACCGCTAATTCGTGCGTCGTCAGGATCGAAAGATGCCGCAACCGACCGCTCGTCAGAATTGCGTCTGAATACGCTGATGGCTTTTCCACACGAGCATTGGATCAGGTCGTCCCAACTCTTTAGCGTAGCCGCTGCTGTTCTTTGAAACTGTGCGACATTACAGACCTGTTGGGCTTCCTTTTGCTGCGTTCGTACGCAGTTTACCTATAGTGTTTGTTTCGAGACATCTTGCCAATGCCTGGGTTGAAGCTGTTCGTTGGGTCGATTGATCTGTAGAAGGTGGTCAAATTTGGTTTGGCCTCATAGAGATGGCCAACATTGTGCTCCGCAGGGTACTCGGCACCGCGTTCATCAAGGAGCTCGAGCATTTCCTTTTTCAATGTTTCAGTGTCCACACCCGCCTTTACGATGTAGTCCTGATGAAGGACGTGGCAGAAAAAGTGCCCGCAATACAGGGAATAGACGAGTTTGTCTGCTATGTGCTTGGGCAAGACTTCAAACCACTCGAAATCATTGCGGCGCAAAGCGACATCCAAAGCGAGAATATCCTCGACTTCGCGGCTGTGAATCGCGCGATACCGAACAGAGGCAGCGCCCGCCGCAAACCTGTGAAGAGCCGCCAGCTTGGCCTCCTTGGGAGTGCACTCGAAAAAGTCAAATCCATCTTGCGATTGAAGGGAGGCCAAAAGTTTCTTTGCCTCGGCTACTCCGCCATCCTTCATTTTCAGAATAAGGTGATGATCGTATTTGCTCCTGAAGTCGGTCATTCGTTTCGGCAACACGTCTGGCCATAGCCAAGCAATGGCTTGCATAAAGCGATCAGTAAAATGCCGCATGAACGGAATGCGTTCTAGTCGAGAATCGATCGCGCCCTTCAATGCGAAGAAATTTGGCAACCATTCAGTTCCCAATTTGTCGATCATCAGAACCGTATCTTTTCCGTACTTGCGGGTAACGTCATAGTAGTCGCCGTGCATATACTCTGCGCTGACAGGAAGCGTCTGAAAGTCTTTCAGTATTGTGCGGCGAAGCTCGGTCAGTTTAGAGGGATCACTCGTTCCAACATAGAACGTTACTTCATTTTCAGGATTGGAGTACGTATCCATACGCACCGCAAAAACCGCTAGTTTGCCAGCACAGCCAGCTGCTTCGTACAGCCGGGATTTGTCCGCGTTAAATCGCGCCGGTGTATTGGCGTCGACTTCACGCACCTTCTTTGCATAGTCCATAGAAGATGCTTTGCGATTAGTTGTTGCGATGTCGCTTTGATTGTATTGGCCAGACTGCAGTCTTGTTAGAATTTCTTCAACGGTTTCGCCAAGATCAATCCCAAGGTGGTTTATCAGCTCAAGCTGGCCATTGTCGTTTATACGGGCATATAGCGATAGTTCGGTGTATGACGGCCCCCGTTCGATAAGAGCCCCCCCGGAATTGTTGCATACGCCGCCGACAACAGAAGCGCCGATACATGATGAGCCAATTACAGAATGCGGCTGACGACCAATCGGCGCGAGCAACTTCTCGAGCGCAAACAGTGTCGAACCCGGAAACCCGATGACCTGTTTGCCCTCCGCGATCAGCTGCAGTTGGTCCATGCGCCGCGTATTGATCAGAACGACTTCTCGATCATATCGGCCTTTGGGTGTTGAACCTTCCGTCAGGCCTGTATTCGCGGCCTGCATGATGACTATTTTGTCGTGGCCAACGCAGGCCTGCAGCACTTTCCATTGTTCCAGCAGGGTTGCCGGTTGAACGACGGCGAGAACATCGCCTTCGCCTGAGCGAAAACCCTTTCGGAAGCGTTTCGTTCGCCGAACTCCTGTGAGAACGTGCCGCCGCCCGACCACGTTGCGCAGCTGGTCAAGCAACGCGACAGAATTCTCAATGAACTCCATTCTTTGGCGAGAATTCTGTGATTCTTTGCTTCGCATTCAATCGCTCCGCGCTGATTGAGGTTAAGTCTTGGCAAAGTTCAAAACGGATTCGGAAAATCATTGAATTGAGTTAGTGCTGTCTTGCCGCTTCGATCTTGAAACAATCGGAGAGATTTTTTGTTCCAGCTAAATTCCCCGTACCGCCTCTTGCACAGCAGCGATCGTCTCTTCGATCACATCGTCCGTGTGGGTTGAGGAAACGAACCAGGCGCCTCTCTCCAGAGTACGCACGCCGCGTTTTAGCAGCTCATGGCAAAGTTGCGCGTATCGAGGCTTGTCGATGCCTAGCAATCCTCGATAGTCTTTTGGTTTTTCTGCAAGTCCCAACCCTACGTGTAAAAATCCGGAGTAAGAGTTGAGAGATGCGGTGATGTTTTGGTCTCGTAACGCTTTTTCGACACCCTCATGAAGTTTCAGGGTTTTTGCCTCAAGTGCTGAGTGGAACCCTGGGGCGCTAACGGTTTTGAGCGTTTCAACCGCCGCTGCCATCGATTGAACTTGGGAATTGTACGTGCCCCCATGCAGCACGCCGCCTGAAGCAAACAGTTCCATCAGATTGGCCGGTCCTGTGATTGCGGCCACCTGATACCCATTCGCCATTGCCTTGGCAAAAGTCGCGATGTGTGGTGTAACGCCGAAGCGCTCTTGAGCACCGCCAGCGGCCAATCGAAAACCGGTAATTGTTTCGTCGAAAATCAGCAGAGATCCGTTTTTCTCACATGTCTCCTTTGCCGCCTCAAGAAACCCTGGCTCAGGAGAGATAGCGCCAGAATTGCACATCGCTGGTTCCATAATAACACCTGCGATGTCCCCTCGCGCCAGTCGCTCCTTCAGCAGGGCGATGTCATTCCAAGGCAGGATCACCAAGCCTGAATCTGCGGAAGCTTCCTGGCCCTTTGAAAGTGGCACTGCATTGGGGTTTGATCTTTCACCGGCGGCATCCCGAGATGGGGCGTTTGACCAAAGTACGTTGTCAAACCAGCCGTGATACTGACCTTCAAATTTGATGATCTTCGTGCGGTTGGTTGCCGCCCGAACAAGACGCAAGGCACCCTGCACAGCTTCAGAACCGGACCCCGAAAATCTTACACGTTCAGCGACCGGCACGAGGTCGCAAACAAGCTTTGCGGCTTCAACTTCTAGGTGGCTTTGCCCCCCAAATAATATCCCAGTGTTCAGGCTTTCCGCGACTTTTTTTGTAACGTTCTCTGGATTGTGCCCAAGGATCATTGGGCCCATTCCCAAGTAGTAGTCGATGAGGCGGTTGCCATCCACATCATATAAAAAGGGCCCCTCGGCTTTTTCAAATGCCAGTGGTCCGGGCAGCATGCCCAACCGAAAGTTGCTGCTAACGCCGCCGGCAAGATACTGTGACGCATCGCTAATGAAGTTGGCGGATTTTCCAAAAGTAAGCTGATCCATAAGAGCTCCTCCAAAAAGTTATAAGTTATATGTTCGACGAAAGATGGAAAGTCAACTTGAAACACGCACATGATGGCTCAGCATCGCATTAGTTCCCCAACAGATTGATTCTGATGGTTAAATCTTGGGCAAATTCCGCCAATCTGTGCGGGATCCGATTGTGCTTTCCGTGCCGACCAGCAGCTTTGCTACTAGAATTCCGCTGGAACAGCATGAAAATGTTTATTATATGTTATAGGTGTTTACGTTCAGCAGCCGAAATACAGTTCAGAGGTTTCACACATATGCCAACGCTTAGCCCTTCGAATTCTCAAACCTTAAGTGGGCCAATCTATCTGGAACTGCGAGATCAGCTGATCTCGGGCGTTTTTGAGCCGGGACAACGGCTCAAGCTGAATGAGCTGGCCAAGCAGACCGGAACAAGTGTTTCGCCGGTGCGAGAAGCATTGATCAGATTGGTTGCTGAAGATTCTGTCGAGATGTCTTCGCTAAGAGCATTTGCAGTACCCAACCTTTCCAGCGCGAGGTTTGAACAAATTGTGGCGATGAGGCTGGCACTCGAAGGTCTGGCGGCTGAACGCGCCGCTGGAGGTGTTAGCCAATCTGATCTCAAGAAGCTTTCGAGTCTGCATGATCGTTTCATTGATGCGGAGAAGGGGGGGAGTAGATCAGAGGCTCAAGCGCTAAACCGCAGCTTTCATTTTTTGATCTATGAAAATGCAAACATGCCGATGCTGCTGTCTTCAATATCCATTCTATGGGCAATGATGGGTCCGATATTGAGAGTATATTACTCTCAAACCATGCCCGTTGAGATCGGAGCTCCTGACCACACAAAGCTGATTGAAGCTTTGCGCGTTGGCGACACAAAAGGTGCCGCCGAATCCATTTCGGCAGATATCAAACATGGATGTAGATCGATCTCTGAGTACATTGCTGAGCTAGAGACGACCTAGCGGTAGCACGTCGCTACTTGCCTTAGCCAACCGGAATCACTCTTTGTTTTTCGGTCGCAGTCGTCCCTACCGTTTAAGTTTTTCAAGCCAGTCGACCTCACAAATCTCAGTTTCGCCGTCAGCGGCTAAACTGTATTGACTCCGCGCTTAGTGAAAAATAAGATATAACTTATAAGTTCTACAGGAGGACGAAATGAAACCGACCACTTTGGCGACAAACCGTCGCGACTTTCTGAAAATCGGTGGCGGAGCGGTTGCGGCAGCAACCCTCGGATTACCGGCTCTCGCACAAGGGAAAACAGGGCGCATTGGCTTTGCCATGTCTACTTTTTCCGTCCCGCGATTCAAGCATCTCGATTTACCCTTCTTCGAGGAAGCAGTGCGTGCCGCTGGTATGGAGACTGTCGCGGTGCAGGCCAACTTCGATGCAAACCAGCAACTCAATGATGTTGACAACCTGTTGGCCCAGGGCATCGACGCACTTGCCATTATCGCCGTGAACGCGGGTGCCGGCAAAAACATGGTGCGCAAGGCTTTGCGCGATGGTGTTCCTGTTGTCGCGTATAACAACGCCATTCCGAGTTCGGATCTTTCGGCCTTTGTGTCGCGTGACAACCGGGGCGTTGGTGCATCTGCGGCAAAAGGTGCGGACGCCGCCGTTGGTCTGGAAGGAAACTGGGTGATCGCATCCGGCCAGGCCGGTGACGCAGTCGCCGATGAAATGACCGCTGGTTATTACGATGTCCTGAAGCCGCTGATCGATGCCGGAAAAGTCAACGTTGTCAGCCACGAGTTCCACGATGGCTGGGATCCGGAAAGTGCCCGCAAGCAAGCTGAAAACGCGCTGTCTGCGAACAACGACAACATTCGTGGTTTTCTGTGTAATGACGATGGTACCGCAGGCGGTTGCATCGCCGCGCTTGAACAAGCCGGGCTCGCAGGAAAGGCCTTTGTTTCCGGTCAGGACGCGACGACCGTGGCGTGCCGTTTGATTGCCGAGGGAAAGATGACTTTTTCCACCTTCACGCGCTTTGATGTGATGGGGCGCACCGCAGGAGAGCTGTGTGCAAAGCTTGCAAAAGGCGAGGCAATCAATCCGCCCATGACATATTCCTCCGGCGATGTTACCGTGCCCTTGCAGCCAATTGAAGCGTTCCACGTTTCGCGCGATAATCTGGTTGAATACCTGGACCAGTATAGCCCGGCCTATGTGGATGCGGAGACGATCTTTAAGGACCTTCCCGCCGACAGTTTGCCAGCGGGCGCTGAAAAGTTCCTGAAGTAAGCCGCACAATCTGGGTGGCGGCCTCGATAAGACCCGCCGCACTTCTTGATCCAAACCTTGTCAGCTGATCTTTTTGATCGGCTGAACATTTATGCATAGGTTGTTCTATGGCAAATGCACGCGCGCACGACGTAAAAAACAGTACATTGGCGGCCGATACCCGAAAAATCCGCCTGCTGCTTTTGGCTTTCGCGACGATCCTCCTCTGGTTGGCTTTCGACTTGATTTTCACGGATGGTTTCGTCCTGACACCACGAAATCTGACCACACTCTCAGTTCAGATGACTGTCACATGCATTCTTGCCATCGGCATGACTTGGTTGCTTATCGCGCGAGAAATCGACCTTTCAGCAGGAGCCGTTATGGCCTTGGTGATCGTGGTCATATACCAACTGCAGGTTGTCTATGACGTGGGGACCCTGATCACACTGATCGTTGCGCTCGCGGTGGGCGTTTTGCTGGGTTTGATCAACGGATCGATACGCGTTGTGTTGATGGTTCCGTCGTTTGTTGTGACACTTGCGGGGTTTTCCTGGATTCGAGGAACGGCATTCATCGTCTCCGAAGGACAGACGCATGCTGGCGCCAAAGACTCTTTTTATCTGATATCAAACAGCTACCTGCCTCCGGCTTTTTCGATTGCCCTCATTTTACTTATTGGAGGCTTTTTCTCGTGGAAAGCCCTTCGGAATACTCTGGCCGGTCAAAGAAAATTGCCAATTTCCCGGGTGCTTGACTGGCTGCAACTTCTGGTCGTCGTGGGTGTGACAATCGGAGCGGCCGTAGTTTTCTACGTGTACCGCGGTCTTCCATTTCCGGTCCTGATATTGCTGGTTGTCATTTTGGCGACCAACTGGGTCAGCACGAGCACGACATTTGGGCGGCATATCTATGCGCTCGGCGGTAACCCGTTGGCAGCGCGGCGCGTGGGCATCAGCATTTCGCTGATGACAATCGGATTGTTTGCCCTGATGGGTGCCTTCACTGCGCTTGCGGGCGTCATCCAGGCGTCTCTGTTGGACGCCGGGCCGCCTGGTATCGGGCAATTGCTGGCCTTGAATGCAATCAGCGCGGCGATCATTGGCGGGACCAGCCTGTTTGGTGGATACGGTTCAATCTGGGGCACTGTTGTCGGTTCTCTGATGATGGCAAGCATTGCCAACTGTCTTAGCCTGGCAGGAGTAGACACATTCTTTCAGATGGTTGCGACGGGGCTTATTTTGATCATCACCATCGCAGTCGACTCTCTGGTCATGAACCGCGGAAAAGGAGCGTAACGATGTCGGTGCGCGAAAACGTAGTCGAGGCAAAAAACCTGGGCAAATCATATGGTGCGGTTACCGCATTGGACGACATTTCTTTTGAAATCGGTCGGGGTGAGATCGTCGGCTTTGCGGGCGACAACGGGGCCGGTAAATCGACCTTGATGAAAATGGTGGCCGGGGACGTGACCCCAACAGCCGGGGAATTGCTGGTCAACAACAAAACCGAAAACAACCTGACCACAAAGCACGCTCAGGAGCTCGGGATCTCAATGGTCTATCAGGATCTCGCCCTTTGCGACAATCTTGAGATCGTGGAAAACATCTTTCTGGGCAGAGAGCTGACCCGGTTTGAGTTGGGCAAATTCAAGGTCATTGACAAGGACAGGATGCTGGCCCGATCCCAGGAGCTGCTGGACATACTCGACCTTGAATTGCCAAGTCTGGAAGAGCCAGTGACTGCGCTGAGTGGTGGGCAGCGCCAGTTGGTTGCCATCGCACGCGCAATCGCCTTTTCGCCAAAGCTGGTGATCATGGACGAACCAACCGCGGCCTTGTCGGTAAAAGCGGGCCAACCTCTGCTTGAGCAAATCCGGCGTCTTCCGGAGACGGGTTGTTCCGTGATGTTCGTGAGCCACAGATTGAGCGATCTGTTGGATACCTGTGACCGGATTTACGTACTTCGGCGCGGGAATGTCACTCACGAGTTTACGGCTGGCAATGTGTCAGAGGCGGAGCTGCTTCACGCAATCGCCGGTGTTTCTGAGGGAAATCAATGAACGATGATCTGGTAAAAATGCAGCAGCCACACACAAGTGCGCCGAGCGATCACGCCGCGCAGGGCATTGTTTTGGGCATCGATATCGGAGGAACCTTCACCGACTACGTTGCCTATGACAAAGATGCGAAAACGGCGACCGCCTGGAAGTATTTTTCGAATGCCGAAGATCCGGCGGCGGGGATCTTTGATGGCTTGAAAGAATACCAACAGCTTGATCGTATTGTGAAAATAAGGCTGGGGACGACTATCGCCACCAACGCAATTCTGGAGCGCAACGGTGCTGTCGTTGGCTATATCGCAACCAAGAACTTTACCGACATCCCGCATATCGGGCGCGGCGACCGCAAAGGCATATACGATGCGTTCTGGGTGAAGCCCGAAAGCCTGGTGAACCGCAAAAACTGTTTTGGCGTTTCCGAGCGCATTTCAAGCGAAGGTGATACGCTGGTGGATCTTGACGAGGCGGAACTTCGGACGATCGGGCGCCAGATCAGAGAACGGGGTGACATCGAGGTTATCGCCGTAAACTTTCTGTTTTCTTACATTTCGCCAAAACATGAACAGCGCGCCAAGGAGATCCTCGAAGAGGAAGTCCCGGGCATTCCCGTCTCGATTTCCTATGACGTCCTTCCAAAGTGGAAGGAGTTCGAGCGCAGTTCGACGACCATTGCTGATGCCTATGTCAAACCAATCGTGAATGACAGGCTCCCCAAGATCATCGAGAAAATCGGGCAGCTTGTACCCCGTGCTGATGTGGCGATCATGAAATCTAATGGCGGGGAAACAACTGTCGGGTTGGCCTGTCAGCAGCCAGTCCAATTGCTGCTTTCCGGACCGTCCGGCGGAGTCGTAGCGACGCAACATGTGTCCAAGGCCAACGGGTTTGACCGGGTGATGACCTTTGACATGGGTGGGACGTCATCCGACTGTGCAATTTGCATCGAGGGCGATGTGAACCTGACCACGGACTTCGAAGTCGAATGGGGTCTTCCTGTTCAGATCCCAATGGTCGATGTGCGCACTATCGGCGCTGGTGGTGGTTCCATTGCCTGGGTCGACAATGGCGGGATGCTGCAAGTTGGCCCCCGCAGCGCCGGATCAATGCCTGGACCGGCTTGTTATGGTCGGGGAGGCACCGAAGCCACAGTCACGGATGCCAACGTGATCCTCTCTCGCATCGACCACAACAACTTTCTCGGTGGCAAGGTCGCACTGGATCTTGAAGCCGCCCGTTCCGCCATCGGGGTGATTGGCGATCAATTGGGCCTGAGCATTGAACAAACCGCCAAGGCGATCATCGACATTGCAAACAACAATGTCGCGTCCGAGCTTCGGCGCATGGCCGTGGAGAATGGTCACGATCCGCGGAATTTTTCGCTGATGGGATTTGGCGGAGCGGGGCCGGTTCACGTCGCCGACCTGATGCGTCTTCTCAATATTAAGTCCGGTACGGTTCCCGTTTTCCCTGGCCAGTTCTCGGCGTTTGGTTTTACCTGCGCAGATGCCCGGATTGATAGCCAGCGTACAGTTCAGATGCGGTCGGGATCTCTGGATTTCGACCGCCTCAATGACGTCGCTGCATCGCTTCGGAATACGGTGACTGAGGAGTTTTCCCGACAAGGGTACGCCAGCGGTGTTGAGATTAAGCTCTATGTCGACCTTCGTTATGAGGGACAAAACTACGAACTCAGCGTCCCATTCGGCTTTGATCGTTTTGACCAAAACAACATGGAAGTTCTCAGGAACGACTTTGATACCGAATTTGACGAAAAGTACGGTTTCTGCCTGCCAGGCGAGCCGATTGAAATCGTAAATCTGTCGGTAACCGGCGTCGTCGCGCAGCCCAAGCCGGATATCGAAGCATCCCTTGGTGAAACGACATCCGAACCGAAAACCCATCGCGAGGTTTGGTTTGAGGGAGGGAGTGTCAATGCACCGATCTATGACCGAACGCGCCTTCCTGTGGGTGTCCAGATCCATGGCCCCGCGGTGATCGAAGAGGATGTCTCAACTGTGCCTATCAACGCGGGTCAAAGTGTTGAGCGACAACCCTCAGGTGTGCTGGTGATCAAAGAGTTTCAGGAGGTTTGATGTGAAATACTCAGCAAACGGATTGTACGTCGAAGAGTATCGAAAGTGCATCAATTGCGGTGAGCTCGTCTATGACGAAGGTCTCTTTTTCACTGATGAGGACGGCACCAGGATTGGTCCGTTCAGTTCGGCTTGGGACATGGAATGGTACAAGGGGCGCGAGGCAAGACAAAACGCAAAAGGCCCGGTGCTCATCAAGGACTGGCGCTCGGAGACGCAATCATGAACCTGGTAGACATGAACATCGTCGACAGACGTCTGAAAAGCATTGCCGAGGAAATGGGCATTGTTCTGATGAAGACGTCTTATTCGACCATATTTAACGAAGGTCGGGACTTTACGTGCGGCGTCGCCGACGAAAGCTGCGAATTGCTTGCTTCAGCTGATTTTCAGCCGGCCCAGGTCGGCGGCATGCCGTTGGTGGTCTCCTCGATCATCAAGGAAATCCCCTTGTCCGAGATGGATGAAGGCGATGTAATGATCCACAACGACCCATTTCGTGGCGGGATGCACACTCCTGAACACACCCTGATCAAGCCGGTCTTTTTTGAAGGTGAATTTTTCGGGTTTTCGGTGGCAATCGGGCATATTGCAGAAGTCGGCGGCATGGTTCCTGGCGGTTTCCCCGGCGAAGCGACAGAAGTTTATCAGGAAGGATTGCGGGTACCTCCTGTTAAGATCCAGGCAAGGGGCAAGGACGTAGAGCCCGTTTGGAAAATTATGCTCGCCAATCACCGCACGCCTCGCCAAAATCACGGGGATATCCGGGCTTTGATCAGTGCGGTGAATCGTGGGGAATCCCGGATCCTCGAATTAATCAAGGAATACGGTCCAGAACGTTATCGTGAAATCTGCATTGATCTGAAAGATTATGCAGAGCGTCGCATGCGGGCGGAGATCACATCTATTCCAGACGGTGTCTATTCTTTCGAAGATTTTATGGAAGACGATGGTGTGACCGATCAAGCCTACAAGATAGCCGTCGATGTCTATGTTTCGCAGGATAAAATTGTTGCCGACTTCAGCCGTACCGACAATCAGTCACTTGGCCCGATCAACGCGGTTTTGTCAGTAGCCTGGTCAGCGACTTATAACGCCATTTTGCACCTGACAGATCCGCAAATTCCGCGAAATTCAGGCGCTTTCCGCCCGATCAAGATTGTGGCGCCTCCGGGGAAACTTGTTAACGCTGATTTCCCCGCAGCAGAGGTTGGTGGCAACACGGAAACCCATATTCGCATTTGCCACACGGTCGTTGGAGCTTTGGCTCAGGCGATCCCGGAGCGGGCCTTTGCGCCTGATGGCGGTACGCATTCAAATTTCCTGTTTGGGGCTACAGACGAGAGAACCGGAAACTATGCGGTTTGCTATGACTTCACGGGTGCAGGATGGGGCGGAAGACCTGTTGGTGACGGCCACAATGCAACGAACTGTATTAACGGAAATTCACGTATGAATCCGGTTGAAGTTTTCGAAACGCGGTTTCCCTGGCGCTTCGAGTCCTTGGGTCTGATCCCCGGGAGCGGCGGTGATGGAGAATACCGTGGTGGTCTGGGAGTGAACAAAGTGCTGACATGCCTTTCGGACGACATGGAAGTGTCGTTCATGTCCGACCGGCAGAAAATCGCGCCATGGGGTATTGGCGGCGGCGGCGAAGGGCAAAACGGCAGCGTTCTGATCCGGCGCAAATCTACGCCGGACTTTGTCACAGCCTGCGAAGACAGCAACAAAACCTCTGCCAGTAAATTCAATCGGATTGGGTTCCGAAAGGGCGATCAGATTTCCATCAGCTCGCCAGGTGGCGGTGGATATGGTGACCCACAGGAGCGCTCTAGTGAGCAAAGAGCAAAAGACCGAGATGAAGGCTGGGTCTAAACGCGTCAGGCCAATATCCAGATCTTGGCCAATCACAGAAAACTTGAACTGAACAGCTTGTTTTTGGCCTACGCGCCAATAGTGGTGAGAGAAGCCCTCTATCATGGCGCGGACCCTCAGCACCGCAGTTCACGAATACCAAAGGGAATAGACGGTGAAGCTACTAAGATACGGAGAGATAGGTCATGAGCGCCCAGGGATGGTCGACAATGACGGGGTAATCAGAGACCTAAGCGGTGTTGTTGACGATATATCAGGGGAGATTTTGCTTGATGACAACTTGCAGAGCCTGAAAGCCCATGACACTGGCAAGTTGCCTGTCATTGGGTCCGATGTTCGCCTTGGCCCCTGTGTCGCAGGGGTCGGCAAGTTCATCTGCATTGGATTGAACTATAGCGATCATGCCAAGGAAGCCGGACAAGACGTCCCGTCCGAACCAATCATGTTCATGAAGGCAACAAGCGCGATATCAGGGCCCAATGACCCGATCATCATTCCGAATGGTTCCCAAAAGACCGATTGGGAGGTCGAGTTGGGGGTCGTTATTGGCAAGCCTGCCAAAAACGTGGACATCAATAACGCTCTGGACCATGTCGCCGGGTATTGTGTTGTCAACGATCTTTCGGAGCGCAGCTATCAACTTGAGCGCGGCGGGCAATGGGTGAAGGGAAAGTCGTGTGACAGTTTTGGCCCGATTGGGCCCTGGCTGGTGACGCGCGACGAAGTCAAAGACCCTCAGGCCCTTAAAATGTGGTTGGACGTTGACGGAAAACGGTACCAGCAAGGGAACACCAACACGATGGTATTTGGCGTCGCGGAATTGGTCTCTTATTGCAGCCAGTTCATGTCGCTGCAGACCGGCGACATCATCGCGACTGGAACGCCACCCGGAGTGGGACTCGGGCAAAAGCCCGACCCAGTCTATTTGAAGCCGGGGCAGACGGTGAACCTTGGGATCGAGGGATTGGGTATGCAATCGCAAATCACGGTAGATGAGCAGGCGCCTTGAATGCCTGGGCAAGGTTTCAAGTTTCGCTCACCCAGAAGTCTCGGCAGTTGAGTGCAGTGGCCCTTGGGAATTGACGCACTGTGAAAGTGCGCCCTTGGTTTCCACGAGGGCGCATTCCTGATTTCGGATCAATGGCAGATCCAGATCCAGTTCCTGCATTTCATGTTCGAAATGGTCGCCGATTTTGTCACGCGGCGTGCTAGTAACGATGATGATTGCAACGGCCTGAATCAGGCCAAACGCCATGGCATTTCCAACGCCAAGCGATCTCCCGTCACCAGTGCATAACGACCGGATCGGTCGAACTTTTCCGTCACGTTTCGAAAAGGATTCATTGGCACATCCTCCGCTGCCTTTGGAGTTGCAAGCTGATGGGGTTGGATCTGCAGTTGGCCGGTATCCTTTGAACAAAACGGCATTTCCTTGATGCTCCTATGCGCATTCGCTGCGTTGACCGGCAGCGAAGCCGATGAAGTTGGATGTATTACATTACCCGGCGTCCATTAGCCCGCGTATGTATCCCAGCGTAAAAATATGCCCCTGGAACCCATAGCCTTCCATTTCTACGTTTTCACCCGATAGGGAAGGAGCATGGTCTGGGCGCATACATCCCTCATAGCCGATGTCATCCAGCTTTCTCAGGATGCGCGCCAAGTTTAAGTCACCATCATCTGGGAAGGTCTCGACAAAATCGTCGATCTCTCCGCTGATGTTGCGGAAATGAACGAAATACAACCTCTCCTTGAAACGCTCGATGATTTCAGTGACATCACACCCCATTTCCGCAAAGCACCCGATGCAAAGTGTCAAGCCATTGGAGGGGCTGTCGCTGAGGTCAAGAAGCCATTCAAAATCTTCGACCGTCGACATGATGCGGTGCAGTTTCCCCATTGGGCTTTTGGGAGGGTCGTCGGGGTGCATGGCCAATTTGATTCCATGCTTTTCTGCCACTGGCAAAACAGTTTCCAGGAATCGAGCGAGATTCGCGCGCATTGCCTCGCGGGAAATGGGCGTTACACCCGGTGCCAAGCCTTCGTCATCTAGTTCCGAGGCACAAAAGGCGCTGGTCAGGGCGCCGCCCCGGGTTTCAGTCGTATAGCTTGTTCTGACGACCATCGCGTCGTCGAGAACTTGGGGCATGAAGTTGTAGCAAATAACCTCGACACCGGCTTTGGCGAATATCCTAATCGCTTTGATCCAGTCCTGAGTTTGTTCATCCCAACCAGGTTCGCCTAGGACAATGGCACCAATCGGAGGGCCCGCTTCAACAACGCTGACGCTTAATCCGGCATCGTTTGCCGCCTCGACAAATTGCCCGAAGTCCTTAAAAATCGCCGCGTGGTTTTCCATGCTGTATTGCACGACATCGTTGGCGCCCAGTTGCTTGATGGCTTTCAATCGTTCAGGAGTAGGCGGCTGTGCCACCATGGCCAATCGTGTCATTTTTCCCTCCAGAACTAGCAAGGTCGACAGAGCTGGAAACCTTGATAGTACTCTTGTAAGATATAAGTTATAATACAATAGCGAGATTTGAAACGTAGCTCAAGTGTCGTTACACGGTTTGTTCCGCACTTTTATTGCCTAATTTAACTGCAGCGAAGGAACGGATTGAGAATCGCCGGTATTGCACCCTTGAATGACCGGAAACGGGAAATCCGCTGAGGCATTTGCGAAAAAATGCTGCGTCAGCGAAAGCGAAAAATTCAAGGTCGGGAATGTCCCGCT
>ATLU01000202.1_pt1 | contig 14536 bp, 11 predicted proteins | sample 178751 | NCBI WGS metagenome assembly ATLU01 (sample SAMN02211837, study PRJNA209200) | bioreactor metagenome | isolation source: day 23 sample from continuous culture bioreactor inoculated with sediment... | place: Germany: Wadden Sea | collected 2011
CATCCGTTGACCGGGTTGCGGTCGCATGGTCGATCCAACCGGCGCAGCCCGCACGGTGATGGTGAGCCGCGTGACGGAGGCGGTCATCGTCTCAACCGCCCGTTCCCGGCCGGATCCGGGTTTGACGTTCGCCCAGAGCTGACCCAGCACCACCCAGGTGGTCTCGAACCCACCGGCCCCGTCAGGGTTGCGAACCGGCGCTTCCAGGGTGAGCCGCTTGTTCAGTTTCACATCAGACATCAGCGCATCCCCTTGAAGAGACGCATCTCGCGATAGCGCTGGAGGAGCGCGGCGACCTGGTTGGGAAGGCGCTCGTGATCTTGTGGCGTGGTGCCGCCCCGGTTTTCATAATAGGATGCCGCCAGAGCTATCACGGCCAGGGCGACGTCATGCGGCATGGAAGGCCAATCCGTGGCATATCCCGCGACGACTGTGACCTTGGCCTTCCCCCCGACAGGAATGGTCGGCAGAAAGAACCCGGTCGCGACCAGCCGCGGCCGGTGAACATCCTCGATCAGTGCGTAACGATCCGTCGGAACGATCTCGACGTTCTCATTACGGTCGATGATGCATAGCTCGGTGATCCCAAGGATCGGGGCAACCGGCAGAACCTGCTGCGACATGTCCCGCCACGAGGCGGTCGTCCAGGAAAACGTGCGCTGGAACAGCGCCTTGCCGGTCGCACCTTCGATCGCGGCAAGTGCGGCCCGCAGATACCCGACGAGCATCTCGTCCTGGATGTCTGCCTCGGCAAAGCCGGTCCCTAGCCGAAGATGGTCTTTAAGGGCCTCAACCGGCAGGTCGGCGTCTGGCGTGGTCGTATGCTCGACAAGCAGCATGGATCAACTCCGAATTACGGCCCCCGCGTCGGCAAAGATGGGCGCGCGCCTCCGTGTCGCTCGGACGGAGGGGGGAGCAGCTAGACAACACGGGTATGTGTCCGGCGCGCGCCCGGTGCCCGCACCCAGTCATCTGGGCACGAACCTCGGATCGGTCTTAAGCAATGGCGAACTTGAGAACCTTGATCGCCGCGAAGTCGCTCACGTCGCCACCTACGCGTTTGGTGGCGTAGAACAGCACATGCGGCTTGGCCGAGAACGGATCGCGCAGGATTCGCGTGTCCGGGCGCTCGGCAACGGTGTAGCCCGCCGCGAAATCGCCGAACGCGATCGCATCCGCGCCCGTGGCGATGTCCGGCATGTCCTCGACGATCAGCACCGGATAACCCGCCAGACGAGCCGGCATTTCGGCGGCAAGCCCATCGGACCACAGGAAACGGCCATCGGCATCCTTGAGCTTGCGCACCGCCCCTGCGGTCTTCGAATTCATGACGAAACTCGCCCCGACGCGGTATTCTGCATCCAGCCCATAGATGAGATCGAAAATCACATCCGCAGGGTCGGTCGCGTCAAAGTCGCCGTCAGTGCCGGTCGCTACGTATCCGATGTTGCCCCAGGTCCAGCTGTCGTTATCCACGGTCGGGTGGGTCAGGAAACCGGTCGGTTTGTCGACGCCGTCGCCAGAGACGAAGGCCGCCGCCTCCGCACGTGCGAACTTGTCCGCGATACGCGCCGCCAGCCAGGTCTCGATATCGAAAGCCGCATCGTCCAGCAGACGTTGGGAGGCTTTGGGGAGTGCCGACAGCTCGTGCAGCGGGATCGAAATCCGCTCGATCGTCGGCGTTGCGGTTTCCGCCGCCGGATCGGTTTCCGTGGCCCAGCCGGACCCGAGATCGCCGTGGTCGATCAGCACGTCGTAAGATGTCGCCTCGACGTTCACGACGTTGGCCACCGCGCGCAGCGAGGCGTTCGAGCGCAGCACGCTCTGGATCACATCGGCGGTCTTCGGGTCGACGAGATACCCGCCATCGGCGGCGACCGCCGTCGAGAGGCTCTTGCCCTCCAGGTCGATGCCGCGCAGCGCGTCGTCGTCGCCGGAACGCAGATAGGCCTCGAACGCCTTCTGGTGCGGGGCTTCGGTATCGCGCGCTGCGGACAAAGCCGGGCGGGCGGGTGAGAGGGATTTACGATCCAGCATGGTCAGTCGCTCTTCCTGTTGTTGAAGTCGGGTGTCGATGTCGTCGTTGAACGACTTGATTTCGCTCACGAAACGCGTCAGGGCGGTCTTCACCTCCCGGGTCGATCCGGTGGCCGTTGCACCACCGTCAGACGGGTCGCGTTGGCTCATCTCCTTGGTCATCACAAAGTCCTGTTCCGAGAGTTGAGAGGCACCGGTTCAATCTCGCCGGGCCAGCATCTGGCACGCATCGTCGATGATCCGGGCCAACTCGCGCAGGTCTTGGGCGTCGGGCGCATCACCCTTGGCCCCGACCCGTGCACTGGGCAGCATCGGAAAGGTGACAAGCGACACCTCCCAAAGCTCCAGTTCCTTCAAGAGCCGTTGGCCCTTGTCATTCTTCGCCGCACGCACGGTGCGATAGCCGATGGAGAGGCCGTCAATCGCGCCGGCCTCGATCAATCGCGCGGCCTCGCGTCCCTTGGCGATGTCGGTCAGGATACGGCCCTTGACGAACAGCCCGCGGTTGTCCTCGCGCACCTCGTCCCAGACACCGATCGGCTGGGCCGGATCGTGCTGCCACAGCATCTTCACCTGCCCACCGCCCTTGGCGATTTCCGTAAGGCTCTTGGCATAAGCGCCCTTGGTCACAACATCGCCGCCCCGATCCACTTCGCCGAAGAAACTCGCGTAGCCCTCGATGGCGATGCCACCTTCCACCGTCTCCGTCGTGCCCAGCGCCACGAACTTGTGCTCAAGCCCAAAGGGCGTGTGGTAATCACTCATCGTCGCTCTCCACATCATCGGTGTCAGGGGATGGGCGCGCAGGAAGTCCCAGAAGCGCACGCTTCTCGTCGTCGCTCAGGAACTCCGCCCCCGCGACCCGCGCCCATTGCTGGTCGCGCTCGACGGCCAGCGCCGGCACCTGGTCCATGTCGGGTTTGAGAACGACCTGCTCTCCGGAAAAGGCCGAAAGCCAGTGCGACAGGCTTGCGGTCACCTTGGACACGAGCGGCAGCACGGTCAGGCGATAGAAAGCCCGGTTGGCCTCCTGGTAGTTTGCATAGGTCGCATCCCCCGGAATACCGACCAACATCGGCGGAACCCCGAAAGCGCTTGCGATCTCGCGCGCGGCGGCTTCCTTGGTCTTCTGGAATTCCATGTCCGATGGCGAGAACCCCATGGGTTTCCAATCCAGCCCGCCTTCCAGCAACATCGGGCGACCCGCGTTTCGCGCGCCCACATGATGGGCCTCCATCTCGGCCAGAAGCCGGTCGTATTGATCAGGCGTCAGCGATCCGTGCCCTTCCATCCCGGAATACACGATCGCCCCGGATGGCCGCGCGGCGTTGTCCAGCAGTGCCTTCGACCAGGCCGACGCGGCGTTGTGCACGTCAAGCGCACTGGCGGCGGCCTGCATTGGCGACAGACCGTAGTGGTCATCCTGCGGGTGAAAGGTACGCACATGGCAGATCGGCGAAAGCCCTTCGGTCACGTGGAAGCGGTGCTTCTTGGCCCCGACCGAATAGTCATAAGCCACCGGCCACCCATCCGCGCCGGGCACAAGGCTCATCCGGTCCGACCGCAGAACGTGAAGTTCCATCGGCACGCCGGTCTCGAACCCGACCGCTTCGACATATCCGTCCCCGGTCAGAAGGATCTGACCGAAGAGCATTTCCAGGAGGTCAGCCCGTCCCTGTGCCGGGTTCGGGCGGGTGATCAGGTCCAGCACCGGGTGCACATCGAAGCGCTGCTCCGCATCCTGCAAGACCAAAGGCAACGCCGCGGCGGCCTCGGCAATCAGCTTGACTGCCCGGAACCCCACCGGGTTCGCGGTAAACCCGTTACGGGTCAGGTTCGCCGTGTCTCGCGGCCCCCAGACCACACGCCCCGATCCACGATACGCAATCACCGGTCCCGTGGCCGAGGCCTTGGACTCCTGCGGGGTCTCGTCGCTGCGCTTCAGAAAGTCGAAAACGGCCATACGCCAAAGCTCCTCGTTCATCCTGCGGCCAAGCCGCTCCCACCGGCCTGCCGCGAGACGGGCCGTTCGTGATGTCATTTCTTCATTCAGATCAGCGCTTTGCGGCGCGGTCGTGCCGGTGATGTCCGACAAGAAACACCCTGCCAGACAGGGTTAAAGAAGTGTTTAAAGCAGCGTTCGCACCTGCGGGTTGCGAAAGCCCTTCCCGGCTTCGATCATAAGATCGTGGATCGCCCAGACCAACGCATCGACACGGTCCGGACTGCCCGACCCTTGATACCCCTGCGTGGTCATCTGGCACATCTGGTCCTCGAGCTTTCCCAGATTGCGCAGGTGGCGGACCCGGCCCTGTTCATACAGCGCCGCCACCGGCTCGGCCCGCGCAACCTTGCCCTTCGACGCATGAACCGAGCGATAGGAGACGAGTGGGTCGATTTGCCGAATAACGGCTTCGACCAAGTCCCCGCCCTGGTTCACTTCGGCGACCAACCTGTCAGCCTGGTAACGCTCCATTGCCTCCAGCGCCGCACGGGCCCAGTCGGTCGGTTTCGCGGCCGTCACGCTCGCATCCTCCAGAACCACCGCCAGCCATTCCGACGGCGGACCCTCCGCGACCACGCCGGCAACCACGATCCCGCACGCATCCGAGCCCTTGTGCCCGGTGACAGGCGGATCGACGGCGACGACGATCCGCGAAAGCTGTGGCGCATGTTCCAACCGCCCGCTCTCGATCGACGCGAGTGACCACAACGCCCCCTCGACATCCATCAAGAGCACACCGTCCAATTCCTGCCGCCCCAGCCGCGTGCCTGCATACCGCGCGCGCACTTCCTCCAGAAAGCTGTCCGAGAGATTGGCGCGGTTGGCTTCCGTGGTGGCGTGTGTCCCGACCGTCGACGGCAAGTCCATGATTTTGCGCAAGAGCGGCATGGTGCGGGGCGTGGTTGTCACCACTTGTCGCGGATGTTCTCCGAGGCGCAGAGCAAACTGCAACATGTCCCAGGTGTCATCGGCCTTTTTCCATTTCGCCAATTCATCGACCCAAGCCGCATCGAACTGCGGCCCACGCAAGGCTTCCGGCTCCGAAGCGGAAAACGCCTGGGCCACGGCTCCGTTCGGCCAGACCAATTGACGGCGCGAGGCCTCCCAGACGGGAGATCTGTCGGGCGGGGAGCACGCGAGAATACCACTGTCTCCAAACACCATGACGGCCCGCACCTGGTCAAAGGTTTCGCCCACCAAGGCGACGCGACGGGCCGCCCCCCGATCCGCGGGACGCGCACCTTCCACCTGAGAACGCACCCATTCAGACCCCGCACGGGTCTTGCCAGCGCCACGACCGCCCATGATGACCCATGTCCGCCACATGCCTTCGGGCGGAACCTGATGATCGAGCGCCCAGAATTCGAACAGATAGGGGAGCGCCAAAAGCTCGTCCTCGCCCATCTGCGCCAAGATATCACTCAGGATCTTCGGATCGGCGGATGCGAGCCAGGCGGCGTTCGATTTCTTCGCGTGCCGTGTCGAGGTCGAATTCTGCCCCGGTGTCGATGTCGCCGCCGTCTCTCCGCGCGATACTGTCACAACGTTTCCTTTCGTCCAGAACCGACTGCATCGCGCGCCGCAAATCGGCCGCGCGGTCTTTGACCTCGTTCGCCTCACCCTTGGCCATGGCATCGAGATCTTCCATCGCGTCATTCAAGGCTCGGAGCGTGCGGGCGAAATGGGCCACGGCGATGATATGCACATCGATGTTTTCCGCCTCCAGCCCCCCGGACCCATCGCTTTGTTCCGCTTTCGACATGCGCGACACCCTCTTGTGAGATTGAAGATTCAACGACGCGGTTCACCGCGGCCCCGGCGGGTGCAGTGGCAAAACCCAACGCTCCGATCTTGGCCAAAACCACCTTGCCGTCCTTTGAAACCGTCGCGCGGCGGGTTGTCATTTATCGAACCCCTGCGCCGCCACCGGTCGGCTGATTCTTCCACCTGGGCCGCCCCTTTCGAAAAATTTCGCTGGAATTCCCGTAACTTTCGGCGAAAAGCCGCGCGAGACGGCAATTCTCGGGCAGGAAGCCCAGAATCCGGCCCCTTTCGCTTTCCTTGCACGGTGACCTGCTATAGTTTCCCATAAAGTTCCGGGAGTTGGGCCCGGACCCACAGGTTACTTCGGAGCGGGCAGACCCATTGGCCATGAAGCCTGATTTTGCGCTTGATCTTAGTCATGATGGCATCCGCCTGTTGTTTCGCGGCAAAGGCGGCTGGCAACTCGTGGGCGCCGTGGCGCTGGATGATCCACAGATGTCGGATCATCTGGGCGATCTCCGTCAAAAGGCCGAAAGCCTCGCGGGCGGTGATTTCACGTCCAAACTGGTAATCCCGAACTCCCAAATCCTCTACACCACGCTCGACGCGCCCGGCCCGGACGATATCGCGCGCGAGGTTCAGATCCGCGTTGCGCTCGAAGGGATGACGCCCTACGCGGTGTCCGATTTGGTCTTCGATTGGCGCGCTGACGGCGATACGGCGCGTGTCGCGGTTCTTGCCCGTGAGACCATGGAAGAAGCCGAAGGCTTCGCGGCCCAGTTCGGCTTCAATCCGGTCAGCTACGTCGCGCGCCCCGAAAACGGTGCTTTTTCCGGCGAGCCGTTCTTCGGCAAGACGAACTTCGCAGCCCAGGTCATGACGAACGGCGACCGGCTCGTTCCCGACACCTCGCCGATCCCGAAAGCCCCGAAACAAATGGTGTTCGACGGTCCCGCGGATACCGCGTCGGAACCCGCCGTCGAAACGACGCCGCCCACGCCCAAGTCCGATGCGCGCCCTGAGCCTGCACCCGCGTCAGCCGGCCTTTCCGCGTTTCCGGACATAGTGGACGACGAACCCGACCTTATTACGGATGAACCGCCCATCGCTGCGGCGGCGCCCGCGCCTTCAGACCCAACGAATAAGCCCCCGGTGTTTGATCGAAACGCCGACCAGGACGAAGCCCCGTCCGACCCTGGGGCTGCCCCCGAAGACGCCGTGGAACACCGCGAAACGCCTGGCTCGCGCCCATCTCTGTCTGCGTCGCAACCATCGACATCGTCAGACCCGGCACCCTCCAAAGCCCCAAGGCTTTCCGCGCCCAAGCGTGGCCAGGCGGAGACCTCGACAACCCCCGTGTTGGCGCCCTTCCCGCCCACACCCGAGGATGAGGTAGATACGAACGGTCCGAGCACACCGCGCCCCATCGTGCGCGCCACGCCCGATACGCCGACCTCCACCGTGCCAATCCCGAAAGCGGCGCCAGCTATCCCACCCGTCTCGTCTGCGCGACCGCAAACAGAGCCCGACGACCCTGCGTCGTCCGAAGTCTCGGAAAAACCGGCCTTTTCCTCCCGTCGCCTGGCATCTGACACCAGCGAACCGCCCGCAGCCGAACCGCCTTCCGCCTCCCCGGAAGCATCGGATGCGGCCGCCGCTCACCCCCTCGCCCCCGTGCAAAAGCCGGTACTCATTAACGACGAACAGCTCTCGACCCCCAAACTTCTTGGCGACGCTGAAAAACGCCGGCTCGCCATGGCCCGCGCCCTGGGTCTCGAAGCCGGCGAAGCGAGAAAACCGAATGTTCTGGCGCGCTTCGGAACCGGCCTGAACCGCGCCAACGAAAAACGTCGCACGCAAGCCGAGCAGCGCAAAGCGGACAAACAGGTAAAGGCGAAAGAGGCCCCGAAAACGCGGGAACCTGTCATCGCACCCGTGCCGGACACACCCTTACCTCCGCCCTCAGCGGGGAAGACAAGCGGAAGTCGGTTTGCACTCCCGGCACGCAAAGAAAAACCAAAACCGTCAGGGACACCCGATCCGCGCGAAAAAGAAGCCGAGGCGATGACCGTCTTCGGAGCGCGGAAAGGGCAAAGCACCAATCCGGGCCGTTCGTCCTTTTCCACGGGCCTCACGCTGACCCTTCTTCTGATCTTGTTGCTCGCTGGTCTCGCGCTTTGGTCGTCGTATTTCCTCGGTGACGACGACGTGGCGCTGTTCAACCCGGAAACACCGGCGTCGGACGCGACAGAAACCGGTCAGACACTTACGCCCGAGCCAGCCCGCCCCCCCGAGACCGAGGCCGAAGCGGACGCGAACACGGCGCCCGAGCCGCTCGACGTGCTGACGCCCGAGCAGGCGGCCGAGATCTATGCAAGCACCGGTGTTTATCAAAGGGCCCCGGATACCCCGGCAGACCCCCAGGCATCGAGCGACGAGGATGTATATGTCGCCTCCATCGACCCGAGTGTCTCACCCAACGACGCTTTGGCTCTGCCTGACCCGAACGCCGTCGCATTGGAAGCCCCGGCGTCACCGCTCCCGCCGCCGCCGCCGGGCACGTCCTTCGACCTCGACGACAACGGGTTGGTCGTGCCGACGCCAGAGGGGGCCGTGTCGCCGTCCGGCATGATCGTCACCCTGGGCCGACCCAGCGTCGTCCCTGCGCCACGTCCCGAAGGTCTCGTGCCCGAGGAGGACGTTCAAGAAGACGCAGCACTCTCGCCAGACCTGGCGGACGAACCGGCGCTCACCCCCCGCGCCCGTCCTGACAATCTGACTGAACTCGCCGAGCGCGCCCGTCTCGGGGGGCAAAGTCTCGAAGAACTCGCCCAAAGCCGCCCGCGTGAACGTCCGGATGACCTGGACGTGGCCGTCGCCGTCGCTTCGGCGGCCGCGGCGGAGCCGCCAGCGTCCGAGGAAGAAGAAACCGAGACGGCAACGATCGACCAAACCGCATTGGCAAGCGCCACGAACCTGGCGGTCGCCGCATCGGTTCGCCCCTCGTCAAAGCCCAGCAATTTCGGCCAGCTTGTCGCCCGCGCCGAAACCCGTGCGCAAGAGCGTGCACCGGCGTCTGATGACGGTTCGCAGGTCATCGCGGCCTCCGCAGCAACGACGCGCGCGGCCATTCCGTCTTCCGCGTCCGTCGCCCGCTCGGCGACCATGAAGAATGCTTTGAACCTGCGGAAGATCAACTTGATCGGCGTCTACGGCTCCAACTCTTCCCGCCGCGCCTTGGTGCGCCTCGGATCGGGCCGATACGTAAAGGTTTCTGTAGGCGATCGTCTGGACGGTGGGCGGGTCACCGCGATCTCCGCGTCTCAGCTCGTCTACCAGAAGGGCAACCGCCAGTTCCAACTGCAGGTTCTGCCGCTCGGGTAATCCGAAACCATCGCCCGTTAACCTCCCGACAAATCTTCGTTGATATGCATGGTCCAGATGCCGTGATCCACGGTCCTTGTGGAGTTTACCCTCGTGAGCTTTGTAGAAAAGAGAGACGAGTTTCGCCCCAACTCTGGCGAAGCCCCTTTCGACCTTGATGAAGTGTTCTTTTCAAGGACCGACACACGCGGTGTCATCCAAAGCGGCAACTACGTCTTCAAGCGTGTCGCGAATTTCGATTGGTCCGAACTCATCGGCGCTCCGCACAAGTTGATCCGCCATCCGGATATGCCCAAGGCCGTGTTCTGGCTGCTTTGGACTTCAATCCAAAACGGCAATCCGATCGGCGCTTACATCAAGAACCGTGCCAAGGACGGGCTCTATTATTGGGTCTTCGCCGTCGTCGCGCCGATGCCCGGCGGGTTTCTCTCTGCGCGGATCAAACCTACAACCGACATGCTGACCACCATCGCGTCAGAATACGAAGCCCTCCGCGGGCGCGAGCTCGAAGAGAACCTGTCGCCGGAAGAAAGCGCTACAGAACTCCTGTCCCGTCTGAACGTCCTCGGGTTCCCGGACTACGACAGCTTCAGCTCCAGCGCCTTGGTCTCCGAACTGATCGCACGGGACACCGCCTTGGGAAAAAAGCCGGCCGTGAGAACCACGGCATTGAACGGGGCTCTGGCCTTTGCCGAGGATCTCAAACACGAAACCGAAGCGCTGATCACCGACTTCAAAGCGATGGAGACGGTGCCGCACAACCTGCGCGTCATCGCCTCCCGGATGGAGCCGACGGGCGGCCCGATTTCCACGCTTTCACAAAACTACGGCAGTATGTCCCGCGATATGTCCGATTGGTTCGAAGCGCATGTCATGGGCAAGGACAGCAATTTCGCCGGTATTCGGTCCAGCGTTCTACGCTCCATTTTCATCCACTCGATGTCACGGATATTGCAGGACTGCGTCCGCCAGCTTTCCGAGGAACGACGGGACCTCAATTACATCGACATCGACGCTGAAAGCGACATCTTGAAGAACGTCGTCGCGACCTATGCTGGCGAAGCGGCCCGATCCGCGCAAAACGTCCAGGGCGAAGCGCGCCGGATCCTGGACGCTTGCAACAGGATGGACCGTCACGTGCTCGGTCTTTCGACCACACGGGTCATGTGCAAAATCGAAAGCGCCCGCCTGACGAACTCCGGGGAAAGCCTCCAGGACATCATCGCCCAACTCAAGGTGTTTCAGGACCGGATCAGCACACGGCTTGATCAAATCATCCACTTGGGACATGAAATCGAAAACGCATTGAGCTAAGGGCCCAAGTCACGCGGGTTTTCGCTGCCTCCGAATTGCCAAGGAGCCGCCCGCCTGCGATACCGAATACATGGAAGAGTTTCTTCTCAACGCCACGATTTATCTTGGCGCTGCGGTCATCGCGGTGCCCATTGCCGCGCGCCTCGGGCTAGGCTCGGTACTTGGATATCTGATCGCCGGCCTTCTGATCGGACCGATCACAGGGATCGACTCCGGCGATACCGAGGGGCTGCGCCATTTTGCGGAATTCGGCGTCGTAATGATGCTGTTCTTGATCGGTCTCGAACTCGACCCTGGCGCGCTCTGGGACATGCGCCACAGGCTGATGGGATTGGGCGGCCTGCAACTTGTTGTCACGACGCTCCTCCTGACCCTGGTCGTTATTTTCATGGGCGCAAACTGGCAAGTGGCGCTCGCCGTCGGGCTGATGCTCGCTCTGTCATCCACGGCAATCGTCCTGCAAACGCTCACCGAAAAAGGATTGATGCAATCGGCAGGCGGCCGTTCCATGTTCTCCGTGCTTCTCACGCAAGACATCGCGGTGATCCCGATGCTGGCCCTGATGCCACTCCTCGCGACCGGCGCGGGTCATACCGGGGCCGATCACGAATCCCTCTCTCTCGTCGAAGGTCTGCCCGCTTGGGGCGTGACCCTCGCCACGCTCGGCGCGATGGCGGCGATCGTCTTTGGCGGTCGCTATCTTGCCCACCCGCTGTTCCGGTTCATCGACGCCGCGCGCCTGCGCGAGATGTATACCGCCGTCGCCCTTCTCATCGTGGTCGGAATCGCAACGCTGATGAACATGGTCGGCCTGTCGCCTGCGCTTGGGGCCTTCCTCGCCGGCGTGATGCTGGCCAACTCCGAGTTTCGGCATGAACTTGAAACCGACATTGAACCGTTCAAGGGACTGCTTCTCGGCCTCTTCTTCATCACTGTCGGCGCGGGTATCGACGTGCGTGGCCTCCTCTCGGAACCTGCGCGTTTCGTCTCGCTCGCGGTGGCTCTCATGGTTGCGAAAGCCGCGGTTCTCGCCCCGCTCGCCTACATGTTCAAACTGCGCGGACGGGACTTTTGGCTTTTCACCCTGGGCCTCGCGCAAGCTGGCGAATTCGGCTTCCTACTGGTTTCCTTCACCAGCCAGCAGGGTGTGATCAGCAACGCGATTGGCAATGACCTCCTGCTCGTCATCGCGCTTTCGATGTTGCTAACCCCGCTCGCCTTCATTGCTTACGACCTCTACGCCCGCCGCAGCAAGGACGCGCAGGCGTTGCCGGACGAAGACGAAATCGACGAGCAGAACGGGGTCATCATCGTGGGCATCGGGCGCTTCGGCCAGGTCGTGAACCGCCTCGTCCGGTCGGCCGGATACAAGACCACCGTGCTCGACAGCAACCTGCAAACCATCCAGATGATGCGGAAGTTCGGGGTCAAAGGCTTCTTCGGTGATCCGACTCGCCCCGACCTCCTGAAAGCGGCCGGGTTGATGAGCGCCAAGGTGCTGGTTGTCGCGGTGAACAGCCCCGACAGCGCCACGCGCATCGTGGCCCATGCCCGCGCCGAACGCCCGGACCTCCACATCATCGTGCGTGCCCGCGACCGTGCGCATGTCTATGCACTCTACCAGGTCGGTGCGAACGACATCGTGCGCGAAATGTTCGACAGCTCGCTTCGCGTCGGCCGCTACGTACTGGAAAACATCGGCCTCTCCGAATTCGAGGCCAACGAGGCCGAGCGCACCTTCTTCAAACACGACCGACAAATGATCCGCGAGCTCGCCAATTTCTGGGATCCGAACGTGCCGGCGGGCGAAAACGAAGCCTACCAGAAACGCGCCATGGAACTGGATCGCGACATCGAAAGCGCCATGCTGATCCAGCTCATGTCACTGCACGAGGACAAGAGCGGGCCAGATAACGCAGATGACGACCGGGACGATTCCGAATCGTCCTCAAAGGCGGGTTAACCGTCGGACACGCCGGCTTCGGCAAACGTCGACATGCCGGAATGCGTAGCCAGCGCCCCTTTCAGCACCCCGATTGCAAGCGCCGCACCGGACCCTTCGCCCAGGCGCATGCCCAGCGAGAGAAGCGGCTCCTTACCAAGTTTTCCCAGGAGCGCTCCATGCGCGGCTTCGGCCGAGACATGACCGGCCACGACATGATCCAAAGCCGCGGGGTTGATCGCCGCCAGACAGGCACCTGCGGCCGAACAAATGAAGCCGTCGAGGATCACGGGTATGCCCTCAACCCGAGCGCGCGCCATCGCGCCCGCCATCGCCGCGACCTCTCGGCCCCCCACACACCGCAGAACTTCGATACCGTCTTGTTTCGCCTCGGGATTTGCCGCCAGCGCCGCGCGTAGAACGCGGGCCTTGTTCGCTAGGCCGTCATCATCAACCCCGGTCCCGCGTCCGACCCAGTCTTCCGCCGCACCGCCGAACAGGGCAAAGGCGATCGCGGCCGCCGACGTGGTGTTGCCGATCCCCATCTCACCGGTGACGAGCAAATCGGTCTCATCATTCACGGCGGTCCAACCTGTCGCCAAAGCGGTGACGACCTCGTCCTCGCTCATCGCAGCGCCTTGCGAGAAATCCGCGGTCGGACGATCCAGATCCAGCGCATGCACATCCATCGTCGCGCCGAAGGCCTTGGCCAACTGGTTGATCGCGGCGCCCCCCGCCTCGAAATTGGCCACCATTTGCTCGGTGACCTCGGCCGGGAAGGCCGACACGCCCTGCGCACAAACCCCATGATTACCGGCGAAAACGATGACCTGCGGACGCGCGATGGTCGGTCGCGCATTCCCACGCCAGCCCGCATACCAAATCGCCAGTTCTTCCAGACGCCCCAAGGCGCCCGGTGGCTTGGTCAATTGACCGTTGCGCTCCTGCGCCGCCTCCGTCGCAGCCGCATCCGGCTCCGGCAAACTGCGCATGAGATGCCGGAAACCGTCGAGTGTATCGAAAGGGGCGGTGCGCATGGGTCTCTCCTGTTGATGCGTGACGCGCGAAGGTTTACCGACGATTGAAACCCGATCACAAGGCGAAAGCTATGCCGCGAACCGACCCCCTGATCACCCCTGGCGACATACCCGCCGCACTTGCGCTTTTGACACGGTTTCCGGTCCCCGCAAATGCCCCGCGCGGCGCGCAATCCGCCTGGGCCTGGCCCCTCGCCGGGGCGGTCACCGGCCTGGCCGCAGCGCTTGTCGGCTGGGCGGCCATTGCGCTGGGGCTACCGCTCCCCCTCGCCGCGCTGTTGATCGTCGCGACCGAGATCGTCCTCACCGGCGGGCTCCACGAAGACGGCCTTGCCGACGTGGCGGACGGTTTCTGGGGTGGTACGACCAAGGATCGGCGCCTCGAGATCATGAAAGACAGCCGCGTCGGCAGCTACGGTGTTATCGCGCTCGTGCTTTCGCTCGGCGCACGATGGACAGCGCTCAGCGCGGTTCTCGCCACCGGCGCGCTGTTCGCACCCGTTATCGCCGTCGCGCTTCTGTCTCGCGCACCCATGGCGGTCCTGATGGCCTCTCTTCCGAACGCGCGCGGCCACGGGCTGTCCTCACATGTGGGAAAACCCAGTCAGGCCACCGCCACGCTCGGCGTCTTGCTTGCCTTTGCCTTGAGCCTGCTCATGTTGGGAAGTACGGTCCTCGCCCCCCTGTTCTGGGTGACGATCCTGACCATCGCCGTCGCAGCCCTGGCCAAAGCCAAGATCGGCGGTCAGACCGGCGACGTGTTGGGCGCCTCTCAGCAAATCGCCCAGATCGCCGCCCTCTTCGCGCTCGCCGCCACGCTCTGAGGACAAAAAACCGCCGCCCTTTCGGGCCGCGGTTTCAAAATCTTGCCGGCGTTTGGTGCCTGGATCAGGCTGCGCGCGAAGTCAGAACCTCGTCCACCTGCTGCTGCGCCGCGGCTTCGTCCCCACCGGACACGGCAGCAACTTCGCGGGTCAGACGCTCCAGCGCGGCTTCGTAGAGCTGACGCTCGGAATAGCTTTGCTCGCGCTGATCATCGCTGCGGTGCAGGTC
>ATLU01000203.1_pt1 | contig 14405 bp, 11 predicted proteins | sample 178751 | NCBI WGS metagenome assembly ATLU01 (sample SAMN02211837, study PRJNA209200) | bioreactor metagenome | isolation source: day 23 sample from continuous culture bioreactor inoculated with sediment... | place: Germany: Wadden Sea | collected 2011
ACAGCCGGGGCGTTCGAGATAGAGGATGTTTTCATACTCGGTCCGGGCGTTTGCCTTTGGGAACATGTCGTCAAACTCAAAACCTGAATAGCGTTGCAGGATTTCCCAATCGCCCTCAGCCTTCATCTCGTCGATGATGTTATAGGTGGGGGCGGCAACAACCAGCGGGGCCTTGAATTCGACCGTGCCGTTTGCCTTTTCGATGTTTTTCAGCATCTGAGCGACGATTTTCATGTCGCCTTTGTGGACCATGCACGAGCCGACAAAGCCCAGATCCACTTTCTTCTCAGCCTTGTAATAGGAAATCGGGCGGATGGTGTCATGGGTATAACGCTTTGATACGTCGTCGTTATTTACGTCCGGATCGGCGATCATCGGCTCAACAATCTCGTCCAGATCGACCACAACTTCGGCAAAATATTTGGCGTTATCATCCGGTGTCAGGGCGGGGTTGGTGCCTGATTTGATCTCAGCAATACGCGCGTCGGCTTTGTCGATCAGTCCCTGAAGGGTCTGTGCGGCGTTGTCCATGCCCTTGTTGATCATGATCTGGATGCGTGATTTCGCCAGCTCCAAGGACCCGATCAATGTCTCATCGTTTGAAATACAGATCGAGGCTTTCGCCTTCATCTCAGCTGTCCAGTCGGTGAAGGTGAACGCTTGGTCCGCCAAAAGCGTGCCAATATGCACTTCAATCACGCGGCCTTGGAACACATTGTCGCCGTGTTGGGCCAACATTTGCAACTGAGTGGCGTGCACGACATCACGGAAATCCATGTGGTCGGCCATTTTGCCCTTGAAGGTCACTTTCACTGATTCCGGGATCGGCATGGTGGCTTCACCGGTTGCAAGCGCCAAAGCCACGGTGCCGGAGTCCGCCCCAAATGCCACGCCTTTCGACATACGTGTGTGGCTGTCGCCGCCGATGGTGATGTCCCAATCGTCCACGGTGATGTCGTTCAGCACCTTGTGGATCACGTCGGTCATCGCGTGATATTCGCCCTTGGGGTCACGCGCGGTGATCAGGCCGAACTTGTTCATAAAGCTCATCAATTTCGGGATGTTGGCCTGTGCCTTTTTGTCCCAAACCGACGCCGTGTGACAGCCCGATTGATAGGCGCCATCAACCGATGGCGAGATCACGGTGGCAGCCATTGCTTCGAGTTCTTGTGAGGTCATCAAGCCGGTGGTGTCTTGCGAGCCCACGATATTGACCGCAACGCGCACGTCGGAACCGGCGTGCAAGTCGCCTTTGGCGCTGACGCCACGGGCGTTGCGGTTGAAGATTTTTTCAACGGCGGTCAAGCCGCGGGTTTCGTCGGTGATTTCTTTTGACGGGGCAAAGGCTGATTTCAGCTCTTGGCCCAGTGCTTCAGCCGCAAATGTTTGCAGTTTCTTCCCGAAGACAACGGCGTAAGAGCCGCCCGCCTTCATAAACTCAACCTTCTGCGGGGTAAACGCGGCCGAGATATCCACCAGTTCGGTGCCGTCTGCGTCATAAAGCTTTTTGGTTTTGGAATTGATGGTCAGCACCGTGCCGGTTTCCACCGAATAGGTTTGCTCCAGCACCGCATCGCCGTTTTCATCCAGCACGGTGTTGCCATCCGCGTCTTTCTTTTTGACCCAGTTTTTCAGGTCAAGACCAATGCCGCCGGTGACGCCAACAGTGGTCAGGAAGATCGGCGAAATGCCGTTGGTGCCAGCCACAACAGGGGCAAAGTTCACAAACGGTACGTAAGGCGAGGCTTGTTTGCCGGTCCAAAGGGCCACGTTGTTCACGCCGGACATACGGCTTGATCCCACACCCATGGTGCCTTTTTCCGCAATCAGCATCACGCGCGCATCTGGGTGTTGTTTTTGCAGCTCTTGGATTTCGGCCTGTGCCTCGGGGGTGATCATGCATTTGCCGTGCAATTCACGGTCAGCGCGCGAATGCGCCTGATTGCCGGGGGACAGAAGATCGGTCGAGATATCGCCTTCGCCAGCGATATAAGTCACAACTTTGATCTCTTCTTCCACGTCAGGAAGTTTGGTGAAGAACTCTGCTTTGGCATAGCTTTCCAGAATGTCCTTGGCCACAGGATTGCCCGCTTTATAAGCGGCGTCCAAACGGTTGGTGTCGGCCTCATACAGGAACACTTGGGTTTTTAGAACGTCGGCAGCTTGCTCAGCGATGGAGGCGTCCTCGCCCAGGGCAAGCTCAAGCAGCGCATCAACCGAAGGGCCACCCTTCATGTGCGACAACAATTCAAACGCAAAGGTCGGCGTGATTTCTTTGACGACAGAGGTGCCAAGAATAATCTCTTTCAAAAACTGAGCCTTTTCGCCAGCCGCACTCGTTGTACCGGGCAAGGTGTTATAGATGAAGAAATTCAGCGAGGCATCGCGATGCGCATTCCCGGCATCTTTAATCTGCGCGATAAGGTCCTTGACCAGCGCACCATCATCAATGGGCTTGGGGTTCAATCCCTGCTCTTTGCGGGTGGCGATCTCGGTTAGGTAATCTGTGTACAAGCTCATGACAAATCCAACGGTTGGGTGTTAGAGAAAGCTTAAGCACCAAGCGCAGACCTCTCTGGCGACTCGGCGTCTAAACGCGTTGTATACTGACGTATACTGGATTGGCGGAAATTGCAAGAAACCTGACTGAAGATTGCCCCTCACAGCCATGTTGATGTTGCATCATTATGTGGAAGCTCAGGCAAACAGAACTTGCGTACCGGCCTCGCGACAAAAGTTGGCACAAGCCTCTGGCAAACCGCGATCCGTCACAAAAACATCGACATCAGCCATGGATGCAATCCTGGCGGGGGCTTTTCGTTCAAATTTCGAGCTGTCTGATGCGAGCAAAACTTTGTCGCTTTGACGAATAATTGTTTTGCTAACGCCAACTTCTTGAACGTCAAAATCGAGAATGTCGCCATCCTCACGTAAGGCGGAACACCCAATAACTGCATAATCAAAGCGCAACTGCTGGATCGTTGCTTTTGCAAAATCTCCGACGAGCCCACCATCGGAACGGCGGAGATTTCCGCCCGTCACGATGACTTCGACCTCTGTATTGGCAGACAGGATATTGGCGATGTTCATGTTGTTGGTCACAACCAAAAGCCCTTGATGTCGCAGGAGTTCGACGGCGACGGCCTCTGTGGTGGTTCCAATGTTCAGGAAGATGGAGCAATCGTTCGGAATTTGTTTTGCGCACAGGCGCGCAATATCCACTTTCATGGCTTGATTAAGTGCGCGACGCTCGCTGTAGCCAATATTAACGGTCGTCGATGGTAGAATGGCGCCACCATGAACGCGTTCGAGCTGTCCAGAGTCAGAGAGTTCGGTGAGGTCCCGTCGAATGGTCTGAGGTGTGACGCCAAAATGTTCGACAAGATGGTCAACGGTCACAACCCCTTCGCGTCGGGCCATGTTGATAATTTCTGGCTTGCGCCGCATCTGAACCATACCAAAGTCCCCCCAATCTGTTGCTGTTCATTTTGGCGCGATTCCCAAAAGGGCCACGAATTCGGTCAGTAATGTTTCAACATTACCTAAGTCTAGAAGCACAAAAGATGCAACCAGCACGGAATTGACGAAATATAATATACATATATCAGCAGTTTACAAAAAATCGAGCGCAAACGAACATTTTAACCTTCCATTTGTGCGCGTTTACCTTCATCGTCTTCGGATGCAGGAGGGAGCCTGCGTGGGAGGACTGTATGAAACCGGATTTTGATCTGCTGATCATCGGCGGAGGCATCAATGGTTGTGGTATTGCGCGTGACGCAAGTGGCCGCGGACTATCGGTGTGTTTAGCTGAGATGAATGATATTGGTTCGGCTACATCCGGGGCGTCGACCAAGCTTTTCCATGGTGGGTTACGTTATCTGGAATACTTTGAATTCCGTTTGGTGCGTGAAGCCCTGGTCGAACGAGAAACCCTTCTGAAAGCCATGCCACACATCGCTTGGCCGATGCGTTTTGTGCTGCCTTACCACGCTGATATGCGGTTTGACCTTTCAACGCCAACATCAAAAATCCTCGGTATTGTTATGCCATGGATGAAAGGGCGCCGCCCAGCGTGGCTCATTCGCTTGGGCCTTTTCTTGTATGATCACCTCGGTGGTCGTGAACTCCTTCCAGGCACCAGCAAATTGGATTTGCGGACGGCACCAGAAGGTAAGCCTCTCGTTGATAAATTTGAGAAGGCATATGAATATTCTGATTGCTGGGTAGAGGACTCGCGGCTTGTTGTGCTGAACGCTCGGGATGCCGAGGCGCGAGGGGCCACCATCTTGCCGCGTCATAAAGTTGTGAGTACCGATTGCCACGATGGCGTTTGGAACGTGCAGATGCACAATTCCCAAACCGGCGTAACGTCAACTGTGACCGCAAAGATGGTCGTGAATGCGGCGGGACCTTGGGTTGGCGATGTTTTGCACGGTACCCTTAAAAGCACTCAACCGGGCGGCGTGCGTCTTGTGCGCGGCAGTCACATCGTCACAAAGCGCCTGTTTGAGCATGACAAATGCTATTTCTTTCAAGGGACGGATGGCCGTATTGCTTTTGCCATCCCGTATGAGAATGACTTTACCCTGATTGGCACGACAGACGCAGAGCATGTTGATGCGAACGTAAAGCCAGAATGCACCGCGGAAGAGCAAACCTATCTTCTGGAGTTCATCAACCAATATCTGGCAACCCCAATCACCGATGCAGATGTCGTTTGGACCTACTCAGGTGTGCGTCCACTTTTTGATGATGGCGCAAGCAGCGCCTCCGCTGCCACGCGTGACTATATCGTCAAAGTTGACGAAAGCCGCGGCGCACCCGCGCTGAACATCTTTGGCGGAAAAATCACAACGTATCGATGTCTGGCCGAAAGCGCGATGGAGGAAATAGCCAAGTTTTTCCCTAAGGTATCGCCGCCTTGGACGGCTGGCGTGGCGCTGCCAGGGGGGGATTTCCCCGTGGATGGGGTGCCCGCGCTCGTTGAGCAATTGTCAGACGAGTTTCCTTTTTTGGATCAGCCCTGGTCGAAACGTCTTGTTCGAGCATACGGAAGCGAAGCACGCCGGGTTCTGTCAGGCGCAGAAAAGCCAGAAGACCTTGGGCAGCGTTTCGGTTCAAACCTAACCGAGCGAGAAGTTCTTTGGTTGATGGAAAACGAATACGCCTCCGAGGCTGATGACATCGTCTGGAGACGAAGCAAACTGGGCCTTCGGATGACAAAAGATGAGATCAGCGTTCTTGACGCTTGGATGAAAAATAAGCTGGCCGCGGCTGTAACAGCCGAAGCAGGGTAAGGGGATACGATGACGCTCGAATTTAAAAATGTGTCAAAGTTGGTGGACGGAAAAATCCATATTCACCCAACAGATCTGACGCTTGAGCGCGGGACAATGAATGTTCTGCTTGGGCCAACTCAATCTGGCAAGACGTCGCTTATGCGGCTCATGGCTGGGCTTGATGTGCCGACCGAAGGGCGCGTTTTCTGGGAGGGCAAGGATGTTACCAGGCTGCGCGTACAAGATCGCAAAGTCGCAATGGTGTATCAGCAATTCATCAACTACCCCTCGATGACCGTTTACGACAATATTGCATCCCCTTTGCGATTGATGAAAAAATCCTCAGCCGAAATTGACAAAGCCGTCAAACAGGCGGCCGACCTGATGCAGTTGACGCCAATGTTGGACCGCAAACCGCTTGAGTTGTCCGGCGGGCAGCAGCAACGCTGCGCTCTCGCCCGCGCCCTTGTGAAAAATGCGGGCCTTGTTTTGCTTGATGAACCTCTTGCGAACCTCGACTATAAATTGCGCGAAGAAATGCGCGTTGAGATCCCAAAGATCTTCGAAGAGTCCGGTGCGGTTTTTGTGTACGCAACAACCGAGCCAGAGGAAGCATTGCTGCTGGGCGGGAATACAGCCGCCTTGTGGGAAGGTCGCATTACTCAATTTGACCGAACCCCAACTGTGTACCGCCAACCCGTGGATGCGACCACGGCCCGCGTGTTCAGTGATCCGCCGATGAATTTCTTGCAGGTTAGCAAAACTGGTTCTCGACTGATGTTTGGAGATGGCCAAAGCACCACAGCCAACGGTCAATTGGGGGCGCTGCCAGATGGTCGCTATGTGGCGGGCTTTCGGCCAAATCATGTTGAGATCAACAAGACCGGCGATGAGGATTTGATGTTTGAGACCCGTCTGGTCGTGACCGAGCTTACCGGATCAGAAACCTTTATTCACTTGGACCACCACGGTGACAAATGGGTTGGGCTGATCCACGGGGTGCATGCGCTTGAACTTGGCTCAGACCTGTCGGTGCATATCAACCCCGAGCATGTCTACATTTTCAGTGAAACTGGCGAATTGGTGGCCCCGGCTTCCTACGCTGTAGCCGCGTAAAGGAGAGGGATTATGGCAAAAATTACACTCGATAACCTGGCTCATTCATACCTCGCAAAGCCGACCACCGAAGATGATTTCGCGCTAAAAGAACTCAACCATGTCTGGGCCGATGGCGAAGCCTATGCGCTGCTTGGGTCGTCCGGTTGCGGCAAGTCTACTTTGCTGAATATCATCTCCGGGCTTGTTCATCCAAGCCAAGGTCGAATTCTGTTTGACGACGTCGATGTCACACATGCGTCCACCGCTGATCGCAACATTGCGCAAGTTTTCCAGTTCCCTGTTGTCTACGACACGATGACGGTGCGCGATAACCTTGCGTTTCCGCTGAAAAACCGCGGGGCCAGCCCTGAATATATTGCCAAGCGGGTTCAGGAAATTGGCGCCATGATCGGGATGGAGGCTGAGCTGAACAATCGCGCACGCGGTCTGACGGCTGACGCAAAACAAAAGATCTCGCTTGGTCGTGGAATGGTCCGTGAAGACGTGAACGCACTGCTGTTTGATGAGCCGCTGACCGTGATTGACCCGCACATGAAGTGGGAGCTGCGCACCCAGCTGAAATCACTGCACCATGAATTTGGTCACACGATGATATATGTGACCCATGACCAAACCGAAGCGCTGACATTCGCAGATAAAGTGGTGGTGATGTATGACGGTCGCGTTGTGCAAATTGGCACCCCACAGGAATTGTTTGAACGTCCCGCGCATACGTTTGTTGGCTATTTCATTGGCTCGCCCGGCATGAATGTCCTTTCGGCGACAGTCGATGGCACCGAGGCGCTAGTGCATGGCGCCGCACTGAAACTTGCGCGTCATTTTGGCAAATTGGACGGTAAGGTTGAGATTGGCATTCGACCAGAGTTTATCTCTTTAACCGAGGGAGAGGGGCTGCCTGTCAAGGTGCGTCGGGTTGAAGATGTGGGCCGCCACAAGATTGTTCGCGCTGAGTTTTTTGGAAATGAAATCAATATTCTGGCTCCAGAGGGGCAGAATATTTCGCCGGACATGAACCGCATCACTTTCGATCAAGACCAAGTCAATGTGTACGTCAATGATTGGCGTACGGAAGGGAAGGCCGCCTGATGGATAAAACACTCAATCATAAGGCGTGGTTTCTGGTCCTTCCGGTCATTGCGCTTGTCGCATTCTCGGCGGTGATCCCGTTGATGACGGTCGTCAACTACTCTGTTCAAGACACGTTTGGGAACAACCAGTTTTACTGGGTTGGCCTCGAATGGTTTGAAGAGATGCTGCATTCAGAGCGGATGTGGGATGCTTTGGGCCGCCAACTGATGTTCTCGGCGATCATCCTAACCATCCAAATTCCACTTGGTATTTTTGTTGCCCTCAATATGCCGAAAAGCGGCTTTTGGTCGAGCTTGTGTCTTGTTCTAATGTCTCTGCCGCTTTTGATCCCATGGAACGTTGTGGGGACGATTTGGCAGATTTTTGGCCGCGTCGACATTGGGCTTTTGGGTTATACTTTGGACGCGCTGGGGATCTCGTACAATTACACTCAGGACACATTTGCGGCGTGGGTTACCATCATTGTTATGGATGTTTGGCATTGGACATCGCTGGTCGCGTTGCTTGCTTTTGCTGGTCTTAAATCTATCCCGGACGCTTATTACCAAGCTGCAAAGATTGACCAAGCGTCGCGCTGGGCGATCTTTCGATACATTGAATTGCCCAAGATGATGGGTGTTTTGATGATCGCAATCCTGTTGCGTTTCATGGACAGCTTTATGATTTACACCGAGCCTTTTGTTGTCACAGGCGGCGGGCCGGGCAATGCCACAACGCTGCTTTCAATTGATCTTGTGAAAATGGCTTTGGGGCAGTTTGACCTTGGACCGGCCGCCGCGTTCTCGATCATGTATTACCTCGTAATTCTGATCATTTCCTGGGTGTTTTACACCGTGATGACAAATCTCGAAAAAAAGGAGGGTTAAGCAATGAGCGACGCAACAGCAAACTCTATGCCCGGCAACCAGAGTGTCGTGACCCCCAAGAAGCGTCTAAAGGTTAAGGGGTCGGTCATCGTGATGACCATCTATTTGCTCTTCTTACTGCTGCCGATCTATTGGCTGCTCACGATGAGCCTGAAGACAAACACTGAAATCCTCAATGAATTCACATTGTGGCCACGCAATCTGACGTTTGCTAATTTTGCCACGATCTTGACGGACCCGTCTTGGTACACAGGCTATATCAACTCGATGATCTACGTGACCTTAAACACGGTGATCAGCCTGGCGGTGGCACTGCCTGCGGCATACGCCTTTAGCCGGTACCGGTTTATGGGCGACAACCAACTGTTCTTTTGGCTTTTGACAAACCGCATGGCCCCGCCCGCCGTATTTGCGCTGCCATTTTTTCAGCTCTATTCGTCTGTTGGCCTGTTTGACACCCATATCGCGGTCGCCTTGGCCCACTGCCTGTTCAACGTGCCGCTGGCGGTTTGGATCTTAGAAGGGTTCATGCGCGGTGTGCCGAAAGAAATCGACGAAACAGCCTATATCGACGGCTACAGCTTTGGGCGGTTCTTTCGTGAAGATTTCACGCCACTGATCGCCTCTGGTATCGGTGTCGCCGCGTTCTTCTGCTTCATGTTTCTTGGGTCGAGCTGTTGCTGAGCCGTACCCTGACAACCGTCGATGCAAAACCGATTTCAGCAATCATGACACGGACACAGGGTGCCGCTGGCATCGACTGGGGCGTTCTTGCCGCCGCGGGTGTTCTGACGATCGTACCGGGTGCTTTGGTCATCTATTTTGTCCGCAATTACATCGCCAAGGGCTTTGCTCTGGGCCGCGTGTAACGGCGCATTTTGGAAGGAATTTAACATGGAATGGATGGCATGGACGTGGCCCACCGCCACATTCTTCATCATCATTGCGAGCACTTTGACGGTGTTCACAATTTTGGGGATCAAGTTTCCCGAGGCGCCCCGCATGGGGGTCTTAAGAATTGAGACGACACGCGGAGATCGTCTCTTCATTACACTTCTGGGTTCAGCCTTTATCAATTTGGCTTGGCTTGGAGTGATTGGTGCGAACCAACCGTTCGCGCTCATTGTCTGCCTGCTTTACGCAACTGCGGTTTTCCGTTGGGTGTGATGTGGGGAAGAGTGGTTCTCGTTGAACGAAACCGGTTCACGGGCTGCCAAATGAAAACAAAATTTCCGTAGGGAGGAAATGATGACTTATTCGTTAAAATCAAGCACCGCCGTGGTGCTGGCACTTGGACTGACCGGGGGGCCGGCACTTGCCGATATGAGTGCTGCCCAGGCATTCCTTGACAGTGAAATCGGAGACATCTCGACGCTGTCACGTGCTGACCAAGAAGCGGAAATGCAATTTTTCGTTGATGCAGCGGCCCCGTATCAGGGCATGGAAATCAAGGTTGTTTCTGAAACAATCGCGACCCATGAGTATGAAAGCACAGTTCTTGCCCCAGCCTTTGAGGCCATCACCGGTATCAAAGTCACCCACGATCTGATTGGCGAAGGCGATGTTGTCGAAAAGCTGCAAACACAAATGCAGTCGGGCGAAAACATCTATGACGCCTATGTCAATGACAGTGACCTGATCGGCACCCACTGGCGCTATCAGCAAGTGCGTAACCTGACCGACTGGATGGCTGGTGAAGGGGCTGCGGTAACGCTGCCAACGCTGGACATCGCAGATTTTATCGGAACAGAGTTTACGACGGGCCCTGATGGCAAGCTTTATCAATTGCCAACACAGCAGTTCGCGAACTTGTATTGGTTCCGGTATGATTGGTTCAACGACGCCCAAAACAAGGCAGATTTCCAAGCGAAATATGGGTATGAACTGGGTGTTCCTGTCAACTGGTCCGCCTATGAAGACATCGCTGAATTCTTCACCGGCCGCGACCTGACCCGCATGGGCGTGGATGGCGATGTCTTTGGCAATATGGACTACGGCAAAAAAGACCCCAGCCTTGGCTGGCGGTATACCGACGCGTGGATGTCCATGGCTGGCATGGGTGACGTAGGTGAGCCAAACGGTCTGCCGGTTGATGAATGGGGCATTCGTGTAAATGAAAAGTCCCAACCAACTGGTTCTTGTGTTGCCCGTGGTGGTGCTACGAATGCTCCCGCCGCAGTTTATGCAGTGACCAAAGCGATTGAATGGCTTGAAAAATACTCGCCACCGGCGGCTGCTGGGATGACATTTGGTGAAGCAGGTCCAATTCCTGCGCAGGGCAATATTGCTCAGCAAATGTTCTGGTACACGGCCTTTACAGCCGCAACAGTTGTTCCTGATCTGCCGGTGATGAACGAAGACGGCACGCCAAAATGGCGTATGGCGCCTTCGCCGCATGGGGCATACTGGAAAGAAGGCCAAAAGGTCGGTTATCAGGATGCCGGGTCATGGACATTGATGGAATCCACTCCGGTGGATCGGGCGCAAGCAGCCTGGCTTTATGCCCAGTTTGTTGTGTCTAAAACGGTTGACCTGAAGAAGTCTGATGTGGGTCTGACCTTCATCCGCGAGTCGACAATCGACTCTGAGCACTTCACCGAGCGGGCACCACGTTTGGGTGGTCTGGTAGAATTCTACCGCTCCCCTGCGCGTGTTCAGTGGTCACCAACAGGCACCAACGTTCCAGATTATCCTAAGCTGGCGCAACTGTGGTGGCAGAACATCGGCGATGCAATGTCGGGTTCAAAAACACCGCAAGAAGCTCTTGATGCGCTTTGTGCAGATCAAGAAAAAGTGCTTGCGCGTCTAGAGCGTGCGGGCATTCAAGGAGATCTGGGCCCTGTACTCAATGACGAGATGAGTGCTGAGCATTGGTTCTCCCAGCCGGGTGCGCCTTATGGGCCACTGGCAAACGAAGATGAGGCTCCTCAGACCATCGCGTATGATGAGCTGATCAAGTCCTGGAACTAATCCGGATCACCTCTCCGGTGCGGGTTGCCTTTCGGCGCCCGCACCACCTTACAACTTCCCCCAATAACTTCTAAGATGGCGCAAACCACTGGGCGACATATATACCGCCCCATATCCTGCGGCTGCCAACACGTCAGATCATCATAATGAAACATGTATTATCTATCGACCAAGGAACCACCTCTACCCGAGCGATCCTGTTTGATGAAACGCTTCAACTTGTTGCTTCTTCTCAGGAGGAATTTCAGCAAATTTACCCGAACTCTGGCTGGGTAGAGCATGCCCCCGACGATCTTTGGGCCACCACCGCAGGCACCTGCCGTGCTGTTATTGAACGTGCGGGTATTGATGCGCAGGATATTATTTCTATTGGGATCACCAATCAGCGTGAAACCACGATTGTCTGGAACAAAGTAACCGGTCGGCCCGTTTACAACGCCATTGTTTGGCAAGATCGCCGCACGGCAGACTACTGCAAATCACTGCGCGACGCCGGTTATGCCGACATGTTTGCAGATCGCACAGGATTGCTGATTGATCCATATTTTTCGAGCACGAAGCTTAAGTGGGTTTTGGACAATGTCGAAGGCGCGCGTGCACAAGCACAGCGCGGTGAATTGTTGTTCGGTACCGTCGATACCTTTTTGATTTGGAAACTGACGGGCGGGCGTGTTCACGCAACCGATGCGACCAATGCAGCACGCACAATGCTGTATGACATTCGCAAGGGCCGTTGGAGCCAAACGATTTGCGATCTATTTGAAATCCCGATGTCTATGCTTCCAGAGGTCAGGGATAGTGCCGCCGATTTTGGCCTCACCCGTCCAGATTTGTTCGGACGCGCCATTCCAATTCTTGGGGTGGCAGGGGACCAACAAGCCGCAACAATTGGGCAAGCCTGCTTTGAACCTGGAATGCTAAAGGCGACCTATGGCACCGGATGTTTTGCATTGCTCAACACCGGGGACGTCCCGGTTCAGTCGCAAAATCGATTGCTCACGACAATTGCCTATCAGTTGGACGGCAAACCCACCTACGCTTTGGAAGGGTCAATATTCATAGCGGGTGCAGTCATTCAATGGCTGCGTGATGGTCTTAAAATCATCCGTGAAGCGTCTGAAACGCAACCTCTAGCTGAAGCGGCTGATCCATCTCAATCCGTTGTTCTGGTGCCCGCCTTTACCGGCCTTGGCGCACCATATTGGAACCCGGAATGCCGTGGGGCTGTGTTTGGTTTGTCGCGAAACTCCGGCCCGAACGAGCTTGCCAAAGCCGCATTGGAGAGCGTTGGATATCAGACAAGAGATCTGCTGGATGCAATGCATGCCGACTGGGCCAATGACAAGGCGCAAAGCGTGCTTCGGGTTGATGGCGGTATGAGTGCATCAAACTGGGCGATGCAATTCCTATCCGATATCATCGACGCGCCAGTGGACCGACCCAAGGTGCTAGAAACCACAGCGCTTGGTGCTGCTTGGCTTGCTGGCATGAAGGCCGGGGCGCTACCCGACCAGAATGAATTTGCACAGCAATGGGAACTTGACCGAGAGTTCCAACCGATCATGGCTGCCAAAGAGCGTGAGGATAAATACGCCAACTGGCAGCGGGCTGTCGCCTGCACGCTTGGATATTGAGCTACTCCCCATTTATTGGACAGGTTCTGGCGTTAATTAAGCTACTCTTTGCACCTGCTGATCGGGGTTGGTTGTTTCATTTCGCTGCCAGCAGATCACAGCGGGTGGTTTGCCGCCAAGGGCGGAATGTGGGCGTTTGTGATTGTAGAACTTGATCCGCTTCCTGACGCCTGCCTTGGCATCTGATCCGGCTTCCCATGCATGCAGGTAGACGCATTCATACTTTAGCGACCGCCACAGCCGCTCGACAAAGATGTTGATCCGTTGCCCGGCAGTGCATGTTTACATGCATGAGAGGGGAGATACGCACACTGGATCGACGCAGTCGGTTGGTCCCGACAAACGACGTGAACTGGCTGCCCTGGTCGGTGTTCATAATCTCTGGTGGGCCGAACTTGTCGATGGCCCCATTCAGGGCATCAACGCAAAACTCGGCTTCCAATGTGTTCGAGATTCGCCACGCCAGCACCTTGCGCGTGTGCCAGTCCATGATGGCAACCAGATACAGGAAGCCGCGCCGCATCGGTAAATATGTTATGTCTGCGCACCATAGAACGGCGTTTCCGGGAACTGCTTATCGATCAGGCGCGTCAGATCAAGGTTCATTTGGCTCTCGCCTTTTGGCTCGTAGTAAAACGACGACCGTGAGATCGACAGCAACGCGCATTGTGGACCTGTCACGGTTTGATGCCGCTCCTTTGATAGCATTTACTGCAACAAAGGAGACGAACTATGGGAACGAAACGGACGGACGAATTCCGCCAAGATGCGGTGCGTATCGCATTAACCAGCGGGCTTACCATTGCCCGGCAGTCGTTTGCTTGCAAACGATGAGAGGGGCGCAAGCAGGTGGCTGACGATCTGGGTGTCGGCATGTCGACGCTGAACAAATGGATCACCGCGCGCCGAGACACAGACGTGGTGTCGAAGGAGGATATAAGCCTCGCCCAAGAGAATGACCGGCTTCGCCGCGAGAACCACATTCTCAAGGAGGAAAGGGAAGTGTTAAAAAAGGCCACGGTGTTCTTTGCGAGCCAAAAGCCGTGAGGTTTAGGATCATCGAAGAGCACCGGTCTGCGTTTTCCATTGAGCTGATCTGTCGGGTAATGGCTGTCAGTCCGCGCGGTTTGCGAGCATACCGCAATCGGCCCGCCAGTCGCAGACAGCGGTCTGATTGGTGACGCTGGCACATATCAAAGAACAGTCCCGTCTCAGCCTGGGCAGCTACGGCAGGCCGCGGATGACGGAAGAGCTGCAGGAGATCTGCTTGGATGTCGGGCACCGCCGTGTTGGCAGATTGATGCGTCAGAACGGCATATCTGTTGTGAGAACCCGCAAACATAAGGTGACAACGGACAGCGACCATAAGTTTAGCATCGCGCCAAACCTGCTGGATCGGGACTTCACAGCCGATGCGCCTAACCAGAAATGGACCGGTGACATCA
>ATLU01000204.1_pt1 | contig 14386 bp, 14 predicted proteins | sample 178751 | NCBI WGS metagenome assembly ATLU01 (sample SAMN02211837, study PRJNA209200) | bioreactor metagenome | isolation source: day 23 sample from continuous culture bioreactor inoculated with sediment... | place: Germany: Wadden Sea | collected 2011
AGGGTAACTCCTATGCGGTGCGAATAAGCAGGCCGATTAGAAAACAAAGCGCTAGGGTGGGGCATTGACCTTAATCAAATAGGGCAAATGCCTGACTGTTTTTGTAAAGTAATTTCCCTTATTCCTGGATAAAAGGCTTCTGTGGCTGAGTTTCCAACTGTGCTCCGAAGCAGGTGAGTAAGGTATAGTGTACCTACTGTTTGGATTCGTTTTACAGAGATAAGTATGGGCAAGTTACGCATTTTATTGCTGTTTTTCATTGGGTTGTGTGTGTCTGCAGGTGTGGGAGCGGCAGAAAAGTGGATTTCACTTCCTCCAGCCAGTCTGGGGCAATGGTACAAACCACAAAATGAACGCCAGGTCTGGTTGCATACTATGTTCAGTCTGCGCCGGGAGATGCAGGCAGTGACAGAATATGCCGAATCTGAAGAGCAGCCACTTCTGCTGAAGTGGACGGAACGGTTCACCAAGCATTACCTGTCCATTGCTGAGATGGTCCCGGAGTGGAAGGATGAGCTTGAATATGAGTGGTTGGATCAGCTCCGCTTGGCTGCCGAGGCAGGAGATAGTAACCGTGTGACCCAGGCAGTAAAGAAGATCGGGCAAGGTTGTAATGCCTGTCATCGTGAGTTCCGGGCAACGGTCGCCCTGCTTTATCGAACCCCGGATTTCAGTGCTTTTTCTGTAAAGCATGGAGGACGTGGTGAGGCATTGCCCTACAGCGAGTTGATGCGTGAGCTCTCGCTCTTGGTCAACCGAATAAAGATCTCATCAGATGACAAGAAAAATGAACAGGCCTTGGATGCATTGGCGCAGCTAAAGGATCGTTTGGATGATCTGGGCGGAACCTGTGTCAATTGTCACAAGGATGCAGCGCCTAAAGAACGTTTTTTGGGGAAGCTGACACAAGATGCGTTGGCTGATGTGGGTCGGGGGCTCGCTCGGGGTGATCAGAAGCAGGTTGGTCGCTCGTTGGGCAGTGCTGCCGTCTATGCCTGCGCCCGCTGTCATGCTGTCCATCGGTCGCTCTATGATATTAGTGAGCAGTTAAAGCCCTAATCGACTTTTTGGCTTAGGGAGAACTGTTTTGACCACTCCAAAGTACGGTGGCATGTCGCTGATCTCCCCAGAGACCTGATTGCTGCTTCTGTGCCTGTTTTTGGAGCTGGATTAATTGTTGTTTCATTGGTTCTTGCGATGCAGTTTTGCTGAGTGCCATGGCATAACCGTCACCAACCATTTGTTCATTCAGAGAATGACCGCTGGTTGTATAGGCCACTACTGGTATGCGCCCATAGCGATCACTGTTGTGAAGATTGCCCACGATACGCAGCTGATCGCCGGGAGTAATAAGCTGTTTCAGGTGGTCTGTTGATAGCTTACCAAGATTCAGTAAAGCCTCACTGGAGAGTTTGGTGCGATCGAGGTCCTTAGTGAATTTTGGGTTAACCACATCCTCTGGGGCATCAATGCCTGAAAGCTGCAGACGTTTCTCTTCGGTGCCTATCTCTATGATAAGGGTATCGCCATCTTCAACGGCAATCAGCTTGTAGCTGTTTTCGACATCACCTGCAAAGAGCGGGGCGGCTGAGAGCAGAAGCATTAATGGTAGAGAGAAGATACGCATAATAATTTAGAGCACTCTATTTTGAAAAAATACGGGAAATCTTGGACATCAGTATTTCCGGTGTGAAAGGTTTGGCGATGTAGTCCGTCACCTTTGCTGTAATTACATCTCTCACGGCATCTTTGTCAGTCATCCCCGTTAGCATGATGAAGGGGGTATCTATATCTTTTTCGCTACCCCGAACCAATCTCAGAAGCTCAATGCCCGTGAGTCCGGGCATATCCCAGTCACAGATAATCAGATCATAGCGTCGACTGATCAAGCGCTTTTCTGCGGCGCTGCCATTGCCGTCCTCATCGATATCGGTTGCCCCCAGCTCCTGTAGAGAGGCCTTGACCAGCATGCGAATTGAGGCCATATCATCGACTACCAAGATGCGTTTACCCTGCAGAATTTTTTTGTTTTCCATGGCGATAGTATCCAAGTGGAGTAGCTAGAAACAAAATAAAGTAGTAAAGCCTTGGCTGCAAGGTCTGGTGTCCATCGTTGTCAATTTAGCAGGAGTCTGGTTGATTGGATGCTATAGATTCAGCGGGGCAACCAAAAGGCAAAGAAGAGACTGAATACTGCTACACCAATGCAGAAAAGAATAAAACGGAGCTTTGCTCCAGAACGGTAACCTCTGGACTGGAAGTGTGAGGCGGCACCGCAGTGTGGGCACTCGGCTACATCGTCATCGATCTTTTTTCCACAATAGAGGCAATTAACTTGTGAATCACTCATGTGTCGTTATTTATGCTTTCAGTGACTGGTTCCGGCGGAGCGGGTGAGTTTGTTGTGAACATTGTATTTACCCGACGGTTTCTTCATCGGTAACCGTTTAATCTCTTCAAGGGTATCGGCATCATAGATGATCAGGGCGCCGTCATCATCCCAGATACTGACCAGGGCGTATTTCCCATCCTGTGTGAACTCCACGTGTGCCGATGTTTTGCCCGGAGCGGGTTTGAGTGTCTTGACGATCTCGAGTGTTTGCTTATCAATGACATGCATCAGATCTTTATTGGGACCAAAGAATACATCCACCCAGGCATAAGGACTTTTCTCATGACTGCGCATGAAGAAGCCGGGGCCCTCTGTCTTGATCTGCTTTATGATCTCCCAGGTTTTGGTATCAATGATAGTGACCTGGCCTTCTTTGATATTGGGTGTGGCCAGGACGGTCCGGCCCTGATAATTCCAGGTAATGCCTGAACTCAGATGAGGCATGCCGGGCAGGGTTACATTGGCAACGGCCCGTCTCAGGTCCAGGTCAACCACTTGGCCTTTACCATTGCGTGTCGTTCCTATAATACGATCGTACTCCTGGGTCATGAAGAAATCATCCAGATAGTCTTTGACCTGTATGCGACGTACTGCAAAGGGCTCTTCCTTATGTGCATCGCCAGACTCTTTATTGTAGTCATGTACCCAGCCAGAGAAGCCCGCCGGTGGTTCATCCAGGTAGCTGATCTCCCACACCTCCGGTATATCTTTCATGGCAGCAACAAAGCTGTCCCGTGGGTCAGCGGTGTAAACAGCGCTGACACGGGAGCTATTACCATTTTCGTCCTTTGCTTGGATTACTTTTAGCGGCGTGAGATCCCGGGCATCCAGAACCGTCAGAGTGTGAGGAAGATAGTTGGCGACGATGACATAACGCCCATCATGGGAGACGGCCAAGTTGCGGGTGTTGATGCCAGCGCGAACCTCGGCCACATACTTGAGATTGAAGGCGTCAAATTTGCTGATCCAGCCATCCCTTGAAGCAAAGTAGATATAACGGCCACCCTCGGCCCATTTAGGTCCGCCATGCAGTGCGAAGCGGGTGGGCAGGCGGTGGATCGGCTCAAAGGTGTTGCCATTCAGTAAGGTGGCGTGATGATCACCGAGCTCAACCACCATAAACAGGTTGGCGATCTCCGCATCAAACAGAGGTTTGTCAGGTAAGGTGCCGTGAGGGTGATAGACCAGTTGGCTCGCCTTGATCTCATTCATTCCCCAGGCCGGAACCGCTTGAAGGGGTGTATAGACCAGATCGACCAGGGCCTGTATCTGTTCCGGTTGCAGCTTCTCTTTGAATGCGGGCATCTGGGTGGCTGCGCGGCCATTTTGTATGACAGAAAAAGCATTTGTCTGGCGCAGTCGTTTCAGGTTTTGTGGCAGCAGGGCGGGACCCATTATGCCCAGTCGATCAGCACCATGGCACTCCGCGCAATGCTGTTTGTAGAGCGCTTCTGTCTCGATTGATTCAGCAATCGCCAAGGTACTGCTTAGACAAAGCAGTAGGGATGTAAGTAGTCGATTCATTGTTCCGCAGCGATAGGCGTGATGATTCCGATCTCTTCATCACTGAGATAGCAGGCGGGGTCTTCTGCCCAGGCGTCATTGGTGAGTTGCAGCGCACGTACCCGGGTATTGCCGCCACAGATATCAAAATAGGCGCATTCACCACAACGACCACTGACTTGGCGGGGAGAGGCCTTCAGGCCGGCCATAATCGGGTCAGAGGTATCCTGCCAGATTTCAGAGAAAGGGCGCTCTTTCACATTGCCCAGATTGTAGTGCCACCACATGGTGTCGGGATGTACATTACCCTGATTGTCGATATTGGAGATGTTAACGCCAGAGCTGTTGCCACCCCACTGGCTCAATTTTTCACGGATATGTTCGGCTTGCTCAGGGAAGTGTTTCTCGACCCAGTGCAATAGAAAGACACCGTCAGCATCATTGTTGCCAGTAACGAACTCGGTGTGTTTGCCTGCTTTCACATCGGACAGGGCCCGTTCAAAGAGTAGCTCCATCGCCCAGCGGGTAGTCTGCAGAAAGACATCAGTCTTGCGATTTTTATTGCCACGGCCAGCATAGTTCAGATGCGAGAAGTAAAACTTGTCGATCTGTTCCTGATCCATCAGGTTCAGCAGTTGAGGTAACTCTTCTGCATTATCCTGGGTCATGGTGAAACGCAAGCCGACCTTGATCCCTTTATCCCGGCAGAGACGTAGTCCGTGCATTGATGCCTGGTATGAGCCTTCCATGCGACGAAACTTATCGTGCGTGCCTTCGATGCCATCGATGCTGATGCCCAGATAGTCAAAACCTACAGCGGCAATCTTATCGATGTTTGATTCATCAATCAGAGTGCCATTGGTGGAGAGTGCGGTATAAAAGCCCATAGCTTTGGCGCGATGGGCAATCTCAAAGATATCAGGGCGCATGAGCGGTTCGCCACCCGAGAGAATCAGTACCGGTACACGGAACTGCTTCAGGTCGTCCATGACTTCGTACACTTGCGCTGTATTCAGCTCATTGGGGAAATCTTTGTCCGCTGAGATGGCATAGCAGTGTTTGCAGGTTAGGTTACAGCGGCGGATCAGATTCCAGATGACGACCGGACCGGGCGGATTGCGTTTAGGCCCCAATGGTTTGGGATCAAGAACCTCTTGCATGAATTGTGATATGCGAAACATGATCTATCTATAACCTATTTGGCTGAAGCAAGGCGAAGCCCTGTCTTCTTGAGTATGCGGGAGCTGTACAGAATTTCATGCCCCCGGTTGTCATCGCCCAACATGTCGGCGATCAGCTGCACCTTCGTTTCCACTTCGCTACGGTCCTTACCGTGAACCATGGCGAACAGGTTGTAATTCCATTCTGGCTGGTGTCTGGGTCGCTCATAGGCGTGGCTGACGAAGTCCAGTGCACCGATCATTTCACCACACTGTTTTACTTTCTCATCCGGAATGTCCCAGACGGTCATGCCATTACCCTTGAATCCAAGGGTGTAATGGTTAGGTACCGCGCCAATGCGCCGAATGATGCCGTTCTCCAGCATGCGTGTGACCCGTTTCATTACTTCATCTGCACTACATCCTACCTCATCGGCGATGACGGTGTAGGGCTCTGAAACCAGGGGTAGACCGGATTGTGTTGCCACAATGATTCTGCGATCAAGGTCATCCAGGGTGTGGTGTTCAATTTCAGTCATAGGTAGTAATGCAACACAGTAATAACAGCGTGATCAGACTTCAAACTTCAGTCCAATGAAAAATTCCTGCTTCTTTGGCATATTGTAGACTCGATAACCCGAGGCTTGTTCAATCTCTTGCAGTACAGTAGGGATTCGGTCAGGACTTTCAGTGGCTAACACAAACCACATATTGAATGCGTGATCCCGGGCGTAGTTGTGGGCCACTTCAGGGAAGGCATTGACTTGATCGTTGACTCGGTCATAGTCCTCTTCTGCAATGCGCATGGCACAAAGGCTGAGTCCACCGCCCAGTCGCTCGGCGTGATACATGGGGCCGAAACGGGAGAGCTGTTTTTTATCCAACATGCCTTGCAGTCGATTTATTAAATCTGTTTCTGTGATGCCAAGTTGCTCTGCGGCGGCCTGATAAGGGCGCTCACATATGGGGAATCCGCCCTGATAAGTGTTCAGGATGGCGCGGTCTATCTCATCCAGCTCCAGGCTCATTGATAGCGAGCCCCACGCTGTTTAAAGCGACGGCCACTGAACAGCACTTTGTGGGGTATGGTATTCAGCCCCTCGCTGTTGACCAGCTTGTCGATATAGGCCAATACCTTTTTCCGTTCCTGGCCATGAATCATGCAAAACAGATTATAGGGCCAGTCGGGAAGCCGTCGGGGGCGCTGATAGCAGAGGGTAATACAGTCCAGTGAGCCCAGTTTTTCACCTACTTCATCGATTCGATCATCGGGTACATCCCAGACCACCATGGCATTGGCGGTATAGCCGAGTTCATGGTGACGCACCACGATACCCAGACGTTTGATGACACCGCTGGCCTGCATCGCTTCAATGCGCTCGATCACCCGCTTTTCATCCAGGCCGATGCGTTCACCAATCTCCGCATAGGGATGGCTGGAGAGGGGTAACCCTCCCTGTATCTCGGCGATCAGCCTGTAATCCTGTTCACTCAGCACCATAAGGGGAACCCCAAATCAATATGGAACTGTTTTTCTAACGGCAGGGAGAGGATAGGGTAACCGGTCTTCTGCTCCATCTCCTGTAATACCGCATCCAGACGTTGTTGATTGGGGGCGGTAACAACGAACCAGAGGTTGTAGCTGTCTTCCCGTTCGTAGTTATGGTTTACCTCGGTATAGGCGCTGATCTGATCAGCCACACTTTCCAGTCTTTCCTCGGGAATAGCCATGGCAGCCAGTGTGCTGGCCCCCACCCGTTTTGGCTTAAATACAGGCCCTACCCGGCTGATAACACCAAGCGTCTGTAGCCGATCAAGAATTTTCAGAACTAATGCCTCGCTGGTTCCCAGTGTTGCTGCAATGTCAGCAAATGGGGTAGGGGTGAGCGGCAGGCCTTTCTGGTATTCGTTCAGTAATCTCTTTTCCAGGTCATTCAATGCGATCTTGCCCCTTGTGCGGTGCGGCTGCTGGGTCTCTTTGAGGGCCTGTTCAATAATGATTGCTGGCGTTGCCATATCAGAGTCCTGTGGTATGAGCGCGGGAGGTGAAAAAGATACCGCTTGGCTTATCCGCCGGCAGGCTGTGACGCAATTCCAGGCTCCGGGTATCGTACACTTGGATCTCATCCTTGTCTCGAATGGAGATCCAGACCTCCTCGCCGCGAGGGGCGAATTCCATATGCAGGGCGCCTTTGCCTGGTTTGAGGGTTTTGATGACTTTCAGACTCTCCGTGTCGATCACCTGAATAGTATCGTTGTCAGGAAAGGCGAAATTGACCCAGATCTGGCGTCCGTCCGGACGGGCCATGACGAATATGGGCTGCCCATGAACGGGGATCTTACCAACGGGGTTCCAGTCACCCCGTTCGACAACCAGTACCTGATGGTGTCCGACGCCGGGCAGGAAGGCGCGATTTCCGGCCATCGCCCAACCTTCAAGGTGAGGCATCTTATAGACAGGGAGTTTCTGTTCTCCTTTGCCATAATCCTTCAGGATCAGTCGGGTTCCTTTTTCCGGGTGCCAGAGATCTAGCAGAGCCAGCCCATCCTGGCCAAACAGCCCTGCAATATAGTAGCGCCCATCACGAGTGATCAAACCATCATATGGAAGTGCGCCGATGTTTAGGTTTTTCTGGATGAGTGGATTGGCTGGGTCGGTCATGTCGACAATCCAGGTCTCGCCCGTATCATAGAGGCTGAAGACAAAACGTTGGTCGGGTGCATCTACAAGACCAACGGTTTTGGCTCTTTTTTCGCTATTGACGGGTGTTGCTGGTATGTCGGCGACCAAACTGAGGTCTTTAGATGAGAAGATCTTTACGCCACCCGGTTCATAGTTTGAAACGGCGATCAGAGAACCATCTTGGGAGATGGCACCGCCAATGCTGTTGCCGCCCTGAACAACACGATGAGTAATCTTGCCGCAAAGGATATCAACTTTGGTGAGTCCACCATCCCGTCCAAATACATAAGCGTAGCGTTCATCGCGGGAATAGACTGCCGAGGCGTGAGAGAGGTCGCCCAGATCTTCTACCCTGAACAGTGATTGATGGGTTGTGCGATCAATAACCTGGAGACTGCCTGCTGCCCGTTCAATGACGATACCCATATCGCCAGTTCCCCGGGTCAGGCATTCGGCAGAGGCCTGCGCAGAATAGAGGGTTGATGCCATCAGGAGGTAGCGCAGAAATCTCATTGATTCATACCCTGCTTCAGTTGTCCGGCCAGCCATAAGGCCTCTTGTTCGGTAATAAATGGGCGCCAGGGTGGCATGGGAGTGCCGGGGCGCCCTTGAATAATGGTCAGTGCCAGGAACTCAACACCGTAGGGTGCCAGGCGTTTTGCTGTCAACGCGGGACCCAGTCCGCCCTCCAGTCGCATGCCATGGCAAGAACCGCAGTCATGTTTGAGCAGATAGAACAGCTCAGCCTGTCTCTGAGGGTGTATCTCTGCCGCTGTGGCGGTATAAGCCCCGAGTACTAGCAGGGCGGCAGTAATGAGAACGACAGTTTTCGTCATTTGGTCACTCAAAATTAGGCGCAGGCGATAAAAAGGGCGCTGCATGTTCAATCAGAGGCATGTAGCACTGAGTAGGCAATGTAGCAGTATTGAATAGACGTAAGCATTGACCTCCGTCAAATATCAAAAGTCGTTAATTCAATGACTTAGGTTTATAGGAGGTATTCGGTCATGAATTAGTTCATGCCCTGTATGGGGTTGGTTTAGGAGGAAGATTGAGCGGATTATCTCTTCGGGGTCAGTTACTCCACTACAACTGTGCCGGTCATCTTGGGATGGGGCCCGCAGCGGTAGGGATAGACGCCAGGTTTGTCAAAGTTGCGTTCAAAGGTTTCGCCAGGAAAGAAGTATTGGGGTTCGGGGTCTCCTGCCTGTTCAAACCAGACGCTATGGTATTGGCGTTTCTCATTGTTGGTCCAGCGAACGGTGCTGCCAGCTTTTACGGTAATCTCCTGAGGGATGAATTCAAACTTGAGGATCTCAACATCACTGACAGAATTGCCTCCGGCAAACGCGGATTGACAAGCCCAAAACAGCGAGATGCCTAACAGGCGGCTGCTGTATTTATGCAGACGGTTTAGGGTGGAATGCATTCGTCCTCTCCTTCAGTTCTTACGAGTGTGTTGGATCTAGCATACTTCGTTTCTATGCTTAGTAGGTTAGGATATCGTAAAAAGTGTGATTGATTTAACCGGGAATTGCTGTGGATATGTTTTTATCTGACAAATAAAAAACGCGATACTCATGAGAGTATCGCGTTGAAAGGTACTGCATTTATGCGTTTTTGTTAAACGTAGTCTGTTTTGCGTTACTGTTTGATGGCATTTATTTCAATGCCATCAGCATCATTATCAAAGGCCAGTTTATAGCCCAGGCTGACATGATGGAAGCGTGTACTACTGAAGTCATCATGGATGGCAAAGCCAAAGTTATACACTTTGCTGGTATCCAGGCTGATATCACCAGCTGTCTCAGACTTCAGTTTACGTTTCAGTGTGACGACCCAGTTGCCGGCTTCTTGAGTCGTGTTGGCCTCAAAGCCCTGTCCGCCAGTCATGTAACGCTGATCAAGGATATAACCATCTTCAGTCTCACCTTTTCCGCTTTTTACGCGCAGCAGATCCATGAACTGATTGGCCTTGAGAGCAGCCGCAATCTCGTCACTGCTTTTTAATTTATCCCAGCCACCCCGTTTTTTACCCCGTTTGCCTTTGATCTCAACAGCGCTACGGCTCTCTTTCAGGTATTTGGTTACGCCTGATTTCAGATCCAGCATCTTAGCTGCATCACTGCCCGTTGCGGTTGCGGCATCGGGTGTGTCTGGCATGGTGCTGGCGTCATGATGGCAGGTCTGCCAGCAACCGGATCTATCTGCAAACTCAACATCGTCTGTTGACAGCATCAGGGCCAGCTTCATAGGGTTTTCCGGGTCCATCTTGCCACCGTCGACAAATGGAGCCGGCGCATGATCGCCCTGTGGCCAAGAGAAGCGCAGATAGAGGTTTTCTCCGTCATGAGTCGACTCGACATTTACCGGAATACTAGGTCGTTTGCCTGGGATGGGATTGGACTCAGCCTTCTCTCCAGAGACCAGCTTTTTACCCATATCGGCTGTCTCTTTGTCATGACAGGTGACGCAACGGTCGCCGCCTTTCAGCAAGGGGCGTGCGCCGCCATGATCCTTGCCGGTCATGACCCACTCCATGGAGGTCTCTCCTGGATAGAAGAGGGTGATCTCCCGACTGCCGGCCTTGCTCCAGTCTGCCTTTATAGCCCCACCTGCTGCTGTCGCAGCCTTAGCGGGTGCTGCAGTTGCGGGTGCGGCAGCCACGGCCTTGGCTTCACGTTTGACTGCGTTTACTTCTGCCGTTTCACTATCCAGTCCGAGTTTGTAACCCAGGCTGACATGATGGAAACGTGCATCGGTGTAGTCGTCATGAATAGCGAAACCAAAGTTGTAGAGCTTGCCCGCTTCGATTGTGGTGTCTCCAGGCTTGTCAGATTTCAGCTTGCGCTTCATCTCAACAACCCAGTTGCCCCCTTCTTTGTGTGCACTGACTTCAAAGCCCTGGCCACCCTGCATATAGCGCTGATCCAGGATGTAGCCATCTTCAGTTTCACCTTTGCCTGATTTGTAACGCAGGAGATCCATGAATTGGTTGGCCTTCAAAGCGGCAGCGATTTCGTCACTACTTTTAAGTTTATCCCAGCCACCGCGCTTTTTGCCACGCTTGCCATTAACTTCTACCTTGCTGCGGCTCTCTTTAAGGTACTTTGATACGCCGTTTTTCAGGTCGAGTGTCTTAGCAGCTTCACTTTCTGCCGCGGTATCTGCTTCGGGAGTGTGCGGCATTGTTTTTGCGTCGTGATGGCAGGTCTGCCAACAACCTGCGCGGTCAGCAAACTCTACATCGTCTGTACCTAGCATGATCGCCAGTTTCATAGGGTTGGCAGGGTCCATTTTTCCACCATCAACAAACGGTACTGGGGTGTGTTCTCCGTCTTCCCACTCAAAGCGCAAGTAGAGATTCTCACCGTTATGAGCGGCCTGCACATTCACAGGAATACTGCCCCGTTTGCCTGGGATTGGTGTGGATTCAGCCTTGTCGCCTGAAACTATCTTCTGGCCCATATCGGCTGTTTCTTTATCATGGCAGGTGATACAGCGATCCCCCCCCTTCAGGAGTGGACGTGCACCGCCATGATCCTTCCCGGTCATGACCCACTCCATGGAGGTCTCTCCAGGATAGAGCAGGGTGATCATGCGGTTGGGAACATCACTCCAGTCGATGCCCATGCCTGCGGCGGCTGGTGCTGCGCCAGTGGTCGCTGTTTCTTTACCAGCAAGCGCGGCTGCAACCGCGGCATCAATGCGTGCCTGCTCGGCTTTTTTGGCAGCAATCTTTGCTTCGCGTTCTTTCTCTTTGGCCGCCTTCTCCGCTTCTGCATCAGCGGCTTCTTTGGCTTCAACCCGTTTTAAGCCTTCCGCGAACATCTCAGGAATAGGACGGATGAAGCGGGGATCTGGTGCTTCAAGTTTTTCCAGCTCTTCGTCACTGAGGTGACCGCGAACATCTGTATGTGCAATGCCCTTGTGACAATCAATGCAGGTCTGTCCTGTTTCGAAAGCGTTCATGTGTTGTTTGCGTGCACGCGGGCGCTGGAATTCTGGATTCATGGATTCGAAGTTATGACAGTTACGACACTCTCGGGAGTCGGTCTTCTTCATCGTTGTCCAGACTCTCTTGGCCATGGTCAGGCGATGGTCGTTAAACTTCTCTGGCGTATCCACGGTTCCCATGATTTTGTGGAAAATCTCGTTACTGGCCTGAATTTTACGGACCATTTTATGTACCCAAGGGTCGGGAACATGGCAGTCGGGACAGGTTGCGCGAACACCCGTTCGATTTGAGTAGTGGATCGTTGGTTTGTATTCCTCGTAAACATTTTCCTCCATTTCATGACAGCTGATACAGAAATCGAGGTTGTTGGTGGCTTCCATAGCGGTATTGAATCCGCCCCAGAATATAATGCCGCCAATAAAGAAGAGTAGGGCACCAGCAATTGTAGTGCCAAGGATAAACCGGCGCGACAACAAGCCCGTTTTTTTAGTTTCCTGAACCGCCATCTTTTTCTCCAGGTACAGAAGAGAAGGGTGAAAAATGCTCAAAAAAAGCGGGCATGGAGTCGACTCCATACCCGCTTTGGTCTAGCTCATATCTACATCCGCAATCAGGTGACGTGATTTATGCGGTTGTGGACGTTGAACTTACCGGTAGGACCAAACAGGCCTTTGACGCGAGCTTTCTCTTCGAGGGTTTTAGCATCGAAGATAATGATTTCGCCATTTGCCTTCAGGCTATCCGCTCGGTTCCAAACAGAGGTCCAGACTTCAGTACCATCAGCATTGAACTCCATGTGAACGGCTGCATAGCCTTTCTTTTCGGTCAGGCGGATGGTCTTAACAATCTCACGGGTCTCCTTGGAGATGACCTGAATAGACTGCTGAACTTCGGGTTCTGGATGTTTGGTCTGATCAGCCCAGAAGAAGTCGCTCTTGGGGTGTGTGCGAATGAATACGCCAGCACCGTCAGTTTCAACTTCATAACAGATCTTCCAGGCTTGGTCTTTGTGGCCGGCTGGATCATTACCCCAAACGGTAACTTTACCTACACCCAGATGGGTGGTACCACTAACAGGACCGCACTTGGGATCAATCCAGTTTGCCCCTGGACCTGGATGTGGAAGCTTGTCCACGTCAATCAGTGCTTCCAGTTTTTGTGTATCAGTGTCAACCACGACCATCTTGTTAGATGCGTTGGCAGCGATCTGGAAATAACGACCAGTGGGATCAAAGAAACCGTCATGCAGGAACTTGGCGGTATCCATCTTGGTGATCTTCAGGTTGTCAATGTCACTGTAATCAACCTGCCACATCTGACCCAGCTCCTTCATGGAGACCAGCCAGCTTGGGTGGTTAGGTGTGTCATAAATTGCCGCAACGCGAGACTCGTTTACATAGTCACCGTCAACATTCACACCGCGAGCAGAGACGACTTTCAGTGGCTCCATGGTCTCGGCATCAGCGATAACGAAATGTGGTGGCCAGTAGCCGCCACCAACAACGTATTTGCCGTCACCGGATACAGCGACGTCACGTGCGTCATAGGCGATCTGTACTTCAGCTACCTTCATCTTGTCAGGCATTGCCCACAGGTCAATCTTGGTCAGCTTGCCATCACGGCCCTGGGTGTACCAGAAACGACCAGGGTTCTTGGCGTGCAGGGTTTTATGATGTTCAGCGGCTTTCAGTACGTGAACGGCATAACCGGTGGGGATATGGGCTACCACTTTTTTGGTATCACCATCGATTACAGCAACTTTACCCACATCACGTTCGATAACCAGGAAGAAGTTCTCCCAGTTGAGCCCATGCATTGGCTTGGTCGGGTAATCTTTTGGTTCAACAAAGGTCGTCCAACGCTCTTTCATAAGAGCCAGACTCATCTCAGGAGGAATAGGCGCGTCCATCTGGATGTAAGTGGCCATTTTCTTGATTTCATCGTCCGTCATGATGTCGTCGAAGTTATTCATGCCACCTTCTGTTCCATAGGTGATGATCTTCTCAAGACGCTCCTGACCCAGTTTGGCCGTGTTCTTTGGCTCAAGGTTTTTACCGGTAGCACCTTTACGCAGGGTACCGTGGCAACCCGCGCAACGCTGGAAGTAGGTGTTTTTGGCATTCTCGAAGTCTGCTTCAGAGAGGGTCGGTGCTGCGGCGCTAACGTTAACAGCAACGCCAGATGCGGCAAGACCAATGGCCATACCTAGAGCAGAAAGAGTGAAGTTGGTTTTTTTCATCTAGTAATCCCCATCAATAGCTATTGATATGAGTGAACGCGGAACTGATCTCCGCGGCGGTATATATTCCCGAGCCGCTACGATCTTATATACAGGTGGAAAGATCTTTGACCTTGGTCAAAGAGAGGTATTTCCTTTTGCCTGTTAGTAAATATTTCGCGAGTACTCTTCTTGTTTATTAGTTTTTAATAATTATTTAATCCGGTTGATTATAAATCAGCCCAGATAAAATAGCTTTTAAATACAGTAAGTTATGCTTTCCTCCCTGTATCCGGCTGTATTTAGAGCAGGTTGTGAGTAATTTGTCTATTTACTTTTATTGTTCCAAATGAATGTTGTTGACATGGATCAATAAAATCTTCGATTACATTGTATGTGTACTTTTTTAGTCATTATTTAGTGAGTTATATGGCCTGATTATGCGGTCAATATCAAGTGTCAATTTAAATAG
>ATLU01000205.1_pt1 | contig 14367 bp, 11 predicted proteins | sample 178751 | NCBI WGS metagenome assembly ATLU01 (sample SAMN02211837, study PRJNA209200) | bioreactor metagenome | isolation source: day 23 sample from continuous culture bioreactor inoculated with sediment... | place: Germany: Wadden Sea | collected 2011
CAGATCATGGGCGCAGACAATTCAGGCCCTGGGATGGTGCTGTTGATGCAGGCTTTTCAGCCGTTCACGGGCCACATGGGTATAGATCTGAGTGGTGGAGAGATCGCTATGCCCCAACAACATTTGTACCACACGCAGATCCGCACCATGATTCAGTAGATGGGTGGCAAAGGCATGTCGCAGGGTGTGAGGAGAGAGGTGTTTGGTTATCCCGGCAGATGCAGCATGTTTCTTTATTCGGTACCAGAAAGCCTGACGCGTCATACCAGCACCTCGCCGAGTGGGAAACAGATCATCACAGACCCGCTCACCCAAGAGATCATAACGTGCTGTCTTTAAAAACCGCGTAAGCCACTCTACGGCCTCATCACCCAAAGGAACCAACCGTTCTTTCCCGCCCTTACCAATGACCCTGACCAACCCCTGATTCAGACTCACCTGGTTGAACTGTAATCCCACCAACTCTGATACCCGCAGGCCAGTGGCATAAAGCACTTCCAGCATGGCCCGGTCACGACAACCTTCGGGGTCGTCAATATCCGGCGCATCCAGCAGTGACTCCACCTCTTCTTCTGTCAGGGATTTAGGTAAAGACCGGCCAAGTTTGGGCGCATCTATCAATGAGGAAGGATCGGTATTTACCCAACTTTCACGAAGGGCATACTGATAGAACTGCCGAATACAGGAGAGCATCCGAGCCGTCGACCGCGCTTTTTTACCTTCGCTGGATAAGACCGCCAGGTAACTCAAAAGGTCTTCGCGCTGGGCAGACAACAGTGAAATATCCTGACCAGCCAACCAGACAGCCAGTTTATTAAGGTCAGACTGATAGGCCATCAGGGTATTCTTGCTCAGACCACGCTCCATCCAGAGCGCATCGGCAAATCGTTCAATCGATGCTATGTCGATCGTGACTGTCATCTCCGTTTGCGACCCTGCCTGTCTTTGTCGAATTGAGCAATAGTATTAATTTGGTTCATCATATCAAGCCGCGATTATACACTGGTAAAAATCCCGCAAAGCACCCGGAGGATTTTATTCACTGATTATCACACCAGACCGTTGCACCACACATCGCTAATGATGGATTATAGGGAGGACAACCTGAGGCAACCCAAGACAGCTCATGCAATTTTCCGGACCTGAACCAGACAACACCCTGCCCGCCTGCACCGGCATACTACTCACCAACCTGGGAACACCTGACTCAACTTCAGTGAGCGATGTCAGGCGCTATCTGAAAGAATTTCTGAGTGACCCCCGTGTCATTGAGACGCCAAGATGGCTGTGGTGGCTGATTCTGAACGGCGTTATTCTCCGCATCAGACCGGCCCGCTCGGCCGCTGCCTATCGCAAGGTCTGGACAGATCAGGGATCACCCCTGCTATTCCATACCCAAGCTATCGCCCAGAAACTGCAGCAAACACTCACCACGGCAACGGCCACGCCAATCTCTGTTGTTACCGCCATGCGCTATGGACAACCCTCGATAACCGATGGACTGGAACAGCTCAGGCAACAGAATGCCCGGCGAATTATAGTATTACCGCTCTATCCCCAGTACTCAGCCACAACCACGGCATCAACATTTGATGAAATTTCCCGTGTATTGCGTAACTGGCGCTGGTTACCTGAGCTACGTTTTATTAATCACTATTTTGACAGTCCCGAATACATCAATACTCTGGCAAAGAGCATAAAAAGCTATTGGCAAGAACAGGGGCAGCCCGACAAATTACTGCTCTCGTTCCACGGCATACCCCAAAGCTATCAAGACAAGGGCGACCCCTATGGTCGGGAGTGCCATACCACAGCCAAGCTCCTCGCCCAGGCACTGGAGTTAACGGATGATCAATGGGCCATCAGCTTCCAGTCCCGCGTCGGCACCCAGGTCTGGCTCAAACCTTATACAGACGAGACACTCAAACAGTGGGGAGCAGAAGGTGTTGAGCGGGTTGATGTCGCCTGCCCTGGCTTTCCTGCTGACTGCCTGGAGACTATTGAAGAGATTGGTGAAGAGAACCGCGACTATTTTCTGGAAGCAGGCGGCAAAGCGTATCGCTATATACCGTCACTCAACAGTAGTGATGATCATATTGATGCCTTGACCCAAATTGCAAAACGGCATCTCTGGAATGATATGTAACCAATAAGTAACCGCATGCCTTCTGTTGACACTGAGTGTTATATGAAAAAAGCCCGGTAAATCCGGGCTTTTTTCGATGAAGAACCGTTTATTTTAATTTACCTATTCCCAGCATCTTCAATATATATTTTTCGTAAATCGGCTCCGAAGTTCCTTTCTTCATCTTACGAATAAAGTACTTCTCAAAGGCAATCTTCGCCATGTGCACCCATTTGCCTTTCTTGAACCAGGCCACATTGCGCGGTGGAATCTGCGGTAAAGCTACAAACGCTGCTCCGGTATCACCCATATCTGCCAAGCAAATTGCATTCCAGGTGGCCGTTGTTGAGAGTTCACGACCCGCTATCTCGTCAGCAATGTTATGCACGATGGCCGTCACCATTGACTCGATCATGTAGCCCGTCTTGGGTGCACCGGTAGGAACAGCGGTGGCTTCAACTGGGGGAATGGCAATACAGACACCCGCTGAATAGATATTTGGAAAAGTGGGATTACGCTGATGGCTGTCAACGAACACAAAACCCCGCGGGTTACACAGCCCTTCTACATTGGCTACGGCATCTACACCTTTAAATGCGGGCAGCATCATGGAGTATTTAAATTCAAGCTCATGATTTTTCAGAAGATGGCCGCTGTCATCATACTGTTCGATATGCATCTTTCCATCTTCAACCTTGGTCACCTTGGCATTGGTAATCCAGTTGATATGATGGGCACGCAGATCTGACTCAAGGAAACCCTTGGAATCACCCACACCACCCAACCCCAGATGACCGATATAAGGTTCGGAGGTGACATAGGTCATGGGTACTCTGTCACGGATCTTACGCTTCCGCAGGTCAGAATCCATGATAAAGGCAAATTCATAGGCCGGACCAAAACAGCTGGCAAACGGCATCGCACCGATAATCACATGCCCCGGATCATCAAGCAGTTTCTGGTAGGCGTCGTAGGCAGTCAATGCATGATCGACCGTACAGATAGAGTGAGTGTGCCCCCCATGGGGCCCGGCACCATCAACCTCTTCAAAAAACAGCTTGGGTCCAGTCGCGATAACCAGGTAGTCATAAGTAATGACTTCGCCACCTTCCAGTTCGATGGTATTGCCTTGCGCATTGATTTGCTCACAACGCTTGGCAATAAAATTGATGTCCTTACGTTCCAGATGCGGTTTGATATCAAAGGTCACACTGGCACGGTCACGCCAACCTACAGCTACCCATGGATTGGAAGGGGTAAACTGAAACTCTTCCCGCTCATTGATTACTGTGACCTGATGATCTTTACCCAGAGTCTCTTTCAGCTCATAGGCACAAGGCATACCCCCTGTGCCTGCCCCTAAAACAACGATATGCGCCATGCTGTTATCCCTCCAAGGGAATTGTAGTTATTTTCCACTCATCCTACCTGCACCTGTCGGTACCTAACGTTGAGCACGATCCTTAAGCCCTTGCGAAAATTTGTATGGTGATGATCTTCCTGATGGGCAGCTGCCATTACTCGATGGCAGCGCGGCTGTTCCTGAATTTATATTTACTTAATCTTCTACTGGATCGGCGTGACTCAGATACTCAAACAGTGTCTGAAAACGAATCTTATCCGGTTTTTCAAACACCGGGTCATCATGATTAGGGGACTGCTCTATGATTTTATCCCAATCAGCCGTCTGAAGCGTCTCATCAAGCATGGGGAACGCCTCCTGCTCTTCAAGCGCCAGATGTTGTCGCTGCAGTGCAATGAACTCACGCCCCTGAACCTCCAGCTCATCACGTGACATCACCCCTCCCTGATAGATGTTCTCCAGTGAGTTGCGGAAAGTCCGCGTCAAATGAGCCAACTCATGATGTTGCGTCATCAGACGCTCCATCAGTTCGGCACGCTCACCCATCAGTGGCTTAGCCACGGTGAAGATGACATTTTCCAGTGGATGGTGCCCTTGATCTGCGTAGGCCTCCATGTACTCGAGCAATTCGATTTTCAGATCAAAATCAGATTCATGGCCAGCCAGAAACTGGTCAAGTTGAGCGGTCAACAGGTCAAGTATTTTCTCGAGATTTCTATGATCCCTGTGTAGTTTATCCAATAGATAATGCATGGGATGTCTCCAAATAACAAGCTGATAAAATCTGTCTGGTATCGGCCTATATACCGCTCCAGTTAATCTTTTCCAAGCATCCCTTCACTACTCTGCTGGTTAGGAAAGTAGACTTTTGCTACCAGCTCCTGCCCAGTAAAGAGGTTTCCATCCTAACCTGCCTTGCTCCGCAGTTCTTCCCTTCGCTGATACTGTATCAGTTTAAACCTAGCCCGGCACATCATCACTTGAAGGCGATGGGGGATCAGTTGAAGTCAATCCTTTTCGCTGTAACAAGCGCCAAAACCAACTACCTGTAGCAGCCTTACCAGTAAGAATATAATTCAGCGAATGAATATTCTGCAGCCCCCACTCCATACGATCACGAGCCGAGTATCGGCCGCAGAAGAGTATATTATCACCCAGTTTAAGTGGGGTTTCATAAACTGGCAACATCGTTCTCTGATCCCCTCTTTTCAACAGCAAGGGTATACAGGGAAGAGACTGTTCACGCGCCCTTGGGTCGGTCAGAAGATGTTGCATATTAACGGAGCGACCCTGCCCCATAGCGCTACAGACCGCCAGCGCCTCATTTGTTGTGAGCGCCACTTCCCAGATAGCCGGACCTTCTGTAGTAACCAGAGCACTGATTCTACTGACCAGTTCGCAGGCCCACCTGTCACTTTCATGCATCGCCAGGCTGGCAAACTGATACAGCAGAGGCGTTCCCAGTAGAACCCGAATACGATTGGCGATTATAGCGCTGGGATGCATCACCATATCTGCCTTGACCGCATTGATAATAGACTGATTCTCTTTCTGATTTTGTCGTAGAATGACAAATAACTCGGGCCTTAACTCCCTGGCTGTCATGATAATAGAGAGGTTATTGGCATCATTATCGGTACCAGCCACCAGCCCAACGGCCTCTTCTATCCCTGCCTCCAACAACGTCTTGGCCTCTGTCCCTCGGCCCAGAACATAACCCTCTTCTGGCATACCGGTGACATCGGGCATGGCTTCAATAACAACCGGCTCAATTCCCTCCTTTTTAAGCCGATGACAAATCGCCTTGCCAAACCGGCCATAACCGCAAACCAACCAACGCCCGGACGCAGGCGGATATACCGGCTCTTCAAGTGAATAACCCCGCCCACCTGTTAACCAGGCGTGCAGCAAGTACAATCCGGGGGCCTGCAACGCCGTCGCCAGATGATTCGCGAAGGTATCAAACGGGTTAATGATGTAGTCGGTACCAAAAGAGGCCATATTCTCTTCAATATCATGGGAATCAGTACGGCAGATCACCTTGACTTCCGGATGCAACAACTTACTGGTAATAGCAATCTTCAGATTGACTTCATTTACGTTGGTAAGTGCAACAACACCGCGACAAAGCGGATGTTTCAATCCGGCCTCTAATAGATGTAATGGCCGGGAGGCATCACCCTTCAAGGCAGGTACGTACTGCCGCAGATTTTGAAGTTGAAGCATATTGACGCGATCAGGATCGATATCAATGGCCACTACGGAATGATCACGCTCCGTAAGTGCATGAACCAAAGCACTACCGGTTTCACCATAGCCGCACACCAGATAGAAGGCATCGCGTATCCGCTTGACACGCTTGGTGAATTTACCCTCAGTCATGGCCTGCTGAAAGGTTTTATCCCGTACCAGTGACAACAGTGTGCCAATCGCATAAAGCCAGACAATCACGGTAGCGTAGAGCGAGAAGGTAACCCAGAGACGCTGGGCATCGGTGAAGGCATAAGGAATTTCACCAAAACCGATCGTGGTGGCCATAAAACTGACGAAATAGAAGGCATGGAACAGATCCATATGCCAGACATTTCCCGCATCGTCCTGTCCTGGAATCAGTGATAATCCCAATACAGCGACAGCATAGGCCACCACTAACGTCAGCAGCGGCTGACGCATGCGCCGGAAGATCAGAAAGTAGATGCTATGCATCTCTAAATACCAGCCTAGCGCCGCAACATGACGGTCTCAATGACCAGTAAAACCACTGAAATAACATTCGCCAACATGGCGCCACCCGAAAGTGAAACGATACTGGCCATCACTGCAGGGGTCAGACCCGTAGCGGTAATATGCTCAGCCGCCACCCATACTAGCGCAGCAGCCAACAACTGCATCACGGCAACCAGACTGGTAGCCAGCAACACAGCGCCCATCTGGGTCCGATCACCAAATTTCAACAGGGTCGCAATCACATTCACGATCACTGCTGCGAACAGCTCATACAGATGATGATGATCAGGATTATCGATCTCGCCGACAAAAAATCCGAAATTAAGCGTCAGTGCTAAAACAATAAAAAAACCGAATACCACCTTTTCAGGATTCATGGACTCCCCTTATTTGCTCACCATAGTAAACCGTCAACTGTGACAGTTTTCAGGACTGCGTTCGTTTTTATTTCCCACAGCTCGATAATACTGCTTGCCGGCTCTTCTTATCAAAGCCGCTTGCGTTGCCAGTATACCGCTCTATTTGGTTCGATAGGCCACTGAATCAATTCCTTCAAAATCTGCGCCATGTTGTTACCAATAGTAACAACTGGTAACCTACCTCTCATGCAAAAACACCCCGATCCCATACGGCTGAGAGAGAGCGCCCTGATACTGGCAATGTTCTTTCTGTTTCTGTTCGCCTCCCCCCTGACGGTGTGGTGGGCTTCAGATCGCGCCCATTGGCTAGTCCCCTATGGTCTATGGCTGCTTTTGATTGTGCTGGGTGCCTGGTTACGCCGGAAATATTCGCAGCATGACCTATGATCTGGAGATCCTCTTTGGCGCCAGCCTGTTCTATCTGCTACTGCTATTCTTTGTAGCTTATGTTACAGACAGCGGCCTGGTTCCGGATCGCTGGACCGATAACGCCCCTGTTTATGTCCTCTCGCTGGGTGTCTATGCCACCTCCTGGACCTACTACGGAAGTGTCGGTTTTGCCCAGCGCGAAGGCTACCAGTTTCTAACCATTTATCTCGGCGTCACTATCGCTTTTATTCTCAGCCCGGTTTTGTTGCAACCCTTGCTACGGCTGACACGGGAATACCAGCTCACGTCCCTGGCTGACCTATTGGCCTTCCGTTATCGTAGTCAGCTCGGCGGTGTTCTGGTCACCCTGTTCATGCTTTTAGGCTCTTTACCTTACATTGCCTTGCAGATTCGTGCTGTCACCACTTCCATTCAGGTGTTGACCCATGACGAAATCCCCCAGACCTTAGCGTTGGGTTTCTGCGGCATGCTGACGTTGTTTTCCATCCTGTTTGGTGCGCGGCATATCTCGCCACGAGAGAAACATCGAGGCTTGGTGGCCGCCATCGCTTTCGAATCACTGGTTAAAATTATTGCAATGATGGCTGTGGGCTATTTTGCCATCTTCGGCGTCTTTTCCGGCCCCGCAGAATTAAGCCTCTACTTGGAAAAACACCCTGAAGCCCTGCGCAATCTGTACGAGCCCGTGAGGGAGGGCCCCTGGACAACGCTGCTATTTCTCTCGTTCTGTGCGGCTTTCCTGCTGCCCAGACAGTTTCACATGACCTTTACTGAAAACCTGTCCATTCGGTCACTAGCCACTGCAAGCTGGGCTTTCCCCCTCTTCCTGCTGCTGCTTAATCTGGCGATCCCCCCCATTCTCTGGGCAGGCGAGTACCTGAAGCTGGATATGGATGCTGACTATTATATGCTGGGGATCACACTCAGCAAGGGACCGTCATGGTTGCCGATATTGGCCTTCATTGGTGGTGTCTCAGCTGCCAGTGCAATGGTTATCGTGTCTACCCTGGCACTCTCCTCGATGTGTCTGAACCATCTGCTATTGCCCGCCAGTTATCCTGATCCCAAGGTCGACCTCTATCGCTGGCTCCTTTGGGGCAGGCGCCTGCTGATTGGTCTGATTATTTTTGCCGGTTACATCTTTTATGAGGTACTGGAACACAATCAGGGACTGGTTCAACTGGGTCTGATCTCATTTGTGGCTGTTGCCCAGTTTTTACCCGGTATTGTGGGACTTCTCTACTGGCGTCGCGCTACTCGCGAAGGTTTTATCACCGGTCTTCTCGGAGGCTTCTCGATCTGGGTGATCACGCTATTGCTGCCGTTACTGGAAAAATCCGGCTTCATGAATACCGGTATTGATCTTCCCGCCATGCGGGATACAGCCGGATTGGATCAGTGGCAGTTCTCCACATTCTGGTCGCTTGCCTGTAACAGCCTGCTGTTCATTATTATCTCACTCATCACCCGGCAGTCACCGGAAGAGGAAGAGACTGCACTCGCCTGCCGCAGTGAGGTGGCGATCATGATCCCACTGGATGGTACGCTTACGGCGGTTTCTCCCGCCCAGTTCTCTGAAGGACTGGCTGTCATGCTGGGGCGTGAAGCTGCTGAAATGGAGGTCAATCAGGCCTTGGAGGATCTGGAGCTGGATCGAAGCGAAACCCGTCCCAGAGAGTTGAAGCGACTCAGACAACGGATTGAACGAAATCTCTCTGGCTTGGTGGGACCTGCCATGGCCCACATGATCATCAATCAGCAGCTCAAGGTTGATGGTGATGCAAAGACCGCCCTAGCTGATTCAATACGGCATATGGAAGAACGCATGGAGCAATCGCGCAGCAAGTTGAAAGGCCTGACTGCCGATCTTGATGCACTACGTCGCTATCATCGACAGGTACTACTGGACCTGCCCTTGGGAGTCTGTGCCGTGGATCCAGATCACACCGTGGTCACCTGGAACTTGGCACTGGAGGTAATGAGTGGCGTACCCAGCAGTGAAGCCACTGGACGCAAACTCTCCTCGCTGAGGGCCCCTTGGGGCGAACTCCTGGCTGGTTTTGCCTTGGCTCAGGATGAGCATATCCATCACATGGAGGTGCCGATCCACAACAGTCCGCACTGGTTCAATCTGCATAAAGCGGCAATTCTCGATCCAGATTTGCCACACTACCAGACCAGCCCCCGCAGTGGTCTGGTTCTGCTACTGGAGGATCTCACAGACCTGGAAACCCTGGAGGCCGAACTGGCCCACAGTGACCGACTCGCCTCTATTGGTAAACTGGCGGCAGGCGTAGCGCATGAGATAGGCAATCCAGTCTCTGGCATCGCCTCACTGGCCCAGAACCTTCTGGAAGAGCGAGATGAGGAGACGACCAAGGAGAGTATCGAAGCGATACTACAGCAGACCCGCCGTATAAGTAGTATTGTCCACTCCCTGATGAGCTACAGCCGAAGTGGCCGTATCGGACTTAATTTTGAAACCTTCACTCTCAACAGCATCCTTGAAGAGGCCATTCAGCTGGTTGGCCTGACCCGGGCTGGCAAACATGTAGCGTTCAGCAACAGCTGTCCGGAAGACCTCCTTATAAAGGGTGATCGGCAACGGCTTGCACAAGTGATGGTGAATCTTCTGACAAATGCCTGTGACGCGTCAGAACTAGGAGATCGGGTTGAGATTTTCGCGTTTGCTGCCAACGATCAGATACAGATTGAGGTAATGGACCCGGGAGAAGGTATCCCGGAAGACATCCAGGAGATGATCTTTGAACCCTTCTTCACCACCAAAGAGGCCGGGAAGGGAACGGGCCTGGGCTTGCCCATGGTAGGAAAAATTATCGATGAACATAATGGTAGTATTGCTATTGATTCGGCCCCTGGAGTGGGTACCCGAGTCATTATTAATCTACCGCAACACTTGGACCTGAAAAGTCATGAGTCAAATACTGATTATTGAAGACGAATCGGTCATCCGTGCCGCAGTAGAACGCTTACTCACACGCCGGGGCTATAAAGTCAGCTCCGCAGAATCCGTTGAGGAGGCGGAGCAGAAATATGATTTGCAAAGCTTCAACCTGATTCTGACTGACGTCAGGCTTCCCGGTGTTCCTGGCACCGAGGTCATTCATCGTGCTCCGGGCGTACCCGTGCTGATCATGACCAGCTATGCGAGTGTCAGATCCGCTGTCGACTCCATGAAAAAGGGGGCCATCGATTACATTGCGAAACCATTTGATCACGATGAACTAGTGTTATTGATTGAGCGCACACTGAAGCAGGAAAAGCTGGGGCGTAAGACCGAGGTCCTGAAATCTGAACTAAACAAATCCTATCCTGTTGATGGCATGGTGGGAAAGTGCCCGGCCATGCAGGAGGTCTGCCGCCGGGTAACCAAGGTAGCACCCACTGATAGCACCGTACTTATACTGGGCGAGTCAGGTACAGGTAAAGAGCTGGTTGCCAGGGCCCTACATGAACAGAGCCTGCGTAAAGATGCCCCGATTATAACGGTCAACTGCGCGGCTATCCCTGAAACTTTGATTGAATCCGAGCTGTTCGGTCATGAAAAAGGGGCGTTTACCGGGGCCGATTCAGCCCGTACCGGCCTGATCGAAGCGGCGGAGGGAGGCACCTTGTTTCTTGATGAGATCGGCGAGTTACCCCTTGCAGCACAGGCCCGCTTGCTGCGCGTCCTGCAAAATGGAGAGATACGCCGTGTCGGTTCAGAGCAGTCCCGTCTAGTGGATGTGAGACTGATTGCCGCAACGCACCGCGATCTGAAACAACGGGTCCAAGAGGGCGAGTTCCGAAGCGACCTTTACTTCCGCCTACGTGTAGTGGAGCTCAATCTTCCACCACTGCGAGACCGGGGAGCCGATGTCGTGGAACTGGCGACATTCCTGTTGGAAAAGACGCGGAAACAGCTTAACCGCGCACCAATGACACTCAACCAGGCAGCCATTGATACGATCACTACCTATAGCTGGCCAGGGAATGTCCGGGAATTGGAAAACGCACTGGAACGCGCCGTCATTCTCTGTGAAGAGGACCTGATTACGCCCGATCTCCTCGCTATTGAAAGCGCCCACTCTGCCGACTCTCTTACCATGTCCGCCAGCACGCCTTCAGGTGACCTCTCGCTTGAAGCCTATTTCCGCCAGTTCGTCCTGGAAAACCAGGATCATATGACCGAAACTGAACTCGCCAAGCGACTGGGAATCAGTCGCAAGGCACTCTGGGAAAGAAGACAACGCTTTGGCATACCCAGGGCCAAAAAAGGGGCAACCTGACACGATCAGGGTCACCGACAAATCGTTGTTACTTAATCACACGGCTCCGTTACCAATAGTAACGAAAGCCGGTAACAGAACGCTGATGAATTACACAACCCATTGAGCTGAATAGCTTTAATTAACGGCACGTTTCTCGCATAATAGCGTGAACTTTGAATTAAAACGGATCATCTTTAGCATCCTGAATTCAAAAAACAGAATTATAATTTTTATTCGAAATTCACAACTGAGGGGGAATACGACCAATGGACGCGAAAGTTGTCTGGTTGTTTGTATTCGTTGCGTTATATTGGTCTTACTGTATCTTTTGGGGCATCAAGGGTGCCCTCTCAGCAAAGACCGCAAGCGACTATTTTGTAGCAGGACGTCAGATCTCACTGTGGGTGTTCATTCTCGCAGCCACAGCAACTTCATTCTCCGGCTGGACCTTTATGGGCCATCCAGGCTTAATCTATCGTGACGGCTTTCAATACGCTTACGCCTCATTTTACGCCATTACCATTCCTTTCACCGGCGTTCTGTTTCTAAAACGGCAGTGGATGCTGGGCAAACGCTTTGGGTTCATCACCCCGGGCGAGATGTTCTCGTATTACTTTCGCTCTGACCTGCTCAGAATCCTGGTGGTGCTGGTGGCGCTGATTTTTTCAGTGCCCTATCTGGGGATTCAACTACGCGCATCCGGCTTCCTGTTTAATGTCTTGACCGACAACATGCTCAGCACCACCGTTGGCATGTGGTTACTCTCAATCGTGGTCATTATCTATGTCGCTTCCGGCGGGCTCAGAGCGGTCGCTTATGTGGATTCAGCCCAAGCCATCCTGCTTGGCGGGGGCATTGTGGTCGTGGGTTTAATCGCCATGCATGGGATAGGTGGTTTTGCCCGTCTGAACGAAGGCATAGCCGCACTGTCGCAGATCGACCCCGCCACGGGCAAGGCGATGTTTGGTAAAACCACACCGGAGGGTTATAGCGCCTACATTGCCATTCCTGGGGTTATACAATTTGGCGCAGGACTGGGAACGGATAGCGCGCCCATTGGCGGCGCCTGGACAGGCGTCATGGTACTCACCTATATGTTTGGACTAATGGGCATCCAGTCCGCACCGGCCTTCTCCATGTGGGCCTTCGGCAATAAAAGCCCTGAACCCTTTGCACCTCAGCAGGTCTGGGCCTCTTCCTTTGTCATTGGCTTCATCCTGATATTTTTCACTGCCATCCAGGGCATCGGAGCTCACTTCCTTGGGGCCGATCTTGAGTTTTTGGCCAAGTTTCCCGAGCTGGTCAATAATGTGATGGGCACAGGCCTTGGTGGCATCGACCTGCTTCAGTCGGAAGGTAAAGGCGACATGCTGGTTCCTCAGCTGGTCTACCTGATGTCTGAGACTGCACCCTGGCTGGTGGGCCTGCTATCGGTCTGCGCCCTCGCCGCAATGCAATCGACTGGCTCTGCCTACATGTCGACTGCCGGCGGTATGTTGACCCGCGACCTGCTAAAACGATTCCTCATTCCCCAGGCTTCACACGCACAACAAAAGATGTACGGCCGAATCGGTGTCATCCTGATAGTTTTGGCGGCACTGATAGTTGCGTCCTCATCCAACGATGCTCTTGTGTTGCTGGGTGGACTCGCCGTAGCCTATGGCTTCCAGATGTGGCCTGCCTTGATCGCCGTATGCTGGTGGCCCTACCTGACACGTCAAGGTATCACTATCGGCCTTATTGCCGGATTGATTGCGGTAACGCTGACTGAGAGCGTAGGCGCACAATATATGCCGTGGGGACGTTGGCCTATGACCCTGCACTCAGCATTCTGGGGCATCCTATTTAATTTCTCACTGGCCCTGATTATCTCTGCCATGACGCAGAAAGATACCGAGCGTGAGCACCGCATGATCTTCCACAATTTCCTTCATGATCATGCCTCGCTCTCTGCCGAAAAACGCAGCCTGATCCCCGTAGCCTGGATAGTCACACTGATCTGGTTCTTCTTTGGTATAGGGCCGGGCGCGGTGATTGGTAACTGGATATTCGGTGACCCTACCAATGCAGCCACCTGGACATTTGGCATGCCCTCTATCTGGGTCTGGCAGCTGCTATGGTGGATACTCGGTGTAGGTATGATGTGGTTCTTGGCCTATAAGATGGAACTCTCCACCATACCCCATAAAGAGGTGGTGGCACTGCATGAAGATATAGGTGATATACAGCTGGACCTGGATAAACCCGGGTGATCTGTTTCTTACCGAATGTCGCGAAATGAATGCCCCATCTGAGTGCAAGACACTCAATCAGGCTTGTAAATACGATCAAACATGAGTTGTGGATCAGATTATGAACACGTCATTCTACCTCTGGTTCATCTTATTAGCGGCCATGCTGTTTTTTCCGGTCAGCAACCTGATCTGGGTAATCAGTGTCCGACGGCTACAAAACAAACTGGGTGTTACGCTTGATCGTGACGCCTTGCATGGCCAGAAGATACGGGCACGTTTTATAAGTCTGTTTCTTGTTGCACTGTTCTCATGGTTTTTCAATCTGTGGCTGACTAGTGCCGGCAATGGATGAAAAACGCTATCGCCTCCTGGTCAGAACGGCTATAGCACTGACGATCGCGTGGGTCGCATGGACGCTGTACGACTCTGGAGACGGAGCATCCAAACCAGGCGCTCACGAACTTGCCGCGGCAGGACGCTATCTGGAAGATGGTGCATTTGAAAAAGCACTTGCTGCTTTCAGTAAAGTCTATGAACAGAACCAGGAGAACATCGGCGCATTGCGTGGGCAGGCCCAGTCGTATATGCGTCTCGGACTTCAGCAGTCTATCGAAGCCGAACAGCTTAAGCCTAATACAGAGGATGACTCCATAAGGGCCACACAGCTGCGCCGTTCATCCAACGACCATCTACGGACAGCTCTCTCACTGTATAACGAAGCCATACAGCGGGAAAAGATCAATGACATCAGCCAGACCAATCGGCTGGCAATAGGTGTCGCCCACGCCAACCGGGGTATATTGAAGGATCAGTTGGCCGATTACCAAGGGGCTCTGGA
>ATLU01000206.1_pt1 | contig 14364 bp, 13 predicted proteins | sample 178751 | NCBI WGS metagenome assembly ATLU01 (sample SAMN02211837, study PRJNA209200) | bioreactor metagenome | isolation source: day 23 sample from continuous culture bioreactor inoculated with sediment... | place: Germany: Wadden Sea | collected 2011
GACCGAGGCACCAGCGACGGTTCTGGGCCATACGGATCGGGGCGGTGTGCTTGTCGATCGGCCACTTTTTTATGCCACGGGCGGCGGGCAACCGGGCGATCAGGGGCGGCTAAGCTGGCCGGGTAGTGAGATGGTTGTGGCCACAAGTGTGAAAGGCGAGGGGACAACGGTTCTCGTGCCGCATGATGGGGCAGTTCTGCCCCCGATTGGCGCCGAGGTGATGCAGCATCTTAATTGGGATTTGCGCCTGCGCCATATGCGGATGCATTCTGCGTTGCATCTTTTATCCGTGGTGATCCCGCTGCCCGTGACAGGCGGACAAATCGGGGCGGAAAAATCCCGTCTGGATTTCGCTATGGAGCATCCGCCCGAGGATAAACTGGCGTTGGAACAGGCACTAAATGCCCTGATCGCGCGTGATCTTACCGTTTCAGAACAATGGATTACCGATGAGGAGCTTGTCGCCAATCCGGGACTTGTGAAAACCATGTCAGTGCAGCCACCCAAAGGGGCAGGGCGCGTGCGCCTTGTGCGTATGAGCTCCGAGGATGAACAGGTTGATCTGCAACCCTGTGGTGGCACCCATGTGAAATCCACCGCCGAAATTGGCCGGGTCCGTATTGGCAAGATCGAGAAAAAAGGCCGTTTGAACAGACGTGTGGCGCTTCATCTCGTTGATTAAGGTGACGGGGAAATTGTTTTGAAATCGGGCAGAAAGATGCTTGAAACCCACCGGGTTTGCCCTTAACAACGCCCTCGGACAGGTGGCCGAGTGGTCGAAGGCGCACGCCTGGAAAGTGTGTAGGCGGGGAACCGTCTCGAGGGTTCGAATCCCTTCCTGTCCGCCAGCCCCCCCCAATCTTTCTGTGGTGCAGAACGCCGTTTGTGGCGGGTGTGTTTCCTTATCGTGACATCCAGGCCTGAACGTGGATTTTCGCGCGCCAGCACGCCTTTTGTAAATCATGACCAAGCGCCAATTGGCAGGCGATGGCCGTGGCCAGCGTGCATCCGGTGCCGCGTTTGCTTTGCGCCAGTCGGGGGAGGCAAAATCGCCGATGACCTTGTTCTTCAAAGAGCTGATCGCAGCAGGCGTCCCCCCAACCATGTCCGTCTTTTATCAGCACCGCCTGCGCGCCGTGTCTGCGCAGAATACCTGCCTGCCGGGACAATTCTGCGTCCGTTTTTGCAAGGGGCTGACCGCTGAGCATGGCCGCTTCGTCGAGGTTGGGGGTCAGCAGCGATGCAATTTGGAACAGGGGCGCGACCCCATCGAGCGCGCTCAGGGCACCACCGGATGAGGATTTCAGAACCGGGTCCAGAACAATGGGTAAATCTCGCCCGTTCATCGCGCAGGTGAGGGCGTTTGTGATGGCCAAACCCGCGGCGTTGCTTCCGACCATCCCAATTTTGATGGCATCCGGTGGAGTGTCCGCGAACCCCGCTTTAATCTCAGCGCAAATGACGTTTGCGGGCAGCTGGTGGATCAGGGAAACGGCCGAATTGGTTTGCGCTGTGACGCAGGTCACAACGGGTTTGGCAAGGCATCCGTGATCCTGCGTGACTGCGGCATCGCGGGTCAGACCTGCGCCGCCGCTGCTGTCAGTGCCGCCGATGAGCATGATCCGCTTCATTCCAAATCTCTCGTTCTGATTGGATGTTGATGTTTGCTTTCTTTATTTGTTTCCCGTGTGTTACGTGTGTTATGGAAGTGGAGATTGATGCTTGGGGCCGTCATGAGGCGCAAGCCTTAAGCCAAAGGCGGGTGCGGGCTTCGGGGTCGGGGGCGTGTTGAATATCTGTCACGACCGCTGCGCTGTCAGCGCCTGCGGCAAAGACATCGGGCAGACGTTCGGGGGTTAGCCCGCCGATGGCGACCAGCGGCGTTTCCCCGGCCATCGCCTTCCAGCGCGTCACCCGGTCAAGCCCTTGCGGTGCCCATTTCATCTTTTTCAAAAGGGTCGGGTAGACCGGGCCGAGGGCCACATAAGCGGGATCATGAGACAGAGCGCGCTCCAGCTCATTTTCGTCATGTGTAGACAGGCCAAATCGGACCCCGGCCCGGCGCAGGGCGGCGAAATCCGCACCGTCCATATCCTCTTGCCCCAGATGCACAAATCCGCAACGCAGATCCAATGCGGCCTGCCAATAATCATTCACCACCAGTTGCGTGCCATAGACAGAACAAAGATCGCGGGCACGGGCGATTTGGCGATAAATTTCAGAAGGCGGCTGGTTTTTAAGCCGCAATTGCACCAATTTGACCCCCTGTGGGATCAGCAGTTCAAGCCGTGCCACATGACCCACAATCAGATAGAATTTTTCCATTATCCCAGTTCCGCCAAGCCAAGGATCGGGGTAGAGGGCACCGCCATGTCACGCCGCTCCATTGGGCCTGCCTGAAAGCCTGCGCGCCCGGCTTTGATCGCCAAGGCCATCGCGCGGGCCATGCCAACCGGGTCGCCGGCCTTGGCGACGGCGGTGTTCAGCAACACCGCATCCATGCCCAATTCCATCGCTTGTGCCGCATCCGAAGGGCGGCCGATTCCCGCGTCCACGATCAACGCTGTGTTGGGGAAATGGGCCCGCATCGACAGCAGTGCGTCGGGGTTTCGCAGCCCTTGGCCAGACCCGATCGGTGCGCCCCAAGGCATCAAAACCTCGCACCCCGCATCAATGAGTTTCTCGCCGACCACAAGATCATCGGTTGTGTAGGGGAACAGTTTGAACCCGTCCGCCGCCAGCACCCGGGCCGCCTCGACCAAGCCAAACACATCCGGTTGCAAGGTGTCGGAATGACCGATCACTTCGAGTTTGAGCCAGTCGGTTTCAAACATTTCGCGCGCCATTCTGGCGGTTGTGATCGCCTCTTGGGCGGTGTGACACCCGGCGGTGTTGGGAAGGATATGACAGTCGTTTTGCTGTAGCAGGTCAAAGAACCCTGCGCCGGATCCGGTTGCGGTTTCCCGACGGAGCGAGACGGTGATGATCTGGGTGCCGCTTGCCTCGATGGCCGCGTTGAGCACAGTCGGCGAGGGGTATTGTGCGGTGCCCAACAGCAGGGGCGATGTGATTTCTGTGCCATAAATTTGCATCGCTTATCCTCCTTGCATCGGGGCCAGAACTTCCAGCTGGTCACCATCAGCCAGCGCCACATCTGCGCGCGCATCTCGTGGCACAAATAATCCATTTACCGCTGTTGCGAGGGCCGGGTTGGTAAAGCCAAGCTTAGCCAAGGCGGCGGTCAGGGCGAGGGTCGGGCTGGGGTGCGAAAGCTCATGCATCTGCCCGTTCACTTTGATTTTCATAGGGTTTTTCCTGAAAATATTGTGTTGCCAGCTGGCCCGCCAAGGCGGGGGCCAGCAGAAATCCATGTCGGTAAAGGCCGTTTACATGTGTGGTATCGCCCTGCTGTGTCAGGCGGGGGATGTTGTCGGCAAAGGCGGGGCGCAATCCGACCCCTGTCTCGATCAGGCTTGCCTCGCCAAAACTGGGATGCAGGGCAAATGCGGCCCCCAATAATTCCAGCATCGAGCGCACCGTGATTGGCCGCCACGAACTGCTTTCAATCATCGTCGCCCCGATCATGTAGACGCCGTTGCCGCGCGGCACGACATAAAGCGGGATGCGGGGATGCAGCAGCCGGACGGTACGGGTCAGCGTCACATCGGGCGCTTCGATCACAGCCATTTCCCCGCGGATCGGGCGCAAACCGGGCAATCCCGCGGCCATGCCCCGGCAATCCACATCAACGTTCTGGGGCGCCATAGTGTCATAGCGAATGTCGACGCCAAGGGCTTGCACCGCCGCCGTTAGATCGATCAATGCCTGACGCGGGTCGATATGGGCCTCGTCTTTGAAAAACAGCGCCTGACGGAAGCGGACTTCCAATGCCGGTTCAAGCCGGGCGAGCGCTTCGCCATCAATCAGCCGGTGGTGATCTGTGCGCTGCGCAAACCGGACAAGCTCCGCGCGGTCGCGCGGTGGGGCCACAACCAACGTGCCCCGCGTTTCAACATGGGTGATATTTTGCCACCATTTGATGGCACCTGCACCCAGCTGAACCACTTCGGCATCGGCAATCTCGCCTTCGCACCACGGGGCGAGCATGCCGCCGGCAAACCACGAACAGGGGTTGTCCGAAGGGGCGGCGCCTGCCTCGAACAAAGTGACATTTGCCCCCCGTCTGGCAAGTTCCCATGCGCAGGCAAGACCGGCCACACCTGCGCCTGCGATGGTGATCATTCGCCCGGCTCTGTCACCAGAGTATCGACGGGCATGTAAAGATCGCCACCCACGCGGTATTTCGCGGACATTGCCGCCATGCCTTCTTTCTGCGCCTCGGCCCGAATGTTGTGGCTGATCCGCATGGAGCAGAATTTAGGCCCGCACATGGAGCAGAAATGCGCCACTTTATGCGCCTCTTTCGGAAGGGTCTGATCGTGGAAATCGCGCGCGGTGTCCGGGTCCAGCGACAGGTTGAACTGATCTTCCCAGCGAAATTCAAACCGGGCACGTGACAGCGCATCATCGCGCCGTTGTGCGCCGGGCAGGCCTTTGGCCAGATCGGCGGCATGCGCGGCGATTTTATAGGTGATCACCCCGGTTTTAACGTCGTCGCGGTCGGGCAGGCCCAGATGCTCTTTCGGGGTCACATAACACAACATCGCACAGCCAAACCAGCCAATCATCGCCGCCCCAATGCCGGATGTGATGTGGTCATAGCCGGGCGCGATGTCGGTGGTCAGCGGGCCGAGTGTGTAAAAGGGCGCCTCGTGGCAACACTCCACCTGCTTGTCCATATTCTCTTTGATCTTATGCATGGCCACATGGCCCGGCCCTTCGATCATCACCTGACAGTCTTTGGCCCAAGCGATTTTGGTCAGCTCGCCGAGGGTTTCCAACTCGGCAAATTGTGCTTCGTCATTGGCATCGGCAATCGATCCGGGGCGCAGCCCGTCACCCAGAGAGAACGACACATCATAAGCGCGGCAAATGTCGCAAATCTCGTCAAAATGCTCATAAAGAAAGCTTTCTTTGTGGTGATGCAGGCACCATTTGGCCATGATCGACCCACCACGAGACACGATGCCCGTGACCCGGTTCACTGTCATCGGCACCATATGCAGACGCACCCCTGCGTGGATGGTGAAATAATCGACGCCCTGTTCGGCCTGTTCAATCAACGTGTCGCGAAACACCTCCCATGTCAGGTCTTCGGCGATGCCATTTACCTTTTCCAAAGCCTGATACATTGGCACGGTGCCGATCGGCACGGGGGCGTTGCGGATGATCCATTCACGGGTGTTGTGGATGTTGCGCCCGGTCGACAGATCCATGACGGTATCGGCGCCCCAACGGATCGACCACACCATCTTGTCCACTTCCTCCTCCATCGAAGAGGTCACGGCCGAAGTGCCCATATTGGCATTGATCTTTACCAGAAAATTGCGCCCGATGATCATCGGTTCAGCCTCTGGGTGGTTGATGTTGGCGGGGATGATGGCGCGCCCGGCGGCCACCTCGTTGCGTACAAATTCCGGTGTTACATAATCGGGGATATTTGCCCCCCAATCATGACCATCCCGCGGCGTGCTTGTCGCGTCGCGAAGCTGGTTTTCGCGGATTGCGATGAATTCCATCTCTGGCGTGATTATTCCTGCCCGCGCATAGGCCAATTGCGTCACGGCCTTGCCATCCTTTGCGCGCAAGGGGTGGGGTTTCACCGGGTAGTCTGGGGTGAGGCGGTCGCCTTTGACAAAGCCGTTGTCCGCAGGTTGAATATCTCGGCCTTCGTATTCTTCAACATCACCCCGCGCCATGATCCAGTTGCGGCGCAGCGGTGCCAGCCCGCGTTGAATGTCTGTTTGGATGTTCGTGTCGGTGTAGGGACCGGAACTGTCATACACCGGAAGCGGCGCTTCGCCCGCCGTGGGGTGAACTGAGATTTCGCGCATTGGCACGCGCAGATCCGGGTGCATCACACCCTTCACATAGATCTTGCGTGATGCGGGCATTTCACCTGTGGTGATTTTAGGATTGGGGATCGTCATAGTGGTGCTCCTCAAGCAGATAACTCAAAAAGACACCAGATGAGGTTCGGCTTGGGAAACGAGGGACGTATTTGCCCCCCTCAGACATCACACCAACAACAGGGTCAGGTGCGCCCTTAGCTTCCTACGCCAGTGTCAACTGGGTCAGGTTCAAAGGGTCGCGACACTGCAGACTTGCTGCTATTCGCCTCTCAGTCCCTTGGTTGGGACTCCCCTGCGTAGGCTTTGGCTAGCGAATTGAAGCCGCGCGCACAAGACAAATTTCTGGCGCAGCTCTGGCGTCGCCATTTTTCCGGCAGGGTCTTGGGGGTGGTTAGGGGCGATCACTGGCGTCGCCTAAAAGGCGTTCGGCCACCGCGTAGACATCATCCAGATGGGCGTTCACGGCGGCGCCTGCGGCGTCTGCCTGCCCGGATTGAATGGCATCATGGATCGCTTTCATATGCGATTGCCCAGACTGGCTGCGATCATCGGATGACAGGGTCATGGCGCGCAAACGGCTGATGCGGCCATTTAAGCGCTGCACGATATCCCATGCAATATTATGCCCAGCACCGTCAAAAATAACGCTGTAAAAACCTGAGGTTGCCTTGAATAGCCCGCCGGGTTGCAAGTTGTTATAACTTTGATTAAGCGCCTCAAGCGCGGTGGTTAAGCGCGTTGCCAGCTCGGGTGTCATATTGCGCGCGCAGGTGACGGCGGCGGCGGTTTCCAACATGCGACGCACGTCATAGATTTGCCGCGCATCCTCCCAGCTCATTCGCGCCACAATCGGGCCTTTTCCCGGTAGGATTTCGACCAGCCCTTCGGCCTCAAGGTAGCGGATCGTTTCACGGATCACCGTGCGGCTGACGCCCAATTGGTCACAGAGCGGGCGTTCCACCAGACGTTCGCCCGGTTTGAAATGCCCCTCAATAATCGCCTCGCGCATCCGGTCCTGCACGATGTCGCGCAGGGTTGCGGGGGGCTGTTCGATTTTGGTCAGGCTGGGTTTGGTCATGATCTGGCCGCGTGTGATTTCAATCTTTTAGATAGCAGTGCGTGGGGGTGTGAGCAAGATGATTGACATATGGTATTATGGTATACCATCATGCGGCAACGAGACGACTCATGGATCAAAGGTGCCAAATGCCCGCTGAAATTCGTAAAACACTGCTTCACGTCGAAGAAACGCTGATCGAAGGGGGCAAAGCCGCCCCCGTACCGCTGAAGATGATTGCGGCGATTGCCGTGATTAAAAACCCATGGGCGGGACAGGGGTTTGTGGAAGATCTGAAGCCTGCAATTCTGGACTGCGCGCCGGGATTGGGGGAACTTTTGACCAAAATGGTGCTGGAGGCGGCGGGTGGCGGCGACAAAGTCGAAGGCTACGGAAAATCTGCAATTGTCGGCGTGAATGGCGAGGTGGAACATGCCTCGGCCCTCATTCACACTCTGCGTTTTGGCAATCACTTCCGTGAGGCGGTTGGGGCGAAATCCTATCTGGCCTTCACCAACACACGCGGCCCGGCCAATGCGCCCTTGCAAATCCCCTTGATGGACAAAAACGATGGCGGTCGACGCAGCCATTATCTGACCATCCAAACTGCGGTCGCGGATGCGCCCGGCCCGGATGAGATTGTGATTGCGCTTGGGGCCTCCATCGGTGGGCGTCCGCATCATCGCATTGGCGATCGGTATCAAGACCTGAAGGATTTGGGGCATGACGTTGACAACCCAGCCTCTGTGTAACCCTCTTAAATCACTGACGGTTCCTTCGGTGGGGCAGGTTGCCTATCGCGCGGGCGGCAGTCGTGACGCCGCTCCGCTTGTCCTGCTGCACGGTGTCGGTATGCAATCTGCGGCGTGGTCGCCTCAGTTGGCGATGCTGTCGCAGACCCACTACGTTATCGCGCTGGATCTGCCCGGCCATGGCGGCAGCGCGCCTTTGCCAAATGGGGCTGCGCTAAGTGATTATGTTGCATGGTTGCACGAAGTTCTAACCTATTTGGATCTTGGCCCGGTGAACCTCGCGGGACATTCCATGGGCGCGCTGATTGCCGGGGGCTATGCGGTTGCGCACCCAGATCAGCTTGCCCGTGTGGCGCTTTTAAACGGTGTGTTTGAACGCTCACTCACAGCGCGCCAAGCGGTTGAAGCGCGTGCGGATGACATCCTCAAGGGGCAATTTGATCTTGAAACGCCGTTGGCCCGTTGGTTTGGAGCGTCGGCGTTTGAACAGGGCATTTGCGCGCAGGTGTCCGGTTGGCTGTCCTCGGTGGACCCAAATGGATATGCCACCGCTTACGGTGCTTTTGCTCGGGGTGACGCGCTTTATGCGGATCGCTTTGCGGGCATTGCTGCCCCGCTTCTTGCGCTGACCGGGGCGGATGATCCAAACTCGACCCCTGAGATGTCACGTGCCATGGCAGATCGTGCCCAAAACGGGCAGGCTGTGATCATTGAGGGGCATCGTCACATGGTTAATCTGACCGCCCCAGAACAGGTGAATTCCGCGCTGGCCACATGGCTTTTGCGCCCTATAGAAGAAAGGCAGAGTGATGAGTGAGATTGATCCCCGCGCGCTGCGCAGCGCCTTTGGTGCGTTTATGACCGGCGTGACCGTTGTTACTGCAATTGGCCCGGATGGCATGCCGATTGGGTTCACCGCAAACTCGTTTTCCTCGGTTTCGCTGGACCCGCCTTTGGTGTTGGTGTGCCTTGCCAATTCTTCAAGCAATTATGCGGCTTTTGAAAGCGCAAAAGGCTTTGCGATCAATGTGTTGTCTGAGGCGCAAAAGGATGTGTCCAACACCTTTGCCCGGCCCGTTGATGATCGGTTCGCTGCCGTGAACTGGCAGGGTGGCCCGCAAGGCTCTCCGATATTTGAGGGCGTCTCTGCGTGGTTTGATTGCACCATGTTCAAAAGGGTAGAGGCGGGGGATCACCTGATCATGATCGGCCAGGTCGAGGCGTTTGAGGCCACACCCGCACCCGGTTTGGGCTATGCCCGCGGCGCATATGTGACGGCTGCGGCGGAGGCCGAGGCCTTGGGATCCGGCGCTGGCTTGGTGGTTTCTGCATTGATCGAACGCGAGGGCAAGGTTCTTTTGATGGACGACGGTCAGGGCAAGCTGACCCTGCCAGAGGCCCATGTGGGCAAAGGTGGCGCGTCAGCGGCCTTGGACAAACTGATCGCCGCCAGCGGTGTCAGCGCCGAACACGGGTTTATTTATTCAGTTTATGAGGATGATGCGCGCGAACATCAGCATATCTCGTTTCTATGCCAAGCGGCGGAGGGCACCCCGACAAAAGGGGGCTTTACCGAGCTGAGTGAAACCACCCTGATGGACATTGCGGACCCCGCGATGTGCACCATGTTGGAACGCTTTGCCCGCGAAAGTCGGATTGGCAATTTCGGGATTTATTATGGCAACCAGATCCGCGGAAATGTCCGTCCGATCACCTCTGAAGGTACGTAAAACATGAAGTTTTCCTTATTTGCGCATATGGAACGCATCTCTCCTGATCAGGACCAGAAGCAGCTGTATGATGAGTTTGTAGAGCTGTGCAAAATTGCGGATGACGGCGGGATGCATGCGGTATGGACCGGCGAGCATCATGGGATGAATTTCACCATCGCGCCAAACCCATTGCTGAACCTCGTGGACCTTGCGCGGCACACCAAAAATGTGCGCCTTGGCACCGGGACAGTTGTGGCGCCGTTCTGGCATCCCATCCGCTTGGCGGGTGAGGCTGCGATGACCGATATCATCACCGATGGGCGGTTGGAGTTGGGCATTGCGCGCGGTGCTTATTCTTTTGAATATGAACGCCTTATGCCGGGGATGGATGCTTGGGAAGCGGGGCAGCGTCTGCGCGAATTGGTCCCTGCGGTTCAGGGGCTTTGGGCTGGGGATTACACCAATGAAGGGGAGTTTAATCCCTTCCCGAAAACCACATCTTCACCCCAGCCAATACAGAAAAACGGCCCGCCCATCTGGATCGCGGCGCGTGACCCAAACAGCCATGAATTTGCGGTCTCAAATGGCTGCAACGTGCAGGTCACGCCGCTTTGGAATGGGGACGGTGAGGTGGAAAGCCTGATGGGTAAGTTCAACGATGCCTGTGCGAAATTCTCAGACCAGCCGCGCCCTAAAATTATGCTGTTGCAGCACACTTATGTGGCCGACAGCGCCGAGGATGTGAAACTGGGCGCTGAGGAGTTGAACCGCTTCTATTGCTATTTTGGTGCGTGGTTCATGAATAAGCGCGAGATCACTCAGGGGCTGATCGAACCGCTCACGGACGAAGACATCGCCGCCCATCCGTTTTACACAGCCGAGGCAATGGAGCGGGATTTGGTGGTAGGAACGCCGGATACTGTGATTGAACGGCTGCGGAAATATGAAGCGATGGGCTATGACGAATATTCGTTCTGGATCGACAGTTCGATGAGCTTTGAGCGCAAGAAAGCATCCCTTGAACGGTTCATCAATGACGTGATGCCCGCTTTTCAGTAAGGTAAAAATATGCAGGAATTACAGCAATATATCGATGGAAGTTTTGAAAATGGATCAAGCTGTTTTGACAGTCTTGATCCAGCGACAGAACAAGCCTGGGCACGCATGCCAGAGGCCACGCCCTATGATGTGAACCGCGCGGTTGAGGCGGCAGATCGTGCGTTTTTTGCCCCGGACTGGGCGGATATGACGGCGAGCGCGCGGGGAAAGCTGCTTTATAGGTTGGCGGATTTGATTGCGGAAAACGCACCGCGATTGGCGGAGCTGGAAACCCGTGATACCGGAAAAATCATCCGCGAAACCTCGGCGCAGATTGCCTATGTCGCGGAGTATTACCGCTATTACGCGGGGCTGGCCGATAAGATCGAAGGCGCGCATTTGCCGATTGATAAGCCGGATATGGAGGTGTGGTTGCGCCGCGAACCTATTGGGGTTGTGGCTGCGATTGTACCGTGGAATTCGCAACTCTTCCTCTCTGCGGTGAAAATTGGCCCCGCCTTGGCGGCGGGCTGTACCGTGGTTTTGAAAGCGTCGGAGGATGGGCCTGCGCCAATGTTGGAATTTGCGCGCCTGTTTGACCAGGCAGGCTTTCCCAAAGGTGTCTTAAACATCCTCACCGGTGGGGCTGACGTGGGGGCGACCCTGACGAAACACCCGAAAGTGGCCCATGTGGCGTTCACCGGCGGGCCGGACACCGCACGCCATATTGTGCGCAACTCAGCCGACAACCTGGCCTCGACGTCATTGGAATTGGGCGGAAAATCTCCGTTCATCGTGTTTGAGGATGCGGATCTTGAAAGCGCGGTGAATGCGCAGATTTCGGGGATTTTTGCGGCCACGGGGCAAAGCTGTGTGGCGGGATCGCGTTTGGTGGTGCATCACAGCATCAAAGACGCATTTCTCGCGCGATTGGTGGCCAAGGCAGAGCAGGTGGTAATCGGTGCGCCACAAGACATGGGCACCGAAGTGGGGCCACTTTGCACCCAGAAACAAGTGGACCATATTTTGGCGCTGATCAAAACCTCTGTTGCTCAGGGTGCGCGTCTGGTGACCGGCGGGCAAGCAATTGATCGGGAAGGATATTTCTTTCCACCGACCATTTTGGATTGCTCGGATGCGCCCGATGCCCCTTGTCTGACGCAAGAGTTCTTTGGCCCGGTGTTGTCTGTCACCAGTTTTGAGACGGAAGAAGAGGCACTCGCCATTGCCAATGGCACAGATTTTGGCTTGGCGGCAGGGATTTTCACCCAGAACCTGACGCGTGCGCATCGGATGATCCGGCGGGTGCGCTCGGGCATTGTTTGGGTGAACACTTACCGCGCTGTCAGCCCAATTGCGCCTTTTGGCGGGCATGGCTTGTCCGGGCATGGGCGCGAGGGCGGGCTTCAGGCCGCGTTGGATTACACCAAGGTCAAAGCCGTTTGGTTGCGCACGTCCGATGATCCGATCCCGGATCCATTTGTGATGCGTTAGGGCAGGGGAGAGATGCCAATCACCGGTTCATGCGCCCAGATGATCAAGCCATAAAGCGCCAGCCCGACTGCCAGTCTCATGACCCCGTTGAGCGTTGGCAAAAACAGGCGTTTGGTTTGGCTTAGTCGTGTCCACTCTTCCACACCCAGCTGGCGCTTTTTGCGTCGATCAATCAGTTTGACCCCCAAAAGAGAAAACAGCGCAAAGCAGCCAAACATGATCACATGCGCCAGATCCCCGTTGGGCAACAGATGGGATAGCGACCAGATCAGAAGCACCAGCAACAAAGGGTGACGCACCCAACCAATGATCCCGGCTTGATTGGGATCATAACGTTCGTGCCCCCATCCGCCAAAAGACAATGGATTAGGACGCCCCAGTGAGAGCGCCAAAAGAAGGGTGGCCACGCACATCCCCGTAAGGGCGATGTGGTTTTGCCAGTCTGCCCATTCCCACAGGGTGACATGCGGTGCGCCTCGGGCGACCAAAATCAACACAATCAATGCAAATGTTGACAGAGCGCTATAAGCCAACGTGAACCCGGTTGCACCGAGCCACCGCACCAGGCGACTTTTGATCGTAGGACGCGTCGGGAGAGAGTGACTTGCAAAAAAGAACGCAAATCCAAGGATATAGTTGCCCCAATCGCCCATAATCTTAATGCCTCCCATAGGTGGTTTCCCTGTGGTGTACGGTGTTTTGACCTAACGCTCCAGCCCAATTTTTCCGTGAAAATATGCCGTTATAGGGGGCGGGGTTCGGAAACATATAAGTTTGGGGGGCGTTTTAACCCTGTTTCAACTTGTGCTGTCTTAGGGTGGTGAAAATTGCCCGGCGACAGCGAAATCTGGGGATCAAATTTCGCTCCGGGTTGGGACCAAAAGGGTAAGCAACGATGCTAGAAACAACGACAATCAGGAAAACTCCGCTGTTAAAGTCGGTTTTCTTTAAATTCGCTGCAATGATCTTTTTTTCTGTGGGGATTGCGGGGGTGTCCATGGTGTCATTGTCGCTTCGAAGCAGTGACGAAATTGTGGATCGGTTGTCGGCCGCAAAGGCCTTGGAGGTCACAGGGTTGACCGCTGATGCCTTGGTTGGTGCGTTTCAGATGATGAATGCAAATGGGGTGACGCGCCGGTTGGAACCAATGGTGGACCCCGACGATGTAAATGCGCCGACAATGATTGCAATCGCATCCAATGGGCGAACGCTGACAAGCCTTGGCCCTGAGATCGCCGATATCGAGGCCTTTGATGCCCTCGGGCAAGTGGCATTGGAAAGCGGTGAAGTGCAAACAATGAATTCGGGCCTGTATGTCGCTTATCCTGTTCAGGCGCGTGGTACCGATCGTGTCTTGGGTGTGCTGGCAATCGCTTGGAATGCCAAAAACACGCATGCATTGGTTCGGTCGCAACAGCTTAATACGGTTCTTTTGTCCAGCGGTGTTTTTGTGATCGCTTTGCTTGTGATTATGTGGGGGGTGCGTGGCATCGTAACCCGCCCCCTGTCCGATGTGGGGCGCGCGGTGCGAAAAATTTCGGCCAAGGAATTTGATATTGAAATTCCCGTCGCTAAACGGCGCGATGAGCTCGGCGCCGTGGCTGGCTCGTTGATTAATTTCGCCAAAGACCTTGAAAAAGGTGCCCTTGCGGATGCTGAAAACCGCTTTCGAGGTACCGCTTTTGAGGGTGCCTCAACATGTCTGATGATGATGGATGACACTTTACGGATCAGCACGCTCAACCCGTCCATGCAAGAGTTACTGACTGAGAAGAGCGACGAATTGGCTGCGATGTTGTCGGATTATAATTTGCCGAGCATTGTGGGATCCAGCTTCGAGACGTTTTTGCAGTTGGCTGTTGATGAAAACGGTGTCGACACGTTGGTCGCTGCGAAAGACTTACCCTATCAAACGATGCTGGTGGCCGGGGATCTTCGCTTTGAGGTCAAAGTGAATGTCGTGCGGGATGAAGCGGGGGCCGTGATCGGTTTCGTGGCAGAATGGTGTGATGTCAGCGAGAGCTTTGTGAATAGGGCATTGATGACTGCGATCAATGACAATCAGATCAAGGTTGATCTGAATATGGGTGGCGAAATTTTGGATGTGAACGCCAACATTTGCAATATTTTCGGGCAAGATCGCGCCAGTATGATCGGCAAAAGCTTCGCCTCGAGATTTATGGGCAGCGATGGGGACGCTGACAGTTTTACTGACATTTTGGCCAAACTGAATAAAGGTGAAAGCCGCTATGGTCATTTCACGCTGAAAAATGCCGCCGGGCAGACCATTGTGATCGATGGGGGGTTTGTTCCTGTTCTGGACGTGGACGGATCAGCGA
>ATLU01000207.1_pt1 | contig 14361 bp, 15 predicted proteins | sample 178751 | NCBI WGS metagenome assembly ATLU01 (sample SAMN02211837, study PRJNA209200) | bioreactor metagenome | isolation source: day 23 sample from continuous culture bioreactor inoculated with sediment... | place: Germany: Wadden Sea | collected 2011
CAATGGCCGCAGCCCCTGCGTCATAAGCGGCCTGCGCAGGCGCGCGTTCCACGGTCATCGGCACGGGGATCGTAATCTCATCCGTGCCCTCTGCAATCAGATCCGCCGCAATTGAGCGCGCAAAACTATCGCCACGCTCAAGCGCCGGATAGGCAATGACGCGGGCTTGCGAAATCAACCGCGCAGCCTTCAGCGTCATCAGCTCGGGGTCTCCCGGGCCGAGGCCAATCCCGTATAGGGTTCCATTCATCGCTTAATCAGGCTCCATTGTGTGACCGGGCGCAGTGGTTTCCAGCCGGAATGCGGGCCAAGGGGTTCGGCGCGTTCCACCGACAGTTTGATCAGCTGTCCACCGTGTTTTTTGTGCAGACCCGCAAGGCACATCTCGCTTTCCAGCGTGACCGCATTGGCGACCAAACGACCCAAGGGGCGCAATGCTGCCCAAGCCGCGTCAAAGGTTTCTTCGGTCAAGCCACCGCCGATAAAGACGGCGTCTGGCGCCTCAAGCGCTTCAAGGGCGGCGGGCACCATCCCATCCACCAGCTCCAAACGCGGCACGCCCAGCGCCAAAGCGTTGGCGGCGGCCAGGGCCCGACGGTCTGCGCGCGGCTCAATCCCGATCGCACGGGCATAACGCGCGCCGCGCATCCATTCCACAGCCACCGATCCGCAACCGGTGCCAATGTCCCACAGCAAAGCCCCGCGCATTGGCATCAGTTTTGCCAAAGTGATCGCACGGATCTCCTGTTTGGTCATGGTGCCGTCATGCTGGAAAAGCTTGTCGGCAAGCCCCGGCACGCGGGGCAAAAGGGCCGCATTTGGCGCAGCAATACATTCCACAGCAAGCGTGTTAAAGGCCGGCACCTCATGATCCCAACCTTCCGCCAAACCATCAAAACGTGCTTCATCTTCGCCGCCCATATGGGCCAATACGGTCATGCGCGATTTGCCAAATCCGCGCTCAGACAGAAACGCTGCGATCTGGCCGGGGGTTTCGGCCCCCGTGGTCAGGATCAACAGCCGCACATCCGGTTGGATAAACGCAATCATCTGCTCAACCGGTCGGCCATGCACGGTGAGGGTTTCAAGGTCGGCCATCGACCAGCCCATGCGCGCTGCGGCCAATTGAAACGCGCCAATTTGCGGATGATAGGTGATCTCTTGCGGGTCCAGATGGCGGCCAATTTTGGCCCCGACCGAGAACCACAGGGGATCGCCGGACGCGAGCACCACAACCAGTTTTCCGCGACGGTTTTCGAGCTCTGAAATCAAAGCGTCAAAAGGGGATGGCCAGGCCAGACGCTCTGCGCCGGTGTCCAACATCTCATGGTGGCGTTTGCCGCCGACAATCACATCTGCGGCCTCAACCACAGCGCGGGTGGCCGGGGTCAGCCCATCCAACCCGTCTTCGCCTATGCCAACGATGTGCAGCCAAGGTGTGACTTGTGTCATGCCTTTTCCTCCGGCAATCCGGCGGACAGCGCATTCACAGCGGCAGATGCAATGGCCGACCCGCCGCGCCGTCCGCGCAGGGCGACAAAGTCACATCCGCGCGGGTTGGCGGCAAGCTCCGCTTTGCTTTCTGCAGCGCCCACAAATCCGACCGGAAAGCCAAGGATCAAAGCAGGTTTAGGGCCGCCTGCGTCGATCAATTCCAGCAGGTGGAAAAGTGCGGTGGGCGCGTTGCCCACGGCCACAATTGCGCCCTCAAGCCGCTCATCCCAAAGCTCAACCGCCGCAGCCGAGCGTGTGTTGCCGATCTCTTTGGCAAGCCCAGGCGTGCGTGGATCATTAAGTGTGATGATCACCTCATTGTCTGCGGGCAAATAGCGGCGGATGATCCCCGCCCCGACCATTTCACAATCGCAAAACACCGGTGCGCCGGATTTCAGCGCCTCATGACCTGCCACATAAGCGTCGGGTGAAAACGCCAGTCGGTCCGCCACTTCGACCATGCCACAGGCGTGGATCACGCGGGTGGCAAGCGCGGCCATGCCGCCGGGAAACCGGTCCAACCGCGCCTCTTTGCGCAGTGTCTCAAAGGACTGCGCATAGATCGCAGAGGGGTCGCGTTCATAACGCAACGCAGGTCGGGAAGAGCGTCCGTTTTCCGTCATGATTTTCGCGCGCTTTCGGGGCCGTGGGGGTGTTTTGCGTGCGGATATTCGGCATGCACATGATCGTGATGATGATGGGCATGGCCGTGGTCGTGACTGTGCCCGTGCTCATGATCGTGACCATGGTGATGATCATGGTCATGGTCATGGGCGTGATCGTGCGAATGCCCATGGTGATGATCGTGGTCATGATGGTGGTGATGCCCCATGTCCAACCGACAGGCACCGGTGCAGAAATGATCGCACAGCCCACAGGTTTCCACAGTGGCGCCGGGCGCATTGGCACCTTGGCCTTCCACATGATGGTGGTGGCTTTCCTGAATGGCACCCAATTCCGCCTCAAATCCCAGCACTTCCACGCGGTATTTACACATCACGCAGGTCGGCGGAGGCACGTCGCCAAACGCCGGATGACCGTCTTTGGCCAAGGCGGCGGCGCGGTCTTCGGCCAAGATCGGCGCGGCGCCTTCGATCGCCAGAACCTGCGTGCGATACGCACAGATGCCACAGTTCGGCGGAGGCGTCTTGCCCAGCTGTTCAGTCACACGTTCGGCAAAGGTTTCCAGCACCTTGGGGTGATCGTTCAAATAACCGGCTTTTACGAACTGAATGTCCGGATGTGCCGCGGCAACCTGATCGGTAAAGCCGTAAATCCGGTCGATCAGAATGCCGGTGAAAAGGAAATACGGGAAAACGATAATGCGTTTATAGCCAAGCTTGGCCGCATGGGTCAGGCAGGGTTCCACCAGTGGGAAGGTCACACCAGAATAGCCCACTTCGAGCCAACCAAAGCCCATGCCCTCTTGCAACAAGCGCGCAATTTTGGCGACGTTGCCGTTGGCGTCGGGATCAGACGCACCACGTCCGATGACCACCAGACAAGTGTCCTCCAGCGCCACATCGCCGTGCTCGGCATTGGCGGCCTGAACCGCGTCGCGCACGCGTTCGCCTGCGGCCGCGACCATCTTGGGATCCACACCCAATTCGCGACCGTAACTGACATCAATCCCATGTTTGGTGGCATAGGTATTGAGCACCGTGGGAATGTCGTTTTTCGAATGCATCGCCGCAAACAGCATGCCCGGAACCGCCACAATGCGATCGCAACCCGCTTCGCGCAGATTGTCCAACCCCACCCGGATCACCGGGTTGGCGAACTCAAGATAGCCATAGTCGACCATCCAATCGTCCGGGAAATAGGCGGGGAGTTTTTCAGCTAGGACCTTGAATTCATCAACGGCGGCCTGGCTGCGCGAGCCATGCCCGCAGATCATCACGCCAACTTTTTGCGTATCGGTTTTTTTGGCATTGGTCATGGATTATGCCCCTACCAATTCTTCATCACCGGTCTCGTCATCACCAGTTTCCGCGTCCTCGGCTTCCGCCTTATCCGCATCTTTCTTACCCTTCAAGGCGCCCCATAGACCCACAGCGGCAGCACCGCCCAGCAGAATAATCGCGCCCCAATGGCCGTGCCCCGCCACTTCGCCCAGATGGCCCACATGCGCCATAGCTGGCAGCGCCATCAGGCTCAAAATTGCGGTCGTCATCAAAAGTGGTTTCATCATCGGGCATCCTTTCGCGAAATTGGGCGCATGAAATGGGCGCAGCGAAGAGACACCGGGTGGGATCACGCGCGCTTTCGCCCCGATCCATCACCGACGACGCAACCCTTCATCCCCGAACTGGGTCAATGGCAGGTCGCCAACCTCTCTGGCCCAAATGGGCTTCGTCTGAATGTGGGTATAGGAGGGCAACCACAGAGTCGCAATGAAAAACACGGCACCCCGTGCAGCACCAGCGACCAAGCGCGCGGATCTCGCCCGGTCTGCGACAAAGAATGGGGTCAGCTGCCGCTACAGCCGCGAATGTCTACCCCGCGACCGCCGCCCAGAACCGTCAGACGAATATCGGCGCGGTTCAGCACAAAGGCGCCTGAATTTGAAGGCACAAGCTCGGTGATGGCAATAAGACGCGCGCCCTCGCGCCGGGTCTGCACCTCGGACACCCAAACACTGGGGTCAGTGGTCTCCAGCACCACAACTTCGTCGGCAGATAAGCGTGGCATCTGAATTTCGGTAACGACGCGCAGCCCATCCTTGATCGGCTCCATCGTGCAAATCGCATGTTTCACACCGGCCTCGCGGGCAGTATCCGGGCGCCTGCGCAGCGCGCTTTTGATCTGGCGATCCGGGCCAGACCCAATGGCGGGCAAAGCGGCGACCAGATCTGCCTGCACCGGCAAACACACATCGCGACACACGCCAAGCTGCAACTCGCCCGTCAAATTCATCGGCGCTTTCGCATCGCGCGGCGTAATGGTCATCGGCAGGATCAGCTCGTGCTTATACCCAATGGTGCGCACCCCATCTGTGACAAACACATCCGGCACCGGCCAGTGAAATTGGACCTGCGCCACATTTCCCGACCCTTGCCAGTCCAGACTGGGCGGAATGCCCGTATCCCCCGGCGCGCGCCAATAGGTCTTCCACCCCTCCGCCAAACGAATACGCAAGGCGGCCATATGTTCGCCCGCCCCATTGCGCCATCCGGGCATAATATCGATCTGCGCGACCTCGCCTGCGGTCGACGACACAGCCGTTTGCGCCTGCACCGGTGCACTCAGCACAGTGAACAAAACCGCGCTTGCGGCCAGATATGTAAAAATACGTTTCATTTCGCCCATAAATAGGCCCTTGCCGAACAAAGGGAAATCACAATTCAGGGATGGCATGTTACCGCCCCAACGCAAAATCGCCCGCTCCTTCCCCAAATCACCCCCGCCCCCTTGCCATTTCCCCCCATCAGGGCCAAATTTCTGCTATGGATAAAGATATGGACCTCAGTGGGAAACTTTTGATCGCAATGCCCAGCATTGGGGATGACCGGTTTGACAAGTCGGTGGTCTTTCTCTGCGCGCATTCCGAAGAGGGCGCGATGGGAATCGTCGTGAACAAACCCTCTGATGAGGTGGATCTGGATGATTTACTGGACCATCTTGATATCGAAGGCTCCGACCTGACCCTTGGCCAATCCGTCTTTGTGGGGGGGCCGGTCGATGGTGGGCGTGGCTTTATCCTGCATTCGGAAGATTACCTCGGCAATGACACCACGCTGCACGTTGGTGATCTGTTTTCCCTGACCGCCACACGCGATATTCTGGAAGACATCGCGCAAGGCACCGGCCCAAAAAAGGCGCTGGCCGCCCTTGGCTATACGGGTTGGGCCGCAGGGCAGCTCGAAGGGGAGCTTCAGCAAAACGCGTGGCTGACCGTGGACGCCGACAGCGCCATCGTGTTTTCACCAAATCACGCAGGAAAATGGACCGCCGCCTTGGGTAAACTCGGTGTCGATCCCATCTTACTCTCTCCCGAAGGCGGACACGCCTAACCATCATCTGCGCCTAACGCGCCCCTGCCCTTTTCCTCTTTCCAAAAATATCCTCGCCGAAGGCAAGAGATCAATCCCGCGGCGCGGCCGCCCGGCGCAAACGGTCATTGATGGCACGCCCCAATCCATGATCCGGAATGGGCGAGACAGCGATGGGGTCGTCCCCGTCATGATCCAATTGATGCAGCATCGCAAAAAGATTTGCCGCCGCCTCTACCAGATCCCCAGAGGGGGACAGGTTCAGCGTGGCTTCAACGGGACCAAACCCCAGCAAACGCTCGCCTTCAGCGACACTCTCAGCGTTCAGCCGCATCGGCGCATTTGGTGCGTAATGTGACAATAATTGACCAGGGGCCGTAATGCTTTCCCCTTCTTGATGACGCGCAAGCGGTCCAGCGATCGCCACCTCAAGCGCTTCAATTGGCAACCCACCCGGCCTAAGCAGAACAGGCTGGGGGGCCATCCCAACAATCGTGCTTTCGAGACCAACGGCACAGGCACCGCCATCCAGTACCGCCTCAATCCGACCGCCAAGCCCGTCAATCACATGTTCGGATGTGGACGGGCTGATCCGCCCCGATGGGTTGGCAGAGGGGGCCGCAATCGGGCGGGCAGTTTCTTCCAGCAAACGCCGCGCCAAAGGGTGCTCTGGCACCCGGATCGCCACGGTGGGCAAGCCCGCCGACACCAGATGCGACAGGCCGGACCCCGGTTTCAAAGGCAACACAAGCGTCAGCGGCCCCGGCCAAAACGCCATCGCTAGATCGCGCGCGGCACCATCCAGAACGGCGTATTCCTCGACCGCATCAATCGACGGCAGATGTACAATCAATGGATTGAAACTGGGGCGGCCTTTTGCCTCGTAAATACGCGCCACGGCGTGATCATTGGTGGCGTCCCCGCCCAGCCCGTAAACGGTCTCGGTGGGGAAAGACACCAAATCCCCGGCGCGCAAAAGCTCTGCGGCGCGGGCAACGCCAGCCGCATCCGCGCCCAACCGTTCGGTTTTAATCGTCGCCTTCATGACGCTGCGTTTTCCTTTTGCCCTTTGGTCAGCTTCGGTATGGATCAGAGGACGGCCCCAAAAGCCATTCGCCAAAATACATATCCGAGCCACCATATCCACCTGAGAAGGACGGACAATGCCCTATCGCGCCACCACCGAAGATTTTCAATTTCTGTTTGACCATGTGATCGGCTACGACCAGATCGCCGCCACGGACTTATTTGCCGAGGCCAGCCCGGATATGGCGCAGGCGGTTTTATCTGAGGCCGGCAAAATGTGCGAAGAGGTATTGGCCCCCCTGAACCGCTATGGTGACCTGACCCCCGCCGCGCTGGAAAACGGTGTGGTGCGCACCTCGCCCGGCTTTGACCAGGGCTATAAGGCCATTGCCGAAGGCGGTTGGATCGGCATGGCGGCGGACCCGGAATATGGCGGCATGGGCTTGCCCCTGACCTTGCAAACCGCCGTAAACGACATGATGTCGGCCAGCTGTCTTTCGCTGCAATTGTGCCCTTTGATGACCCAAGGCCAGATCGAAGCGTTGGAACATCACGCAACGGATGAGATTAAGGCGCTTTACTTGCCTAAGCTGATCACCGGCGAATGGGCGGGCACCATGAACCTGACCGAACCACAGGCGGGCTCGGATGTGGGCGCACTCAGCTCAAAGGCCGTGGACAATGGCGACGGAACTTACGCGGTCACCGGGCAAAAGATTTTCATCTCTTGGGGCGACAATGACATTACTGAGAACGTCTGCCACCTTGTGCTGGCACGTCTGCCCGATGGGGCCGCGGGGACCAAAGGCATTTCGCTGTTTCTCGTGCCCAAACTGATCCCGGATGCGGATGGAAATCTGGGCGAGCACAACTCGCTTCGCGTTGTTAGCCTGGAACATAAAATGGGCCTGCATGGATCCCCCACCGCCGTGATGTCCTTTGAGGGCGCGCGCGGTTGGATGATCGGCGAGCCGCACAAAGGCATGGCCGCGATGTTCACCATGATGAACAACGCCCGTCTGGGGGTTGGCGTGCAAGGTTTGGGCGCAGGCGAAGGTGCGTTTCAACAGGCGCTGGAATATGCGCTGGAGCGTAAGCAAGGTCGCAGCCCGATTGATAACGGCTCTGGCACCATCGCTGATTTTGCCGATGTGCGCCGGATGCTGACCCAGATGCGGGCTGAACTTTATGCCGCACGGTCGATGTCGATGTCGCTGGCGATGGCGATCGACATGCACCGCGCCACGGGGGATGCGGAATGGAAAGCACGCGCCGCCCTGCTCACTCCAATCGTCAAAGCTTACGGGACCGAGGTCGGCATCAATGTCTCAAACATGGGCGTTCAGGTGCATGGCGGCATGGGGTTCATTGAGGAAACCGGCGCCGCGCAATATTTCCGCGACGTGCGCGTGACGGCAATCTACGAAGGCACCAACGGCATTCAGGCGATGGACCTTGTGGGTCGCAAACTGATGGACGGCGGCGAAGCAGCCTTCCGTCTTTTGGATGAGATTGAAAGCGGTGCCGAAGCGGCCCGTGGTCAACATCCGATCATGGCTGATGCGGTCTGGACAGCGGCGGAAACGCTGCGCGAAACAACCGAATGGATGATTGAGCAGATCGACATGCAAGACCGTTTTGCGGGCGCCGTGCCGTTCCTGATGGGCTTTGCCCGCGTGCTGGGCGCACATTTCCATCTGAAATCCGCAATTGCGGAAGGCGGCAAAGGCAAACGCACCGAACTTGCACGCTTTCATATCAATCGCTTGCTGCCCGAACATGCGTCCAATCTGGCGCAGGCCCGATGCGGAGCGGCGGGGCTTTACACACTCTCAACCGAAGATCTTGCTTCGTGAGCGTCACTTCATTCGTCATTTTTTTACAATCAATTAAGGAAAGATCCTGATGTTCCGTCTTTTTGCACCTTTGCTCGCTTTTTCACTCGCAGCGTGTTCCGGTACGATGCAGGGGGTCGTAAGGGGAACTGGAGAACCCGTAGCTTTCAGTTTTGAACAAGGCATTGATTCTGATAAATATACAGCAATTGTCGGAAAAGAGAGTTTTGCCGGAAAGGCAGTCATGGACGGTGCATCGTCCACTCAAGCAATCCTATTCGGCGCAAACGGTTTTGGTCAGGCCTTTGGGCAAACCTCCACAAACCGATTTGTTGCCGTTCTATTAGGCAATCGCGGCAGCACCTTGAATTGTCAAATGCGATATGCGGATTCGTCTGGTCTAACCACATCCGGAGGGGTTGGCGTCTGCCAACACTCTGACGGCCGGGTCATTGACGTTTTGTGGTAATCCCAAGAAAGAGTTGTCATATACAAAGCAACACCAGAAACGAGGTTTTCAATGTCTTCCCCCCTTACCTTCCCCTTCCCCGACATTCCGGGGGATGGCGAGGCTGTTGAGGTCGCCCAAGGCGTGCTTTGGATGCGGCTTCCACTGCCCATGGTTTTGGATCACGTAAACGTCTTTGCGTTTGAGGATCCAGAGGGTTGGACCATTGTTGATACCGGGTTCGACACCGGAAAAACCCGGCGCATTTGGGAAAAACTGATGGCAGGGCCAATGGGTGGTAAACCCATCACGCGGGTCATTGTCACGCACCACCACCCCGATCATGTGGGGCTTGCGGGCTGGTTTCAGCGCGACATGGGCGCCGAGTTGGTCACCACGCGCACCGCTTGGCTCTTTTCCCGTATGCTGCTGTTGGACGAGCAAATGGTGCCGGTGGATGAAACCATCGCCTATTGGCAGGCGGCGGGGATGGATGCCGAGATCCTGGCGAAACGCAAAGTCGAACGGCCATTTAATTACGCCGACATCGTTGCCGATATGCCGCTGGGTTTTACCCGCATTAAAGAAGGCTCAACCCTGACCTTTGGCGGCCGCACATGGGACGTGCACATCGGCAATGGCCATGCCCCCGAACACGCAACCCTTTGGTCGCAAGACGGCGAGCTGGTCATTGGCGGCGATCAACTTTTGGCGACGATCAGCCCAAATCTAGGCGTTTATGCCACCGAGCCCGAGGCCGATCCGGTCGGCGATTGGCTTGAGGCCTGCGAGCGCCTGTCAGCCTATGCGACCGATACGCAATTGGTGCTGCCCGGTCATAAACTGCCCTTCACCGGGTTGCCCACCCGCATGAAACAGCTGATCAACAATCACCATCACGCGCTGGACCGGCTTGAAGACTATCTGACCGATCCCCATGTGGCAGGCGACTGTTTTCCACCGCTGTTTAAGCGCAAAATCGGGTCTGGCGAATATGGCTTGGCACTGGTTGAGGCCGTGGGACATTTGAACCATCTCTATCAAGAGGGGCGCATCACCCGCACCCGTCGCGACGATGGGGCGTGGTTGTGGCAAAAGACGTAAACGGCACCACTTTCAGGGCGGGATCAACGCAGGCTCAACACAAACATATCAGTGTCTGGCGTGGATAGATCCGCGTCTTTCACAAACCCCGCCCGTGTTAGAACTTTGGCAGAGGCGGGGTTATCGACCCCGACACCGCCCAGCACATCAAACGGACCTAGCGGGGTCATGGCGGCAACCAATCCCCGGATCACCTCGCTTGCATATCCCTTGCCCCAAACTGGTTCCGCCAGCAGATAGCCAAGATGGATATGTGGCGGGTTCCCGGCATCGGCTTGCACAAAAAGCATCATAACACCAATCAACTCTCCGGCGTCTTTGTCTTCAATCACAAAGACTTCGCTTTCCTCTGCGCGATCCGTGACCCAATCGGCGACACGGTCCTTTTTCACCTGAAGCGAGGGCGGCAAATGCTCAAGAACCTTCGGCGTCAGGATGTGCAGTAAGCCGCGTTCCAATTCAGCCCGACGCGCTGGGTCGGCCAGATCCTGACGCCAATGGCGCACAGACAAACGTTCAGTGGCATAGGGTGAAAGTGGGATGGAATGAGACATGTGGGGCTCCTGTCAGAGCCATCAGGCTATCATCCCAACGCAATAGGCGCACCCCATCACTGAAACGCGACGTGACGGGGGCGCCGGACTATGGCACAAATGAGCAAACGCAATTTCGAGGCTTCTCTTATGACCAAAGCGCCCAAAAAGCAGACCAAAACACCCCCTAAGAAGCAACCGCGCAAACACGCGGTATCCTGTTCGGAAAGCTCGCCCGTGGTGGTCGAAGATCAACCCCTTCCCAAAAAAGTGGCCGCGCGCACGGTTGAAGAGAAATCCCCAGCGGAATGGGCCTATGAACGGCTGATCCTTTATATCAAAAACTTCGAAGAACAGCTTGATAATGAGCATGAGGTCGCGATGGGATTTGTCGGGGGCAACGCAGGCGTGTTGCGCATCGAAGGCATGGGGTTTTTCGATCCCGATATTGTCACCTTTTATGGCGCGGATGAGGTTGGCGGCAAAACACAACTGATCCAGCATGTCAGCCAGTTGTCAGTGATGTTGCGTGCCCTGCCCAAAGCGATAGAGGCGGAAGCCCCCAAACGCATTGGGTTTCGCCTAGCCGCTGAACTTGCCGATGATCAGGTCGAGGATGCCAAGGAAGTTGCCGATCAGGGGTAATCCCGCTGCGCACGCCGGCAGCTAAGCCCGTTTGGCCTTGCTGCTTTTCTGCCCGGCCCAGACTGAGGCAAGCACAATTCCTGCCCCAAGAATTTGCCAAACACTCAGCGTTTGTCCCAACAGGATCCAGCCCAGCAAAACCGCGCTGAGGGGGCTCAGGAAACCGAGGCTCGTAATCGCAGCGGGGCCAAGGCGTTCGATGGCGCGAAACCAAAAAACATAGGTCAGCGCCGCGCCAATCACACTCAGCCAGACAAGGCCGGTCAGATGGGACAGTGTCAACATGGGCAAAGGTGGATCAAACCAAAGGGCGACCGGCAAAAGCAATAAACCACCCGCGGTCAGCTGCCACGCTGTAAAGGTTAATGCAGACACCGGGGGCTGCCACAGCCGGGTCAAAACCACCCCCGTCGCCATGGACCCTGCCCCGATAAGGGCCGCGATTATACCGGTGACATCCAACCCTGCATTTGGACCCAAGACCAACATTGCAACGCCCAACATTCCTGTGACCGCCGCCGCCACCCCACGACCTGTCAATGCCGTTCCTAGCAAAGCCGAGGCGAGAAACAGCACGATCAACGGCTGCACCGCGCCCAATGTGGCCGCAACCCCGCCCGGCAACCGATACGCCGCCACAAAGAGTGCGGCCCAAAAGATTGAAAAGTTCAGCGCCCCAAGGATCAGGAGCTTTCCCCACCAGTCACGCGTGGGCAGATTTCGGGTGATCGCCAACATCAAAAGCCCCGCCGGAAGGGCGCGCAAGGCTGCAACTGTCAGAGGGGATAGCTCAGGTAGAAGTTCGGTCGTAACGATGTAAGAGCTGCCCCAGATAACAGGGGCGCAGGCGGCCAGCAGTTTGTCTTTGTTCATTGGTAAGGTCATCGTGGGTCCTTCGCGCATCTATCTTGACGTCAAGATATGTGTAATTCTCTTGACGTCAAGATAAATTCCAAGCAAAATTCTCGCATGACTGATATTGCTGACAAATCCCCAGATCACATCGACCGTATACGCGCGCAATGGACCCGCGAGCGCCCCGATTTGAACGTGACACCGATGGGCATACTCGGGCGGCTGTCCCATATCCACAGCCACCTTTCCGCAGGGATGTTGCGCGTGTTCAAAGCGCATGGGTTGAATTTGGCGAGCTTTGATGTGCTTGCCACATTGCGCCGCGCCGGCCCGCCTTATGCGCTAACCCCTTCTGCGCTAATCGATTGGACCATGGTCACATCTGGCACCATGACAAACCGCCTTGACCGGCTTGAAGCAGAAGGGTTGATTTCGCGCCAACCAAACCCCGAAGACGGGCGTGGGTCCGTCGTTGGGTTGACCGACAAAGGGTTCGCATTGATTGACGCTATGATGGCGGAGCATGTGGCGAACCAACAGTCCTTGGTCGACTGTTTTAACGAGGCCGAGCAGGCCCAACTGGACGGTTTATTGCGCCGTTGGCTGATCCACTTAGACCCTGATACGCATTGCTAAGACACGTAAAGCTCCGCTAAAAGCCTGCGGCCGCTGAAATCGCAACGCTCGCCAAAGCGCTGATAATCAATACCCAACCTAGTGGTATTTTCAGGCGCAATATCAACAGAGTACATAAAATCGTCAACCCGAAAGCACTCCAGTCCAATGTGCTCCAACCCGGCACCCATAAGGTCCAGATCCCTGTGGTGACGCGCGTCACCTCATCAAACAGGACGTTCAATCCGAACCAGATCGACAGGTTGACGATCACCCCAACCACAGCGGCGGTGATGGCCGTCAAAGCTCCGCGCAATCGGGGCTGGGCGGCGATCCATTCGATGTAGGGCGCGCCTGCAAAAATCCATAGAAAGCACGGCACAAAGGTCACCCAAAGCGTGACCAGCGCGGCCCCTGTTGCCATCAGATAACCGCCGTCGCGAAACCCGGCGACAAAGCCGACAAACTGCGTGACCAAAATCAGCGGGCCGGGGGTGGTTTCGGCCAGCCCCAAACTGTCGAGCATTTCATCCGCCGTCAACCAGCCAAACGCCGTGACCACATCCTGCGCCATATAGGCCAGCACCGCGTAAGCGCCGCCAAAGCTGACCACCGCCAGCTTTGAGAAGAACGCGCCAATTTGCGGCAGGATCGTTTGGCCAGCAAGCACATCGAGCGCCGCCAATGGGATCAGCCAGACCGCCAATCCAACCACAATTGTCAGCACAGTTTTTGACAACGAGCGGCGCACGGGTAAAGCGTCCCCTTTCGCGCCCCGCGCAAACAGCGCGCCAATGATCGCCGCGGAAATCACGATCAACGGAAAGGGAATGGCGAGGAAGAAAATGCCGATAAATGCCACGACCGCAATGACCCAATAAAAGGGCCCTTTTAGGGCACGTTTTGACACTTTCAACAGCGCCTCAAGCACGATCACAAGCACCGCCGCCTTCACCCCCAAAAAGAGCGTATCAACCAGCGGCAACGCGCCGTATGCCACATAAAGCGCGGCCAGTGCAAAGATCACCAGCGCGCCGGGAATGACAAACAAAAGCCCCGCCAAAAGCCCACCAAGCACCCCGCGCAGGCGCCAGCCCGAATAGGTCGCAAGCTGCATCGCCTCCGGCCCCGGCAGCAACATGCAAAAGCTAAGCGCATCCAGATATTGCTTTTCTGTCAGCCAGTTACGCTCGTCCACCAGCACCCGGTGCATCAGCGCGATTTGGGCAGCTGGCCCGCCAAACGACAAAACGCCAATGCGCAGGAATGTCGCGAAGAGGTCCGCGAAACGAGGGGGTGTCATTTGGTCAATTGTCCTGCATTTCCGGGCAAACCATGCTCGTGTGTCTCATCCATACCGTCACGCGCCCAGCGGTAAAGCGCAACTTGAGCCTTGGCTTCACGGGGCGTTCGCGAAAGCCCCCTACAGCCGAAATACCAAGCAGCGAAGCGTCTGTCCACGTCCCCGGTCGGTTTGGCCATAAAAACGTGATACAAACCGTGACAGCTTGTGCAAAATCCTTTAATCGGAAGCTTAACATGTGATTCAAACAGGGAAACGCAACATGGCTGAACATGAAATGGGCTCGATGGATACTAGCACACAGGAACAGGCTTTTGACGGCTTCATCAAGGTGTGCGTCCGCTCTGTGATTGCAATCATTCTGGTTCTGGTGTTCATGGCACTTGTGAACGCATAAGCCGAAGCGACGTTCACGCGTGACATCGAGATGCCCGCGGGGTGGAAAAATCCGCGATCCTCGCATTGGCATCGGCACAGAGATTTGAGGGTTGAGCATGCGGCGCGTTTTATT
>ATLU01000208.1_pt1 | contig 14354 bp, 14 predicted proteins | sample 178751 | NCBI WGS metagenome assembly ATLU01 (sample SAMN02211837, study PRJNA209200) | bioreactor metagenome | isolation source: day 23 sample from continuous culture bioreactor inoculated with sediment... | place: Germany: Wadden Sea | collected 2011
TAAGCGACTTCATCTCACCACTCGCCAAATTGTAGGCAACCACCTTGTCATCTTTCTTACTAGACGCATAAAGCAGTCGGCCGTCATCCGACAGGTCTACCCCATGGGGGTCAGCTCCAACGGTAAAAAGGCTTTTTACCGATGCACTATCAATATCAACTTGAGACACAGTACCACTTGATGGGTTGGCGGCGTATAGCAGGCGCTCATCTGGAGAAAGCACTAAATGCTCTGGCGTTTTTCCCGCAGGCAAATTCCGAAGTACGGTCCAGCTCTGGGTGTCTATTTCACTTATATTTCCATCACCTGCATTGCTTACGTAAATGCGACTACCATCCCGCTTAGATACAATATAATTCGGTGTAACCCCGGTAGGTAATTCCTTGAGCAATTGTTTGCCTGGAATATCGACTACACTAATACTTCCTCGCCCTGGGTGAGTAAATATCGCAAAGCGACCATCAGGAGTAATCAAAGCATGATGTATGGCTCCTGGCACATCGATTTGGCGTAACAGTTGTTGAGTTTTTACATCTATTAGGTAGGCAGTACCTACCATTTCAGCTTGGCTACTCTTCTCTGGGCCCGGTTTACTTTGGTTACTGTGGTGGGCGGCATGATCCTCTTCTGACATTTCCTGCGGCTTAGGTGGAGCAGCCCCTTTGGGGCGTTCCAGTAAACTCCCAGCTAGTAGTAATTCTCCATCCATTGATACAGCTAACCCGTGACTGGCATTAATACCGGGTATCTCTGATATCACCTTATTGGTATCGACATTGATCACGGCAATTGCATTAGCGCTACCCAGGGGAACATAGACTTCGGTGCCAGCAAAAAGGGTCAAAGGTAATAGCGTCAATAAGCCTAGGCAATAGACTTTTACACATTTTTTGTTATGCATTAACAATCTCCAGTAAAAAATATTGGTTTTTCATCCAGTGTCGATCCATGTATAGGAGCTAAGGTAAAAACAGGAGGCTCAATCATCGTCTAAGCAACGTTATGACAAATCCAACGAGTGCAATTGCCACAATGATCCAGACGATTAAGCCAGCCCAGCTTGCCCCAGGATGGAACGGAATCCAGCCAGCTGAATAAAACCCTTCGTGCATCATCGCACTATCCTCATTAAGATCTTGGTTTGCTATGTGCAATTGTCGAGCCAAAAATACGAAATCGTATTATGTGATTGATTTCATTGGGATAGCTAATAGAGCAAAGAAAACGGCAGCGGGAGTGTTCAGTTTCAATGATCAAAACATTAGATTATTTAACGAAACGTTAAACTAATGGCACGTGAAGTTCGCCATTATTATTAGTGAATGTAATTCAATTACAAGATTCTTTGCTTCTATACAAAACCCCATAATACTGAAATAATAACGCCTAATATTCAGAAGGTCGGCATATATGCGAGTACAAAACATATTACTATTGTTATTAGTGTCTTCACTTTCAAACCCATCTTTCGCTGGATTTGACGAAGGGATTAAGGCCTATGACCAAGGTAACAAGTCACTTGCTTTTCAAGAATATAGAGGTGCTGCTAGAGAAGGAGATGTGCGCGCTTATGGAAAGATTGCAGGCATGTATCTTTACGGTGCTGGCGTAGAGAGAGATTACTTAGAAGCCTATGTTTGGTTTGGTCTAGCTTCACTGACTGGAGATAGTAACGCTGAACGTTTTCAGAAAGCGGCTTCTTCCGCTATGACGCTTGGGCAAGTAGAAAGGGCAGAGGCCATACTGAAAGAGCGTGCAAATGAACTAGGGCTGCCCTATAAGATGGAGTAGTTTCTTGCGGACTGTTGAACTGAATAACTGCCCGCTTTTTCTGAAAAGCAGATCCTCTAACGCGTTAACCGCTCAGCTACCTTTGAAGGGAGTTCAAAGCAATACTTGTATTCCTAATCCCCAATATAAGTGGATAAATCCTCAACGCTACAACCCACTTAAAGTTTTGCGTCAATGCCGCCAGGTGGAATTGGCTTTTCGAATTCGCCATTTATCTATTGGTGATGATACATCAATATTAATGCCTACAGATCACCCGTTGGGGCCTGGCATCTTAAAGTATGCTGAACCACAGTAATTCGGTGCTCACTATTACTGTGGCAAATACTCACTGATACCATCTGCCATCTGCTGTGCAGAGATTCCATGGGCGAATTTGGTGATAAACTCCCCATCAGGAGCCATCAGAAAAACACTAGACGAGTGATCCATAGTGTAAAGATTAGGATCACCCCCATCAGGCAATACTTTCTCATACTTGACTTTAAATTGCTCCGCCACGCGCCCAATCATAGCTACCGTACCCGTCAGCCCAACAAGATCCTTATTAAAGTAGTCGACATAATTGTTCATAACTTTTTGATTGTCGCGTTCTGGATCTATCGTGATAAAATACGGCTTGAGGAAGGTCGCTTTATCGCCAAGCATATCCAAGGCTAAAGACATTACCTGCAATGATGTTGGACAGATGTCAGGGCAAAAGGTATAGCCAAAATAAATCAGCTGATATTTTCCTTGCAAATCTTTTTCAGTGACCAATTTACCTTTGTGGTCAATGAGCATGAATTTACCACCAATATTAAGTGCTGCCGGTATATCTTGATTCTTAGTAATGATTTTTTCAGATCGCCCACTATACTGAAGACATTGTTTTATTGTATCCGTATTCTCTTTCATTAATTCAAAATAAAGGTCAGGCCCAGGATTTAACTTTGTTCCGAAACTATCGAGCAGGCCGATATTTATACTAATACCTTCCGTTAATAATGGCAGCTCTGGCATGGGCATGCCATACTCCGTGAGCAGGCAAGTATAATACCCCTCTTTGAGCTTAACCCGGCTTAGCAGTAACTTGCTGGCCTGAATAGGGGTTTCTGGTGACTGGGCCATCACTTCCCTAATTTTAAGTGCATAAGCCTGCTCAAAATATTGGAGTGTATCATAGTAGGCCATTCCAATTCCGCTTTTCATCCCCCGGTATCCATACTCAAGCTGCCTATCCAGTTCAGCTACTCTGGCGAGTACTTTTCCGCGGTTTCTCCGATAAAGATGAGCTCTTCCTGCATCGACTTCCATTAGTATTTTGGCGAGTTCATCAACCAAAATAAGGGTATTACGGCTATCCATCCATATGTAAGGATCACGCGATAATGCTTCCTCATCCTTGGTCCAACGTGATGGTAAAACCTTTATCTGAATATTATCAAGTAAAGTGAAAACCCGAACTCCCGCCTTCCTAGCTACCTCTACAGGTTCGATCATAAAGCGTTCCAGCTCTGGTCCAATCCAGATAATCACATCAGCTGCTGAAATATCAGCATTTTGCTTTTCACTTAGGGAATATCCGAATGGTGTAGCATCACTATTAATAAGTAGCTCAGGCCCCTCTGTTCCGTCCATCAGTCCTGCAAGAATCGAATGGATCGGCTTGATGGTAGTAATTACTCTAAATGAGTTCTCCGCATAGATAAGAGGACTGTTCAGCATGAAGATCATGCTGAACAGTACGGCAAGATAATGAAGTGGGGAAAAAATAATTCTCTTATTCAAGCCATCAAACCTTTTGTTGGATTTTAATTTTGTTGATACTTGAAAGCCCTATCCAGGGCAATGATAGCTTCATCAACATCTTTGCTAAGCCGATCTTCAGTAGGACAACTAGATTTCTGCTCGATGAATTTGAGAAATGCAGTATTTGTCTCCGTATCAAACGCCTCACCAAACTGGCGGATTTTTGGAAGCGCCGCTACCAGCGCCTTTTTCATCCGCTGGGTCTCGTTCAGATAGCGACAATTTAGTGCAATGCCATTTAGTTCACCCATTTTTTTTATCGCACTGTACTGCTGCTCTGTGATCGATTCTGCATTCACTGTGAAAGTAAAAAGTAATGCCAGAAAACATGATTTATGCCATTTATATCGCATTCCGTGATTATCCTCATGAAATATAATATTTTAAATAGGATAGAAATTGTTGATTAGTCATAAGACAAAGAAAATGTTCTAAATCAAAATAATGGTTATTGACCGCATGCATGCTGATCAATAATTTCTACGGATTTCAGATTCAACCAGTTCTTGGAGTTGCTTATAGCCAAACTTCACAAGCGGCTTGCCGTTTACAAAAAAACCAGGTGTTTTATTGACTTGGAGATTCTTGGCATCTTCAAGATCCTGCTGCACACGCTCTATTATAATACTATTTGCCATATCCTCTTTTGCTTGCGCAATATTGAGTCCAGCCCTACCAATTCGCATCCATAATCTTTCAGGCTGCGGATCTCCATGTGCCGCCCAAACGGGTTGTGCTGCATATGTCGCATCAAGCGTTTCCCAGAATTTACCCTGCATTTTAGCCGACTCTAGAATCTTCACAACATAATCAGATCCTTGATGCAATGGTAAATAGCGCATCACCAGCTTAATCTTACCTGGATTGGAATCCATCAGACTCTTGACAAATGGATGAAACGCTTTACAAGTCTCACAAGCTGGATCGAAAAACTCTACAATAGTAACTTTTGCTTCTGTATTGCCAATTGTTGGTGAGTAATCTCGAACAAGCGAGGAAGCATTATCCAACGCCTTTTCTGCCAACTCATTAGATACGTTATGATTATAGATAAAAGCTGCGACAACAAAAGATGCAGTCAATATCCCCCCAGCCATTAGTACAACGTATTTATTTTTCATCAACGAACCTTTTTTTAAAAACAAAGAGCAGCACGACGATAGCCGTGTATGAAAGTATAGAAAGCATTGGTATGGTAATGAAGCCAAGCAATTCCAAATTAGTATCAGAACAAGATACTCCCTGGCTGCAAGGCTGGAGATCTTCAGGTATATAGCCTAAATAAAGAAGATAATGGTATACCGCAAAACACCACCCAATTACTGCCAGTGGAAGAGCATACTGTATGACCTTTTTGTCTAGCGGGAAAAGTCCAATGAGAAAAATCACAACCAGTGGATACATAAATATTCGTTGGTACCAACACAACACGCAAGGCGGAAACCCCATGATCTCACTAAAAAACAAACTTCCGAGGGTAGCAACTGAAGCTATTAGCCAGCAGAAAAATATCAAACCCCAACCGGGCTGACCCAATGAGGTATTATCTGTTGATGACGCAATCATTATTTATTTGGATACTAACAGTCTAAATATATCATTAGTTTACACGTACCTTGCTAGCAAGTCCTGTTTGGTCCCATCATCTTCAGTAGATTTTATTGCAGTAACTGTTCTAAATTCCCCATTGAGCATGGCCGGCTTATCTTTCACAATGCGTAGACCTGCAGATTTAACCAAAGGTTCCAAGTGTCGTGTAATATCGGTAAAAAAAGCATTCGTAAACAAATTCAAAAACTTTCTTGCTAAAGTAATATTTTCGCCATTTGGAACGAATTTATCAAAAATAGATATTCGCCCATTTGGCTTGAGTACCCGCGCAGCCTCTTTAATACATGCAATAGGATCAGGAGTGACAGCCAGTATGAGATGCAATACTGCCACATCAAACAGCTCCGATTCCAGATCTAAACATTCCGCATTCATTACGCGCGCATCGACATTTAGCCCAAGCAAGCTGCCTCTCTGTGCGGCTCTAGTTACCATCGCGCGCGAAATATCTATAGCCACCACATCAGTCCCTTTTGGAAAGTACTCAAGATCCATGCCTGTTCCACATCCAATCAGAATGATTCTTTCACCTGGCATGGGTGCAATTTGAGTGATGGCCTGCTTTCTAGCTTTTCCAAGTATTTTTTCACTCAAATCGCTAAAAGGCGCATAAAAAGAATAGCGTAAGCGATTCCAGGCAACGGTATTTATGGGCATAAATTCACCTTCTACTCAGGGCTCTGGCTTACTAGTTCCTGGATCATAGGCGTCTCCCTGTTCTATGCGTAACTCACTCAGGGCCTGTCGAATAATTAACGTGGCCGAATGAAGGAAAAGGAGTGCCATCAAGAATGCAACAACCAGGTCAGGCCACTGAGTCTGGGTCATGTATACGATCCCTGCTGCGACCATAACTGCAAGATTGCCAATAGCATCATTACGACTACAAAGCCACACCGAACGTACATTAGAATCTCCATTGCGGTATTTGAGCAAGAGCAGTGCGCTAATGATATTAGCAGCGAAAGCCAGCAAGGCGACAACCCCCATTATGAATTCGTTAGGTACTCCAAGTATGAATATACGGTATAGAGTGGATCCCAGTACCCACACCCCCATCACGGCCAGAGTCAATCCTTTAAACAATGCTGCCGAGGCTCGCCAATGAAGCGTGTGGCCGATAGCCAGCAAAGTAAGGCTGTAGGTTAAGCTGTCACCTAAAAAATCGAGCGCATCAGCTTGTAAAGCCATTGATTGCGCGGTAATACTCGCACCTGATTCCACTAGGAACATGAATGCATTAATGGCAATAATTACCCACAAAACAATTTTATAAGATCTTGATATACCGTCGAATTTCAGATTATTACCGCACTCACATCCAGTCATACTCATCACCTAGAGTTAACATTTCTCTCATTATTAGGTAAGTTTACAACCTACAATGACTGTAGGTTCAAGAGGGGCTTGTAAGTGAGTCAACAATATTCCATTGGCAAAATGGCTAAAGCAGGAAACTGTAGGGTTCAGACCATACGTTATTATGAGCAAATTGGCCTATTAGCATTGCCAGAAAGAACAGAAGGCAATCAGCGCATCTATTATCAGGAGCATTTGGATAAACTCCGCTTTATCCGCCACAGCCGTGAGTTAGGATTTTCACTGGTTCAAATTAAGGAAATATTAACTATAAGTGAGGATCCTTTTCATTCTTGCGAGGAAGTGGATCAGATCGCACATTCCCATCTGCAAGATGTGGAGTCAAAAATTAAAAGACTCCAAAGTATGCGAAAAGAGCTTAAACGCATGATTACTCAATGCGCAGGTAAACAAGTTGCTGATTGCCGAATTATTGAAGTTTTGTCGAATCATACTCTTTGTATATCAAAACAACATCCGAAACCTTGAGGAGCAACAGTAGAGTTGGAGTTATGGATCAATTAGCCCAATAGCAGGCTATCTTATTGAATTTGATTATTACACTTATTCGCGAGCCAAATTGGATGAAACTCTTTACTGTCGCAATCATACAAAAGCATATACATTACGCAGACACCGTGAGTGTGAGTCTATAAATACTGATCATAATTGATTATTTATATATGAGCTTGCCGTCCCGACCATTGTGAATAGTAAGCATCAATATATAACTCTTGCCATTCTATTACATCCATACTAGACTCCAGCCCGATTATTTTTTTGTAGGCGCCCCATAATTATTGGGTCAAAGTGTAGTATGTATTACCGTCTTTTTATCGTGCTTCTGGTTCTATCTATCCTTGGATATGGGATGGTGCTGTCTGCTGGCACGCATAATGAGATCATTCAAATGGATCAAAGCACCCAGATAATGCCGGATGACCACGTTCCGGCAAATCCCACAGATCATCTGGTAGACGGCGGACATGGTTGTCACGGTATTTCGCACATTCTTGGTCTTTTCTGCCATGAACTAAAACTGCCTGTAGTCAACAACCTACTCTTTTTTGATAGCTATACTGAACGTTTCGAATTCCCCACCTATCAACCCGCTTTTCGCCCGCCAATAGCCATCTAATTTCTGTCATGCATGCTGCCTTTAATGCGGCGGCACATTGTTGTTGTATACCGACGGAATTTAAAACATGAATATATTATCGTACCTGCGCATAGGTATGCTTGCCTATGCGTCGACGGTGGCGCTGTGGCAGTCACCAAGCGTAGCTATGGGGCAGCCAAACGCCTCAAACCCTGATCAGCTAATAACTATTCTTGGGCAAGCCATGATAGCTAATCCCGATATCCTAGCCGCTGAAGCCGCCATAAAGATAACTGAGGCACAGTTTGAAGGTGCACGCCTACCTCTAAATAATCCTGAGTTAGAGTTCGAGACCGAACGGGCGGATGGAAATAGCTATACCATTGGTATCAAGCAAACGCTGGATTGGCACGACAAGCAAGGTTCGTATCTGGAAGTTGCTCAGACTAAACTGAAAGCCGCACAGCAAGCTCTAATGGCGTTAAAACTTCGCAAAGCAAGCGAATTACTGGATGCCATTGGTAACATCAGCACCCAGAAGCGTATCAATGAGTTGTCTAAACGCCGCAGTGAAACATTGTCACGTTTTGTACTATTGGCCGAAAAACGTCATTCGGTTGGGGATATTTCGATTGCTGAACTGGAATTGGCACGTCTTTCCAAAGCTGAGGCAATCATGCAGCAAGTTAAAAGTGGCGTTGATCTGATAAAAGCCAATAGTGCTTTCTTTGCTTTAAGCGGCATGCAGCTTCCCGGTAATATTAGTTTGCCAGTTCACCTTGAACTCAAACAACAGCGAGCCATAGATGATGAAGCTACTATCCGAAATCATCCAAACGTTCAAGCGGCTCATAATATGGCGCAAGTTGTCAGGCAGAAAGTTCGTCTTGTTGATCAAGAACGCAAGGCCGACCCGACTTTTGGGCTGTCAACGGGGCGCACAGGAAACGAAAACTTAGTCTCCCTATCCGTCTCCTTACCTTTACAGATACGCAACAATTACCAAAACGATGTAGACGTAGCAAGAGCTGAATCACTACAGAGTGATCATGAAGCACAGGCAATGTATAGAAATAGCTTTGCCAGACTGCAGGCAGCACGGGCACGATACAAGCTGATAGACGGAACGTGGATGATATGGAAGTCCCTAGGTGAAGCCAGCCTCCAACAAAGCCTTATACTGCTAGAAAAACAATGGCAGGCCGGTGAAACAAATACTACGGATTACCTACAGCAGATTAAGCAATCCCTGGAAACAAGCATTGCAGGTGCTGAGCTGCAGGGTGAGCGCTGGAGCGCCTGGATTGAATGGCTAAGTGCTTCTGCATACCTCAATGACTGGCTATATGGCACCACGAAGGAACAATAGATCATGATAAAATCACATACCCCTATTCTTTTACTTCTATGTCTTTTACTGACCAATCCTTTGCAAGCCAAAGATGGGCATGAGAAGTTAGAAGATACAAGCGTGAAGGAAGATGCCAGTGAACATGCAAGCGAGGAAGAAAGCGGCATTCGATTAAACACCGAGCAGCGTCGTATTGCTGGTATTATAGTGGAAGAAATCACCGCAGAACCAATCGTTGTTGAAATTGAGGCACCAGGCGAAATTCTTCTTAATAGCTATGCTACTCATCAACTTACTCCACGAATTGAAGCGCAAGTAATCGAGCGCCATGCACGCCTTGGCGACAAGGTAAATAAAGGCCAGCTACTGGTCACACTATCTAGCGTCACCATGTCGGAGGCGCAAGGCCAGCTACTGGTTGCAGAAAATGAGTGGCAACGTGTCCGTAAGCTTGGCCGTGAGGTAGTATCCGCACGGCGTTACCAAGATGCACGGATTGCTGCTCAACAAGCACGAGCCAGCCTATCTGCCTACGGAATGACGCAGTCCCAAATCGACCAACTTGCCAGCAGCGATACAATTGAAAATGCCAATGGACGTTTTGGCCTGTTTGCACCACTTAGTGGCACCGTGATTCGTGATGATTTCATCACGGGCCAAATGGCGCAGGTGGGTAGTCTATTGTTTGAGATTAGTGACGAAACAACCCTGTGGGTTGAGGCCAAATTAGCCCCAGGTTCGGCTAACAGCATACAAGTAGGTAATCCTGCCCAAATAATGATAGATGGCAACTGGATGCCCGGAAAGGTTATCCAGGTGCACCATACGCTCGACGAAACTACTCGAACCCTTGCCGTACGTTTGGAAGTTTCAAATCCGAACGACCGCCTTCATACCGGCCAGTTTGTTACTGCAAGAATTCAGAATGGAAGATCAGAGGAAAGAGGAATGGTTTTACCGCTGAATGCGTTACTGCGTAGTGCTGATGGTGATTGGCAAGTATTCGTGGAGCATGAACCAGGAGAATTAGAGCCCAAAGAGGTAGAGATTGTTCGCCATATGGGAGGGAGGGTGCAAATTGAGGGCCTTGAGTCAGGCAGCCGCGTAGTCACCCAAGGTGCCTTCTTTGTTCAGTCCGAACTGGCTAAGTCCGGTTTTGCCGTACATAACCACTAGGAGACAGCCATGATAAATCGATTGATCGATTGGTCGGTAACCAACCGGCTATTAGTGGTGCTTGGTCTTGTAGTTCTGTTAGGCGCTGCCACTACGCTTATTCCCAAGCTAAATATGGATGCATTTCCAGATGTAACTAACGTACAAGTGCAAATCAATACCGAGGCCCAGGGCCTAGCCGCTGAAGAGGTGGAGCAACTTATCACCTATCCCATTGAGGCAGTGATGTATGCCCTACCCGATGTTCAGGAGGTGCGTTCTATCTCTAAAACTGGGTTGTCCGTCATTACCGTAGTGTTCAAAGAGGGCACGGATATATATTTTGCCAGACAGCTTGCATTTGAGCGGCTACAGGATGCTAGAGAACAGATTCCTGTCGGTGTTGGAACCCCTGAAATGGGACCAAATACCTCAGGATTGGGACAAGTATATCAGTACATCCTGAGGTCAGCCGACCCAGAAAAGTACGATGCCATTAGTCTGCGCAGCCTTAATGACTGGGTTGTAAAATTGTTACTTCTACCTGTGGACGGCATTACAGATGTGCTCTCCTATGGCGGTGAAGTGAGGCAGTATCAAGTACAGGTAGATCCCAACAAGTTACTGGCATATGGAATCACCTTAGACGAAACAAGGGAAGCCATTGAGAACAATAACCGTAATGCAGGTGGCTGGTATCTGGATCGCGGTGCTGAACAACTGGTAATCCGCGGAGTTGGTTGGGTTCGCGCAGGTACAGATGGTTTACATGATATCGCCAACATCCCACTTAAGGATAATGATGGCACAATCGTGCGTGTAGAAAACATAGCGCAGATTAATTTTGGTGGAGAAATTCGCCAAGGCGCAGTGACTATGACTCGGCGTAATAGCGAAGGAGAACCTGAGCAACTAGGAGAAGTGGTAGCTGGCATCGTACTAAAAAGATTAGGTGCAAACACGAAAAGCACTATAGACGCAGTGAAAGACCGGCTACCAGCTATCCAGCAGGCCTTACCTAACGGGGTGACAATTGAACCATTTTACGATCAGGGTGGATTGGTCGAGCAAGCAGTGGAAACAGTTAGCCGGGCACTAATAGAAGCATTCGTGTTAATTGTGGTGGTATTGCTTCTTTTCTTACTCAATATCCGCGCAGCACTGCTGGTGTTGATCTCTGTACCTCTATCAATTGGCCTAGCGCTAACAGCAATGAGTTACTGGGGGCTCTCTGCAAATTTGATGTCCCTCGGCGGCTTGGCAATAGCCATCGGCATGATGGTAGATGGCTCAGTTGTGATGATGGAAAATATCTTTAAACATCTTTCCCATCCCGACCCCAGTCATGAAGCACATGCCAAACAAGAACTGGCACCAGGTGATGACGACCCTTACGACTCCAGCCATGATGATCATGGAATAAGGCTTCGTATACAAATGGCTGCAAAAGAGGTTGGCAGGCCTGTTTTCTATGCTGTCATTATCATTGTGGTTGTATTCACGCCACTATTTGCTTTAGAAGGAGTTGAAGGTAAGCTCTTCCAGCCTATGGCAATATCCATTGTCCTTGCCATGTTAACTTCGTTACTTGTCGCCTTGGTGGTAATGCCTGCGCTTGCCAGTTATGTCTTTCGGCGTGGTATTAAACATATCAATAGCCCGGTCTTTCTTCCTCTGGAATGGCTTTATCGTCACTTACTAAAAGCAGCAATGAAAGCAAAGTGGATTGTAGTGTTGATTTCACTTGGGTTGTTTGTTGGATCATTGATGCTTGTACCAAAACTGGGCACAGAGTTTGTACCTGAGTTAGAAGAGGGAACAATCAATATCCGTACTACATTGGCACCCACTGCCAGTTTAGAAACTGCACTAAAAGTAGCTAGTAAATTGGAACGACAATTGATGCAGTTTCCGGAAGTACTCTATGCATCAAGTCGTGTAGGCCGCCCCGAACTTGGTGGCGACCCAGAACCTGTCTCAAACGTGGAAATCTATGTTGGACTAAAGCCTATTGGAGAATGGGTCAGTGCAAAAAATAGGTTTGAGCTACAACAATTATTTGAGCAAGTCTTGTCAATACATCCAGGCCTACTCTTTACCTTTTCGCAACCTATTGCTACAAGGGTTGATGAACTATTGTCCGGTGTTAAGGCGCAACTTGCAATTAAACTCTTTGGTCCTGATCTTGATGTGTTAGCGAATAAAGGCAAAGAAATTGAAGTCCTTACTCGTAGTATTGAGGGAGCTATTGGTGTAGAAATGGAACAGATAGCTGGTGAAGCACAACTAACTATCCGTCCACGACGTGATGTGCTCGCTCGCTATAGCATTTCTGTAGCACAAGTCATGGATTTGGTATCAGATGGCATAGGTGGTAACGAAGCAGGCCAGGTAATTCAGGGTAATGAGCGTTACGATATATATGTTCGTTTAGCGATGCCTTATCGCAATAATATTGAGACGATAAAGCAGCTGTTACTAAAATCACCGGGTGGTGCTTGGGTGAAGTTGGGCGAGGTTGCTGATGTGGACATTGAAGTGGGTCCCCCACAAATACGACGTGATGATGTGCAGCGGCGTGTGGTTATACAAGCCAACGCAAATGGACGTGACATGGGCGGACTGGTAAGTGAATTGCGCGGAAGAATAGAAAAAGAAGTTGATCTTCCTCCAGGCTATTCTGTTGTATTTGGTGGTCAATTTGAAAACCAGAAACGTGCACAGAAAAGGCTGATGATTGTAGTTCCATTATCCCTCGGTTTAATTTTTCTATTGCTTTACTTTGCATTTAATTCTATGGGTCAGGCACTCCTTATAATGCTTAATGTTCCACTGTCTTTGATCGGTGGAATCGCGGCACTTTACTGGACTGGACAGTACCTTTCCGTGCCGGGATCCATCGGTTTCATAGCATTGTTTGGTGTTGCCGTTCTTAATGGAGTGGTTATGGTCAATGCAATTAATCAAAATCTCACTGCGGGCGAGCCTATTTCCAACGCAATATTTCATGGCGCTCTTTCACGCTTGCGCCCCGTCCTTATGACTGCTGCCATTGCAGCACTTGGACTTATACCGATGCTGCTATCAGCTGGGGTAGGGTCAGAGGTGCAACGACCTCTGGCGACGGTAGTAGTAGGCGGGCTGGCATCAAGCACATTGCTGACTTTGTTCGTGCTACCTGCCCTTTACCGAGTTTTTTCGAAAGAAATAATATCGAACTCATAACCCTGATCAAACAAGCGAGGAATAAAATATGTTGATTCGATATTTATATATGACGAAGTTTATAACAGTTGTCGCCCTTGTCATGGGGCTTACAGGATGCGCTACCTTACCTAATAACCCTCCTTCAAGTAATACATTGACTGTGGAGCACGTAGATTCCAATGCAGTGCAAATATCTAACATTACTGTGCGCCAGGAAGGGTCAGGGATAAAAGTTAGCGGTAACCTACGCAATCGATTCAATCAGCGGCGGATAGATCGCGGTCATCTGCATATAGAGATCTTTGGTGACAATGGCGAGCAATTATTTGAGGTATCTCGCAAGTACAGACCGAATAACGCCAATCTACGGCAGTGGCCCTTTGTCGAAACATTACCTGTACAGTTTGAGGAAGTGGTAATGGTTAGAGTGCAGCACCATCCACTTCCACATCACACATGAGACAACGATCCAGAAATAAATGATGAGCTATTCTTCGCACTATGGGAGTACGTAGAATTCGGATACTGAACTACGCTAAGCTTTAAACACTCACAGGGTTGGCTGTCACGCCAATCCTGTGAGGGTTTACGTGGTCCAAGATTTCGTTACACCAAGTTAAGCCGCTTTCTTTCTCACCGACCATTGCAGTTCAATAACTCACAGCCGGCATTGATAATCTACTAACCGCGAATTTGACGTGACGCAGCCAGACCGTGTTTATGCGGCCGCTTCGATCTTCCAAAAAGGATTGAGCGATTACTCTTTGTTGCTTTACGTACTCCGCCGATGCCTTATCGGCGCTTAAGAATGGCTGAAATTCATGGGGTAATCCCCCCATCTGGTATCATTTATTAGGTGTGGATAGAGATTAACCGGATAGGTAAATGTGACATCAAACATTCCCAGACTGATGATGTACTTTTGCTCACAATTGTTGCACCGCGACTATCCGGAAAGCGGACGTTCACCTACTTGCACCGAATGGCAGC
>ATLU01000209.1_pt1 | contig 14305 bp, 9 predicted proteins | sample 178751 | NCBI WGS metagenome assembly ATLU01 (sample SAMN02211837, study PRJNA209200) | bioreactor metagenome | isolation source: day 23 sample from continuous culture bioreactor inoculated with sediment... | place: Germany: Wadden Sea | collected 2011
ATCAAGAATGTCGACGCTAAAACGTTCCCGCCAGCGCTTCAGGATAGCGGCAGGGAGCGCTTCACCCGCTGAGACGCAGATGCGAACCCCATCCAAAGAGCCTTCGGCCTCTAGCATCGAGGCATAGAGCGTCGGTACGCCGTAAAAGATTGTAGGTTTATGATCTTTGATGGTTTGAAATACTGCTTCCGGTGTTGGTCGATCAGGCAGATAGACAGCCGTGGCACCGACACTGAAGGGAAAATAAAGACCATTGCCTAACCCATAGGCGAAGAAGAGTTTGGCAGCAGAGAAGCAGACATCGTTCTCTTTTACACCGAGCACCTGTTTGCCATAGGTTTCGCATGAGTAGACCATGTCCCGTTGCAGATGCACGGTGCCCTTTGGCTGTCCCGTTGAGCCGGAACTGTATAGCCAGAAGCAGGCGTCGTCCGGTTTGGTTGGTGCGGGATCAAGCGTCTCTGACTGACCTGCCCAGAGGGTTTTCAGCTGCAAATCGCCAGCAGGTGCTTCGCCATTGATAACAATCACCTGTTTTAAAAACGGCAGTTTGTTACGGATGGGTTCCAGGCTTGGCAGCAGATGGGCATCAATGACCAGAACCCGTGCGCGGCTGTCATTGAGGAAATACTCATAATCCTTGGGGCGCATCAGGGTATTGAGGCAGATAGGAATGGCACCCATCTTGATGCTGCCAAAGAAGGCCTGAGGATATATCTCGGTATCTAGCATCAGCAGTGCAATTCGCTCTTCCATTCGTACACCCAGATTTTTCAGGGTGTTGCCAAATCGATTAACGCCTCTTTGAAAGTCGCGATAACTGAGTTGATTAGAACCACACTTGATTGCGGTTTTGTCGCCGCGGCCCTCCCGCACATTTCTGTCCACAAAATAGTCTGCGGCGTTGAAGATCTCGGGTAATTCAAACTCAAAGGGCATGGGTTGTCTCCGTCAATAGCAAAGGTCTACCAGTCATTGGATTCTGCTTTTATTACCGACAGCTGCTGTCGGAGACCGGCTTGATTTGACTTATTACTACAAAGGTTGTGCCAATTTGTGGGAAAGCATGCCAAAGAGTAATTTTCCCCTATTAACATGTTGATATTGAATAAGAATGTATTTTAAGTCGGCTGGCAATAGATCCTGCCCGTTTTGATGAAGTGGGGCAGGGGGTGTAAAAAAAACAGTATTGGCGTAAAAAATGAGTGATTGCTAGTTGCGGATGTAGCGATCCATTATCTGTTGATAGGTACCATCGGACTGCATCGCTTTGAAGATCTGTTGATATTCGGTTTTGAGTGTCTGTGGGAACTGCTTGGAAAAGGCAAAATAGACATGGCCTGAAGTGATCGGCTTGCTGTAGGTGACGGGGCCTGGGACAAACAGCTCCTTCATGGAGTAGCCTGCCAGATCCCTTGCTGTGAACCAGGCGTTGACCCTGCCTGCTTGCAGCATGCGTATCTGAATGGAGGCCGCACTGGTAGTAATGACGAGATTTTTAAATCCTTGTTGCCTCAAATACTGTTCAAAAGGGGTGTTTTGTTGAACGACGATGGTGGCCAGTGAGCGGGCCTGCTCCAAGTCCAGTTGTTGACCGTTCAGCGTGACAAACACAAGATCAACCGGGGCAACTTTGATGCCCCAGTCAAAGTGGGCTTCACGTTCCAGGGTGCGGGTCAGTGGAAAGATAATGTGGTTGGCTGAGAGCCGGGTATTGCGAATGGCTCGTGGCCAAGGTAGAAAAAGCACGGGTCTATGGGTGCCCATGCGTCGCTCAATCTCTCTAACAATATCCACCATGAAACCCTGTTGTCGGCCCTCCTGGATGCTGTAAGGGGCCAAGTGGGAGGTAACCAGTTTGATTGAGCTGTGAGCTATCGGCTGGTTTGCGTGCACTTGCGCCAGAGGAAAAAGGGCGCAATAGCAGAAGAAGGTGATCAGCCCGATTAGTCGGATGTGGTTAATCCAAGTCGGTGAAGATTTGATTGATGGCTTCATCTCACTATCCAGAGTGGAAACATGAAGTGCATAGGATAGTGTAGATTGTCAGGCTTGAAGATGCTACGAAGCTTTAAGTGAGCGTTGTGCTAACAGGCCTGCATTAATGGTTTGCGGGTAATATGACAACGCCATCTTCATCGGCATAGAGCCAGTCGCCTGGTTGGAAGTCTACCTGGGCAAAAGTAACCGGGGTATCCGATTCCCCCACGCCCTTTTTAACACTCTTTTTGGGAATGGTTGCCAACGCCTTGACGCCAATAGGCATCTCGGATATCTCCCTGGCATCCCGAATGCAGCCGTACATCAAAACGCCTGCCCAGTCGTTATCCACGCCTTTCTGGGCCAGGATATCGCCCAGCATGGCGCAACGCATTGAACCACCGGCATCCACCACAAGGACTCGGCCTTTGCCGGGTTGTCCTAAAAGCTCTCTGACCAGGGAGTTGTCTTCATGGCACTTGATAGTGGCTATTTGACCGCTAAAGCGAAGATGACCGCCGTAATCATTGAAAATCGGTTCGCAGACCTGGATCTGCTGTTCGAATTCATCGTAGATATCAGCAGTTTTTTCAAGCGTGGTCGGCGGTGTTGGCATTGTGCTGTTCCATGTCGTGCTGGGCTGGCCGCACTCAGAAACGAGTGCGACCAGTTTTCTGCAGTTTTATAGGTCTAAGTTGGCTTAGCCTTCGAACTGCTCTTCTTCGGTCGAGCCGGTCAGTGCGGTAACTGAGGATGCGCCGCCCTGAATGGTGGTGGTGACATCATCAAAGTAACCAACGCCCACTTCCTGCTGGTGAGAAACGAAGGTGTAGCCCTTCTCACGTGCAGCGAACTCTGGCTCCTGTACCTTTTCAACATAGTGCTTCATGCCTTCGCCGCGAGCGTAGTCATAGGCCACGTCGAACATGTTGTACCACATGTTATGGATACCAGCCAAAGTAATGAACTGGTACTTGTAGCCCATGTCAGAGAGCTCATCCTGGAACTTGGCGATGGTGGCATCGTCCAGGTTTTTCTTCCAGTTGAAAGATGGTGAGCAGTTGTACGCTAACAGTTTGTTGGGGTTCTCAGCCAGTACAGCCTCGGCGAATTCACGCGCAAAGCCGAGATCTGGGGTACCGGTTTCACACCAGACCAGATCAGCATAGGGTGCGTAAGCAAGGCCACGGGAGATGGCTTGTTCAAGACCATTCTTTACATTGTAGAAGCCTTCTGGGGTGCGCTCGCCGGTGACAAAGGGTTTGTCCCAGTCATCAACATCAGATGTGATCAGGTTTGCTGCTTCAGCATCGGTACGTGCCAGCAACAGGGTAGGTACGCCACAAACATCAGCGGCCAGGCGGGCAGCGATCAGTTTCTGAACGGCTTCCTGGGTTGGAACCAGTACTTTACCACCCATGTGACCACATTTCTTAACAGCGGCCAGCTGGTCTTCAAAGTGAACGCCTGCAGCACCTGCGTTAATCATGTTCTTCATCAGTTCGAAGGCGTTAAGAACACCACCAAAACCGGCTTCTGCGTCAGCGACGATGGGCAGGAAGTAGTCGACATAACCCTTGTCACCTGCGTTGATATCACGTGACCATTGAATCTCATCAGCACGCTTGAAGGCATTGTTGATGCGGCGAACCATGGTGGGAACTGAGTCATAGGCATACAGAGACTGGTCAGGATACATGGTCTCAGAAGTGTTGCCGTCAGCAGCAACCTGCCAACCAGAGAGGTAGATTGCCTCAATGCCCGCTTTAGCTTGTTGCATTGCCTGGCCGCCGGTGATGGCACCCATAGAGTTCACATAGCCCTTTTTGGCGCTGCCCTGGACCAGGTCCCACAGCTTGTTAGCACCGTTGCGAGCATAGGTATACTCTGGTTGTACCGAGCCGCGCAGACGCACAACATCTGCCGCGCTGTAGCCGCGTTTTACATCTGTCCAGCGGGGGTTTTCAGCCCAATCTTTCTCAAGCGCTGCAATCTGTTCTTTACGGTTCATAAAACAATCTCCTTCACTATTGCTCTCATCAAACCTCCATCGATCGGGCGGTACTAGACTACCCGGCGGTTTTGGCTATAAATATGTATCACGGGCCAGCGTTTCATATGCTGGCAATGTAAGAAACTCAACAAAACGGTCATTGGCAAGAATGTCATTCAATAAGCCTGCGGCTGATTCGAAATGGCCATCATCATATGCGGTCTGACCGACCTCCTGACGGATCTTTTGTAGCTCCTTTTCAACGCCTTTGTTTACAAGTTCAAAGGTGATGTTCCTTCCATCATCAAGGACTCCCTTGGGGTAGCGAATCCACTGCCAGAGTTGACTTCTGGCTATTTCAGCGGTCGCTGCGTCTTCCATAAGATGGTTAATAGACACCGCTCCGGTGCCACCCAGCCAAGCGGCCAGATAGCGAAGTATTGCACTAATGTTGTTTTCAACCCCGGCCACTGTAATGCTCCCTTTCGGCAGGCTTAGTAGTGCTTCGGCTGTTACGTTCAATGTTTCCAATTGACGTTTAGTCTGATTGGCATCCGGCATCAGTCGATCAAACACTTCCATTGCAATGGGTACCAGTGCGGGATGAGCTACCCAGGTGCCATCGTGACCGGATAGGGCTTCTCTCTCCTTGTCGATGCGTACTTTTGTTTTTGCATCCGTGTCTGCCGTGGGGTCGTCTTTGACTGGAATTTGTGCAGTCATACCACCCATGGCATGTGCGCCCCGCCGATGACAGGTCTTAATGAGTAGCTGAGAGTAGGCGAGTAGAAAGGCCGACTCCATTGTGATCTGGTTGCGGTCAGGGAATACCCAGTCCGGGTTTGCGTGGAACCGCTTGATGAAGCTGAAGATATAGTCCCACCGTCCACAGTTTAGTCCAACAGCGTAATCCCGCAAGGTGTAGAGGATCTCATCCATTTCGAAAGCGGCCAGGATGGTCTCTATCAACACGGTACAACAGATACTGCCGTGGTTGAGACCAAGACTCTCTTCGGCATAAGCGAAGACATCGGCCCACAGTTGCGCCTCGATGTAGCTCTCCAGCTTGGGCAGATAGAGGTAAGGACCGCTGCCTTGCTCCAGCAGCTCAAAGGCGTTGTGGTAAATGAACAGACCAAAATCGAAAAGGCTGGCGGAAACGGCTTGGCCATTAATCTCTACATGGCGTTCTTCCAGATGCCAGCCGCGGGGCCGAATAATCAGGGTGGTGGTATGATCTGAACGCTGATAGGACCAGCCCTCTGATCTGGTTTGCGTCAGTGTGCCACGAACAGCTTCGTACAGATTGAACTGGCCGTCAATGGTGGCTGACCAGCTTGGCGAGTGGGCATCCTCAAAATCTGCTATGAAACCTTTTGCGCCCGAGTTAAGGGCGTTAATGACACTTTTGCGATCAACAGGGCCTGTGATCTCTACCCGGCGATCCTGTAGGTCAGCCGGGGGCTGCTTAACACGCCAGTCCGCCGCTCTGATTTCAGCCGTTTCAGGTCGAAAACCGGGTAGGTCGCCCTCATTCAGACGGATTTGTCTATCCTTACGTAGACCAAGTAACTGTTTACGTCTTTGGCCAAAGCGGCGCTCCAGATCGACAACAAACTGCAGTGCCTCTGGTGTAAGGATGATTTCGGCGTTTTCAGACACCATTCCGTTGACCCTGATTCGAGGTGAATCGGCCTGAATTTTAAACTGGGCAACGGTCATTCTGGGTGTCTCCCGTGGGTATTACTTGAAATGTCGGGTTGGTAAATTACAAAACCATATAAATAACAAGCAAATAGATAATTCAATCGCGTTAGAGCATACTCAATTGTGAAGTATTAAAAACGATAAATACTTTAATCCTTTGTATTGAAATTATTTATGCTGCATTGCGGAAGAAAATAGGTTAGTAATAAATAGCTAATAAAGCAATGCCTATTTAAACAGGAAATTAGTTCGTAGGAGTTTTCGTACATGACTGATCTGGCACAGCAGCTTGCCCGTACCATCTTTACCGGTTTTGAGCGTCATTTTTCCTTTTTTCAGGAGATTACCCGTGCGGCTCGTCAGAGCTTTGAGCAGGCTGACTGGGAGGCCATACGACAGGCTTCGGTGGAGCGCATCAGTTTCTATGACAGGCGTGTACAGGAGGCAATCAGTAAGGTGCGCTCGACATTTGATGTGGAGACTGTCGATGATGCCCTTTGGAAAAATGTAAAGGCGCAGTATCAGGAGTTACTGGTTAATTATCGCCGTCCTGAATTGGCAGAAACATTTTACAATTCAGTCTATTGCAAGATGTTTGAACGTCAGTATTTCGATAATGACAAGATCTTTATCGAGTCAGACGTGGATCGGGAAGAGCTAACAAAACGAGACCGTGTGTACCTCTCGTTTCATTTGAAAGATGGAGGGCTTGAAACCTGTCTAAGAGAGATATTTTCGGCGTTCTATTTTCGCATTCCCTATCAAAATATAGAGCGCGATATTGTCCATGTAGCGGAGGCCTTTCGTGCCCGCTCTCAGTTTGGGCAGATGCCGGATGAAACCCTCCGAATTGATGTGCTTGATGCCCCTTTTTATCGTAATAAGGCCGCGTATCTGATTGGCCGGGTGGTCAGTAGTGAAGGTGTGCAGCCTTTTGTGTTGCCGTTGTTGAATCATAAAGGCACTATTTTTGTCGATACACTCCTGTCCAGCCATGAGGAAGTAGAGGCGCTGTTCAGTTTTGCCCGTGCCTACTTTATGGCGAATAACTCTATTCCGGTTGCTACAGTCAGCTTTTTGGAAAGCATTATGCCGAAGAAGCCGATTTCTGAGCTGTATATGAGCATTGGCTTTCATAAACAGGCCAAGAATGAATTTTATCGGGATATGATGGAACATCTGGATAACAGTAACGACAGTTTTGTCGTGGCGCCGGGTACGCCCGGGCTCGTGATGATGGTGTTTACCCTGCCTTCCTATCCCTTTGTTTTTAAAGTGATACGGGACCATTTTGCGCCGGTAAAAAATATTACCCATGCGCAGGTTAAGCAGCGTTATATGCAGGTCAAACTGCATGACCGTGTGGGTCGTATGGCGGATACACTTGAGTTTGCTCAGACGGCATTTCCCCGTGATCGTTTTGCCCCTGAACTCTTAGAAGCGTTACAGGAGGCAATCCCCTCTCAGCTTGAGATGGAGGGTGATAACGTTGTGATCAATCACCTCTACATAGAACACCGCATGACACCATTGGATATCTGTCTCGCCAATGGTTCCCCGGAGACGATAAGAACCATGCTGGATGATTGGGGGTTAGCGATCAAGCAGCTGATCGCTGCAGATATCTTCCCCGGCGACCTGCTGTTCAAAAACTTCGGTGTCACCCATCAGGGCAAGGTGGTCTTCTATGATTATGACGAGATCTGCAAGATGACCGAGTGTAATTTCCGCCAGATACCGCCGCCTCGCACACCGGAGGATGAGATGAGCAGTGAGCCCTGGTACTCGGTAGCGGATGGTGATGTCTTTCCTGAAGAGTTTTTGACTTTTTTGAGCGCGAGCCCGTTGATTCGTAAAACGCTGGTTCAGTTACACCCGGATCTGTTTGAGGCGCAATATTGGCGTGATATCCAGCAGGACATAGGGCGAGGCATTCATGCTGATGTGTTCCCCTATCCGACAGATATCCGTTTTATCAATCTCCATCGGGAGGCGTTTGAGTTAACCACAAAGGCCGCCGCTGGCTAAATCAAAGCACTGGAAAGCGTGAAAGAGCGGGGGTCGAATGACCCCCGTTTGTTTTTTTAAGCGAGAGCCTTCTGCATTGCTGCCAGGGCAACGCCCTGATTGATTTTTGCACCCATGTCCGCCAGTACGGCTTCCAGTGCGCCGACGCAGAGCAGGATATTCTCCGAGCGGCTGGCATGGCCCATCAGGCCAATACGCCACACCTTTCCGGCTAAAGCGCCCAGGCCGGCACCGATTTCCAGATTGTATTCATTGAGTAGGCGGTTGCGTACTTCGGCGTCATCCACGCCTTCAGGGATAGAGACGGCATTGAGCTGTGGCAGGCGATCTTTCTCATTCACGATGAAAGTGAGACCCATCGCTTCCAGTCCAGCCCGAAGGGCGAGATGGTTTTTCTGGTGCCGTGTCCAAGCATTTTCGAGGCCTTCATCATGCAGCATTAATAGCGCCTCATGTAGTCCATACAGGGCATTGATGGGGGCGGTATGGTGGTAGGCGCGCTTGCCGCCGCCTCCCCAGTAACCCATTACGAGGTTGAGATCCAAAAACCAGCTCTGGACGCGGTGCTTGCGATTGCGAACCTTCTCCAGTGCCCGTTCACTGAAGCTGATAGGCGAAAGGCCAGGGGTACAGGAGAGGCATTTCTGGGTGCCAGAGTAGATGGCGTCTATTTCCCATTCGTCTACTTTAATGGGTGTTCCCCCCAGTGAGGTGACCGCATCCACAATGGTCAGGCAATCATACTGGTGGGCCAGCTTGACCAGCGCTTGGGCATCCGATTGCGCACCGGTTGAAGTCTCTGCGTGTACGAAGGCGACCAGGCAGGCTTCTGGATTGTCCTTCAGTGCCTGCTCCAGTTTGGCAGGATCGACCGCTTCGCCCCAGGTGTCCTCTACCATGATGGCTGTACCGCCGCAGCGTTCGACATTCTCTTTCATGCGGCCACCAAAGACCCCGTTCTGGCAGACAATCACGGTGTCGCCCGGCTCGACCAGATTGGCAAAGCAGGTCTCCATGCCGGCAGAGCCGGGAGCGGAGACGGGCATGGTGAGCTCGTTCTTGGTCTGGAAGGCATACTGAAGCAGTGCTTTTACCTCTTCCATCATCTGGATAAAGGCGGGGTCCAAGTGGCCGATAGTTGGTCTGGACATGGCTTCCAGAATACGAGGGTGTACATCAGAAGGGCCGGGGCCCATCAGGGTGCGTACCGGGGGGTTAAACGGGCTGTATTGCATAGTGGTAATCCTGCTGATTATTGAATCTTGTGAAGATATTCCTATCTGAATATCGATAATAAAGTGACTGCCAGCAAGCGGCAAACCCCCATTCTAACCGAAACTGCTGCCGGGGTGTGCCTCTGAACCGGACAAAGACAATGGATTTTTTGGGGATTAACCAATAGCACGGGTCCGGGTTATCCACCAGTCAAATAATCGATCCGTAATCTGGCGCATGGCTGCCAGTTTATTATCGACATCCTGCAGCATCTCGCGGTGATCCTGTATGCCCTCTAACGGTTTTTCGACACAGGCCTCATAGCGTGCCACCCACTCCTCGATAATTTCTCCTGTCACTTCGGGATGGAATTGCACTGCCAGACAGCTTTTGTATAGAAACCCCTGGTTTCCGGGCTGGTCACCACTGAATAAAGGGATTGCACCTGTGGGTAGGGAAAAACTCTCCTCGTGCCACTCAAAGGCATCGAATATATCGGGCAACTCAGCGCCATTGAACAGTGGATGACTTTGCTCTGTTATTGAAACCGGGTGCCAGCCAATCTGCATGATGGATGAGGGGAATACCTTACCACCAAAGGCCTTGCTTATAAGTTGGCCTCCGAAGCAGATACCAAACACAGGTATCTCATTTTCAACACAGTCGTGCACCAAGGCTATCTCCTGTTCGATCCAGGGCTGGTCGCTGTTAACACTGATAGGGGCGCCTAGCAGCACCAGACCGGAGAGGGAGTCGGGTGAAGGGAGGGTATCGCCCGACTCCATGCTGATCCGTATATATGGAATATCGCGTTTATCAAGGTAGTCACACAGATAGCCAGGACGACTACAGGCAACATGGCTAATGATATAGAGAGGTTTCATGGTTTGTGGCGCTATCGATTGGGCTGTGTCTTTAAGCTTGGGTGTGTAAAAGATTCACTTAGTTAGGTGATGATAACAACCTAGGCCGTGTGGGGATATCTCAAGCGAAATAGAATAGCTCGCTAACTAAACGCAGATACTGTCCCTTGGGTTGCTCACGATATAAAAGCGACTAAATTATTAAGTCAAATAACCTGTTTTATATGTGGTAAAACCTATGCCCGATTGATTTAAAGTGCATCAGTTTATTTAAATGATTGAATATTAATATTTAGTCTCTAAATTCTTCGCAATCAAACTAACTTCACACTGAACATATCTTCAATCAGAAGATAAAATTTCCCCGCTTTTCAGAAGGGGTTTTCCTCTTGTAATCCCAAAACCTTCGTATGCCAGAGGCTGCTTGTTGGCCTTGTGGTATGCCTAAGATAAATTAGTTGGTTGTTAAGTCGTTATGCATATCAGTAAAAATTTCAGTGCGATCAATGCTGCACTAGCGTTATCGCTCATGGTCTCTGGCGTTAACTCAAATGCTGCTGATGCAGAGAGTAAGGGTGGCAGTGATGAGGGTATTGATCCGATAGATACTATCAGCGTCACAGCATCCCGTATTGCCCGTGGCACCAAAGAGGTGCCCGCCGCAATCAGTGTGATCGACTCCAAGCGAATTGATGCTGAACAAATGAATAACATCAAGGATGCGATCAGGGGTACGCCGGGTGTCCTGATCGAATCAAAAAATGGTGGTTATGACTCACGCCTGATTATTCGCGGCGCAGGGCAAAAGGCCAACTACGGCGTGCGCGAAATCATGGTGATCCGTGATGGCGTGCCCATGACGGACCCTGACAGTTTTTCACGCTTTGATTTTATTGATACCCAAGATATTGAGCGTATAGAAATCACCAAAGGGCCTGGCTCATTATATGGTAGCGGATCATCTGGAGGCACGATTCAGATTATCTCGAAATCAGTTTTTGATGTAGATGGAAACCGGGTAAAAGTAGGCATTGGTGAGGATGGGCAGGAGAATCTGCACTTTCGTTATAGTCAGGAGCTGAATAACAGTAACAGTATTTTGCTGACAGGCTCTCATCGAGCTGCCGATAACAGCTGGCGTGACTGGAATAACTTTGATACGCAGCAGTTAAGTCTCAAACATGGTCTGATGCTGGACAGCGGAGCTACCTTGGAGACAGAGTTAAGCTATTCCCAGGCCGATATGCAGTTGCCGGGTTCACTTACCGAAAGTGAATTTGAAACTTACCGAAGCACCGGTGAGCAGCGCAACACGAGCAGTCAGTGGCAACACAGCGGACGTTATTCAACCATCTGGTTTTTTAACTCGCGCTATGAGCAGGAGTTTGGCGATCTAACATTCAAACCCCGCTTTTATTTCAATAGCTGGGATCACTATCATCCGGTAACCGGTGCGATTAACGACAACCCCGGCACGAATGTTTTTGGAACCGATCTTGAGTTTGCCTATAAGCACAATCTGTTGGGTGCGAGCACGCTGGTCGGCGGTGTGACTGCTCGATTGGATAAAACGGATGAAGCAAAGAAGTACCGCTATGCGGATATCAGCACGATTGTCTATGATCCGCCAGGTCCCCCGCCGCCAGTAAATCAAATTGTTCAAACGCTCTCAGACCGAAAAGGCAGTTTACTTTCTCAAGAGGAAGCCGCCAATACCCTATTCGGCCTTTTCCTGCAGGAAACGGTTCGGCCCACCGATAAGTTAACGATCGACGCTGGTTTCCGTTTTGACCGGATGAACTTTGATATTACAGAGGTTGAATATGGTGAATACAGTTGGAGTACTAAAAGTTATACAACCTTTGGTTCACCCATAACTACAAAAACAGATACCACCTTCGACCTCTTTTCACCAAAGCTTGGTGCCACTTATGCTCTGAATAATACATACAGTATTTACGGCATGGTCGCGCAGTCTGGTCAAGTGCCATCGGAGGCTGAGATACAGAGCAACGCCAGTTTGGATGCGGCTATTGCGACCAATGTGGAAATTGGCCTAAAGGCCCGTGCAAAGGAGTGGAGTGTTGATCTTTCGCTGTACAGAACTACGGTCACCGATGAGATCGTATCTGTACTCCAATCGGGTAATCAGAGTGAATTTCAAAATGCCGGTGAAACCCTTAAGAAAGGCTTTGAATTTAGCAGTAGGGTTGCATTGGGTAAGCATTTTTGGCTTGGAGCCAACTATGCCTACAGTGATTACAAGTATCAGGATTACCAGGAGCTTGTAAGAACAGGCCCAACACTCAACGCTGTTGATCGCTCAGGTAATCAGACACCCTTTGTACCTAATCATCAATACAGCCTGAGCCTTGACTATGAGCACCCGTCCGGTTTTGTGGCCCGTATCCAGGCTGACACTTGGGGTAGCTACTACATGGATAGTGCCAATACCGAAAAATATGACGGATATGATTTCCTCACCAGTCTGATGCTGGGTTATGCATCCGGGCCACATAAAGTGTCGTTGAACGTTGATAACCTGTTTGATAAGCGCTATGCCACTGAGGTAAAGAAGGATACCAGTGGCACCAAATCATACAGTGCAGGTTCACCTCGTTCAGCCATGTTGAATTACACCTACAGCTTTTGATTAGGAGAGTGGTATGCCAGCTATAAGGTATCGCGCGGCATTAATCTGTTGTGGACTTCTGGTGCTGAATGGAACGGCTGTGGGACAGACAGTCAAGCAAGGAAGTGAAGCGACAAAGGATCAGCCAGTGCCTGCAATGCAGCACCGGCGTAGTCCGAAAAAGCTGGAACTCTTAAATGCAGACGGAGCAGTAATAACCTTTTGGAAACCTGATCTGAGTAAGCGTCCCCTGGAACCAAAGATGGATGTGATTACTGTGCCGCCGACTGGGGTTGATAATTACCACGCTATTATTGTCGAGCAGGACTGGGGGGACTCGCTTGATGCCATTATTCGCTACGAATATATGCGCGGAAAGCCGAGTGGTGAAAGCCCGACGAAACTGACGTCGGCTGTTAAGACGTATCTGGAGATTGTCCCTGATCCGTTGCCGCGTGAACATCATCGTTACTATTCAGGTGACAAAATAGCTTTTCTGGTACGTTATCAGGATCAATATTTATCAGGTCAACCCGTGGTTATGACAACTGGAAATGGCAGTACAGTGAATGCTGTTTCAGATAATAATGGCCGTGTAGTGATGACCATTCCAGATGATTTTGATGATGTGATTGCAGGTGAGCGTGATAGACGCAGCACGGCGATTAATATCACGACTTCCCACGTTGTATCTGGAAAACAATATAACACTACGCTCTCATCTGAATACCGACTGACACCGGTTCATTGGCAATCTAAATCATGGGGATTAGCCGCCGCAGGAATTGGCTTTTTATTTGGAGGGTTTGTGACACACCGGGTGGGTCGTAGCAGGCAGGAGCGTGCGCAATGAATCCGCTGAAAAATCTTTCTGTTATTCGTAAGTTGGTGCAGTTGAGTGCTTTCATTTTATTGGTCTATGGAAGCTCATTAGGTACGTTTTATCTGGCCGATAAGATTACTGGTGCCCTGCCGGCACTTAGCTGTGCCTATGATATGAATGGATCTGATCTTTGCGTACTGATCCCTTTTCAGCACCAAATGGATCACCGGCTAGGGCCGATCATTGCTCAAGGCGGTGATATTCTAAAAGGGCTGATGCCTACAATTATAACGCTGGGCACTTTCCTGCTGTTATTTGTGGTGTTGAATAAAGCATTCTGTGGTTGGATTTGTCCGCTTGGAACCTTTCAGGAATTGCTGCATATTTTAGGTCAAAAGCTTGGATTGAAGCGAATAGAATCTGTTAATGCCAGGGTTGTGGAAAAGACCCGGCCTGTGAAATGGGCGATTCTGGTGTTACTGGTATTTGGTTTTCCTCTTATGACGGGCCTTGGTTATCTGAATCATGACCTCGGTGACCCTTTCTGCAAGGTTTGTCCGAGTCGGATTCTTACGACCCTTGCCAATGGCGAAGCCGATCAACTTGTGGTCGATACTGCCAATGCAACAACCATGGTGCTTTCGATAACGGCAGACTTTTTGTTTGGTTTGATGATTGCGCTGGCATTGACTGTCCGGCAACCATTTTGTCGTATCTGCCCCATGCTGGCACTACATGCCGTTTTTAGAAAGATAGGTTTGTTGCGATTGGTTAAAAAGGCTTCACCGCGATGTGGCAAGTGTGGCATCTGCGCCAAAGCTTGCCCGATGGATATTAAAGAGATACATACAGAGATGGTAAAGAAGGATGTCACCTTCGAAGACTGTACGCTGTGTGGCCGGTGTGTGGAATTTTGTCCTGATAAGAACGTACTGAAACTAAAATATGCTTCTTTCCCTGTGTTTAATGCCGATCCGCAGTATTTTAAAGTGCGCAAAAAAGCGCAGACACTCTGGGAAAAGAAAACATTAAAATCCTTGTTTGCAAAGAAGGATAAACCTGTA
>ATLU01000210.1_pt1 | contig 14260 bp, 14 predicted proteins | sample 178751 | NCBI WGS metagenome assembly ATLU01 (sample SAMN02211837, study PRJNA209200) | bioreactor metagenome | isolation source: day 23 sample from continuous culture bioreactor inoculated with sediment... | place: Germany: Wadden Sea | collected 2011
TATTGAGTGCTGTACAGAGATAATGCATCAGGGGGTCTGTTTTCTGAAAATCCCTCAGTACAGACGCAGTAAAACGCTTGCTGTGAATGGAATCGGAGGGAATGGTTTTAATGGCGATGAAATCTTTTCTTTTCAGGTCATCTATCAGCGGATGGTCAGCATTGAAGCCTCTGGGAGGCCGTTTCAGTGAGTCTCCTTCCAACTGAAACTGTTTGGCGAAGGTACCTCTCTGTATCGCTTTTTTCCAAGCAGCAGGATTGTCATCAATAAAAGTGCGAATATCATTCAACACCTTGGATTCTGGATGCCAGATACCCGCCCCCACGAAACAGCCCTCCGGTTCAATATGGACATAAAAACCGGGCGCATGCACATCCTTGCCCAGTTCATGTCGAAACTGAATGCCGATGTTCGTTTTGTAGGGTGTTTTATCTTTGGCGAAGCGGGTATCCCGGTAAACCCGCATCAGTGATCCACCGACCTTTTTTGGTATGGCACGAAAGTGAGGGGAAATCTCGGCCAACCCTGGACCGACTGATTCAATAAAGGCCAAGGCAGGCTCTCTCACCAATGCCTCATAACGATCCTTGTTATCGTTGAACCACGCCTTATTGTTATTGGCCTTTAATGCCTGAAGAAAAGGCAGTGTACCGTCAGGAAATCCCTCAAAAACCGCCATCATGGCCTCCGTTTAGATGACTCGAATCTTCCACTCACTTTAGCGTTCAGATCAAAAACCCGCCACCCAGATCATTACGGGTAAGCTAACAGCAGATGCAATCACCTGCACGGTAATCAGATTCGCCATTAAGGGTGCATCACCACCCATCTGACGCGCCAAAATATAGGAAGTTGCAGCAGTGGGAACGGCAGCCGCAATCACCGCCACGGTACGGGGCATCCCCTCGATACCAAACAACCAGGCTCCCGCAAACATCAGTAACGGCATACCCAGCAAGCGTATGGCCGCTCCAAACGAAACCAGCAGACGGTGATCCAGCACCAGTGAAAAACGCAATCCGGCACCCACAGAGAGCAGACCCAGACCAAGCGCACCCCCTCCTAAAATATCAAACAGTGAATAGATCTGTGACGGCAGACCGATACCGGTTAGATTCAGTGTGGCGCCAATCACACAGGCAATAATAAACGGATTGCGCAACAGTTTATGCAGCACATCTTTCAGACTGCTGTCACCCTCGGTAAAGCGCGCCAGTACAGCCACATTAATGACATTCAACGGGGGGATAATCACCGCCATGATGATCGCCATATAGGCTACACCCTCATCACCATAGAGTAACCCCACAATCGACAGGGCGATAAACCCATGCCAACGAGTAGCTCCCTGAAACAGACTGGTAAAGGCGGGGCCGTTGATAGACAGCCAGCGCTTCATTAGTGGCTGGAACAGTAACAGCAGAAAACTCATCCCGAAGATGGCAAACAGCACCATCGCTGAAAACAGAAACAGTTCCGTCGAGGCAATCCTGGCGGTTGCCAGTGTCTTGATCAACAAAGAGGGGAAGAGTACAAAGTAGCAGAGGTTTTCAAAGCCAAGCCAGCTCTCATCACTGAACAGCGAGGTTCGACGAAGCAACATCCCGAGAAGGATGATAGCAATCACCGGGACAAGTGCATTAAATACGGCGATCATGGCTCAGGCAGTTCCTGTGAAGCGAAAAAACCCAGCCTGGGCGTTGGCTGGGCTAGCACGTTATCTTATGCGAAACGGCAGGCGCTCACAATTTGCAAAAGGTGGCCTGATTCTATTTCCCGGAATTCAGGGATTTTGCAGTTACAGCGGTGAACCGCGTCCTTTGGTGGGGCAGGTACCATTATTCGTTGCGCAGGGTGTAGGCCCAGGTAATTCAGCACTGCCAATCCGCATATACTGCCCCCCTTCTTCGGCCCAGATTACTTCATGGGAAGGCATCTCTTCCGATGGAAAGGGAATCAACTGCCCACGCACCCCATCATTCTCTAGCACTTGGTAGGTTTCACCGAACAGCTCCACAATATCGCCCGGTTCAAAATCACTTTTATATGCTGACATCTAACTTGCCTCTCTCAGGTTAACTTGGATCAATCTACCCTCATTTTAGTATCTTTTGCAACTATTAGAATCATAAGACCACCTTAAATCGGCATGAATACCGCCGAGGCGACCGATTGAATAATCGTCTTGATTTTGCGATTACTACTCTGCGCAACAATCCTGGCCATGCTGTCCTGCAGAGCAATCAACTTGCCAAACAGCCGCTCATAGCTAAGATTATTGACCGGCCCCTCTGTCGCATTACTAATAAGAAATAGCTGACCGTCGCTGTCACGGTCATGACTCAACTTCCAGATAGCAATCTCAATATTACGTGCGGCGTTATAGAGTTTTTGTGGATCCAGTTCATCAGTCAGGTAGAAGCTCTGCTTGCCGTTATGAGCCTGCAACAGCATGCTCCGCAAGCCTTCACAGAAGGCCAGCACCCGATCACCGCTATAGGCAGAATCAAAAGCCAGACTGATGCTATCACTGCCCCGCTTGCCCTGCAGTTCCGGGAACAGACCATCCCGGGTTGTACCAAATACCCGGTCAACCGCCAGCTCAATCGACTCGGCCCCGCCCTTCGGCCACTCACGGGGATTCCGTCGATAGAGCTTTGTCATCAGCTCCTGCAGATATTCCATGGAATAGCGAAGCTGTATCTCTGACACGATATCCACATCACTCTTGGCAATATCCTCCACCTGGAAATCCCGTGTCTTGATGGGTGAGTTGCGATCAGGCGTGCTATTACATCCGCTCAACAGCATAGCCAACAGCATCATCCAGATTACACTAGAGTCTTTCACGCATATCCCTCATGGCAAAACCGCTAATCGGCTGATCCCATTGTTTGGTTAGGCCCAGGACCTTGAAGCGCTCACCCATCTCGGTAGGCAGAGTGAGTCGTTTCACACCCTGCACCAGCGCCATATGGGCGGTCACATCATCAGGATCAGAAGCGGCGACCAACTGATCCAGCCCGCTGCCCATCAGAAAATAGGTCTGGGTTGTATAGCCAGAGACTGAGAATCCGGCCGACTGGGCCGACTCTGCAATGGCGGTAAAATCCACATGTGCGGTAATATCCTGCAACCCGGGATAGACCAGCGGATCGGGATGGGCGCGATGCCGATAGTGACACATCAACGTACCCCGGTTCCGGGTCGGATGATAGTACTCTGCCCGACTGTGACCATAATCGACCAGCAGCACCAACCCCTTTTGCATCGAGGCGGCCAGGGATACAAGCCAGGGGGCTGCCCGAAGATTGACCTCAGACTCATAATCATCCAGCGGACCGAATTGTTGCAGCAGACCAGAAACAGCCGCTTCCAAACGGGGAGATGCAGGCTTGTCCCAAACCAGCACAAACCGATCATCCTGCCAGGCCACAAACTGCTCCAGCAATTCGCCACCGGCTACCCGGAAACGGTGCACAGGCATCGCATCCAGTAACTCATTCGCTATCACCACACCTGAAAAACCGGCCTCAGGGAAAGCCGCCAACCACTCAACCCGATCCAGTAGATGGGGTGCACGCTGCGCTATTGTCTCCTTTTGCCGCTGCTGCAGATCCGGACTCAGGTCGAGGATCAGGTAACGACCGGGCAAACTGTCCAGCTTTTCCAACGCCAGGAGCAAGTCTGCAGCCAACACACCGGAACCGGCACCCACCTCAAGGATCTCGCCATCATCTACGCCCTGTAACACCTCACTGCACTGAAAGGCCAGACACTGGGCAAACAGGGGCGACAGTTCAGGTGAGGTAACGAAATCCCCCGCCGAACCAAACTTTCGTGCACCCGCCGCGTAATAGCCTAAACCCGGGGCATAAAGGATCTGTTCCATATAGCGATCAAATGGCAGGAGACCGCCTGCCGCTGCGATTTCATCACGAATCTGCGTGACCAGTTTTATACTGTGTTGCTGGGCATCTGCATCAGGAACTGGCAGTTGTGCCACGACAGCCTCAGCCGCCCGGGGAGAGATCCGATCAATCATGAATTTCGTAAACCTGCCTATTCGGTATAAAGTGTGAGGATAAAACCGCACATCAGCGGCACACCAGTGCCCCCTAGTTTAACAACTCCCGGGGGTGAGCAGAAATCGAGGGGGAGCCAGACGTGGCACCAACACAAAAAACCGTTGCCCTGATTACCGGCGCCGCCCAGCGTATCGGTGCCGAGATCGCCCGCACATTGCATCAGAGCGGTATGGATATTGCCGTGCATTATCGCCGTTCAGCCACTGCAGCGGAATCATTAAAAGAAGAACTGGAGGCCTCCCGTGCCGACTCGGTCCTGCTGATTCAGTCTGACCTGAATGATACAGAGAAACTTAACCAGATAATCCAGCAGATCGAACAGTGGCGGGGTCGCCTGGATCTCCTGGTCAATAATGCCTCGGCCTTTTATCCCACACCAATGGATCAACTGGATACCCGGCAGTGGGATGAGCTGATGGGGAGTAACCTTAAGGCGCCTTTTTTTCTTGCCGCTGCGGCCGCACCCTTACTGAAGCAACAGCACGGCGCCATCATCAACCTGGTGGATATCCATGCCGATCGCCCCTTGGCTGAACACTCCATCTACTGCATGGCCAAGGCGGGCAATGCCATGATGATAAAATCACTGGCACGTGAACTGGGACCGGATATCCGCGTCAATGGTGTAGCACCAGGAGCTATTCTCTGGCCGGACCAGGATCTCAGTGAAGAGGCCAAGGCAAATATCCTCGCCCGCACTCAACTGGGCACACTCGGTACACCGACCGATATTGCGCGCACGGTTCGTTTTCTGGCGTTTGATGCGCCCTATATTACGGGGCAGATCATTGCCGTGGATGGCGGTCGGAGTGTGCAGCAGTAACCCTTCCTGATGACCCGCAAAATGCAGACATGGCATCATCGAAACAAAAACGACACACCGCCGGGGGGCGCGAGCCCCGGTTAAATGATGAATGGCCGCGTAGCAGCACAACTAATTGATTGAATATAAATATAAATGCGTCTGCGTGCTGCTTACTGGCAACGTTACTGAAGGTATACAGGTGATCAGTTAATAGTAGGGATATCTATTTTAAAAGGCACCGCCCAGAGCCGTTGGGAGGCGTGATCAAAAGCGGCCCACATGTCACTGTAACTTGTCCCAAGTTCCGGGTGAATACTGTCAGCAGCCAGTTCAGACAGTGGCAACAACACAAAGGCATAACGGGTAATCTCATCCCGGGGCAGATGGGCACCGTTCACATCCATTACCGTATCGCCGTAGGTGAGCAGATCAATATCCAGAGTTCGTGAGGCAAAACCGCCCCCTTCTCTTATGCGGCCATGATCCGCTTCGATTTCACGGAACCGCGTCATCAAATCCGCCGCCGGACGATCGGTATCAAACCCCACCACGAGGTTATAGAAGGCGTCACCGGAAAAACCCACGGCTTCGCTCTCATACACTGTCGATATCAGCAACGACCCAAACGCCTTGTGCAGATCATGCAGCGCCGCCCGAATATTTTTTTCCCGATCAATGTTACTGCCCAGGCTGATCCAGATCCTGGCCATGTCAGAACTGCTCGCCCCGCTCAATGATCACACCCACATCGGTGGCGGCACTGACCGCACCGATCTTGTTCACGGTCAGGCGTACCCAGCGCACATCAAACTCCTTGCGGATAATCTCGGCACAGCGTTCAGCCAGGGTCTCTACCAGTTGGAACTCACTCTCTTGGACAAAGCTGATCAGGCGCTTGGAGACCGCCTTGTAATCGACCGCATCGGCAATATCTTCCGTGGCAGCAGCACGCTGTACATCAGTGCTCATATCAATATCCAGCACCACGGTCTGCTTGATCTCCCGCTCCCAATCGTAGATACCAATCACTGTTTCGATTCTGAGATCACGTAAAAAAACTATATCCATGGGTATCCCATATTTCCTGCAAATGTATCTGTACATGGTAATGCAGCCGGCCTCGATAACAAATACCCTTGACCCTGATACCCTGCTACCGAGACAATTTGGCGCATAATCGGCCAACACAGGTTCGCCGGACAGGAATTATCATGATAAATGCACTCTTAATTATTGCGGCCTACCTGCTGGGCTCCCTCTCCAGCGCCATTATCGTCTGTCGACTGATGGGGCTGCCCGACCCGCGTACCCAGGGTTCGAATAACCCAGGTGCCACCAACGTATTGCGTATCGGCGGTAAAAAGGCCGCCGCCATCACCCTGCTCGGCGACAGTCTTAAAGGTTTTTTCCCGGTATTGGCCGCCAAACTGATCGGTGTTGAACCGCTGATTCTGGCAGCCGTGGCCATGGCCGCTTTTCTTGGTCACCTCTATCCGGTTTTTTTCCGTTTCGCGGGGGGCAAGGGTGTTGCAACAGCACTCGGCACTCAGTTCGGCCTGGGCTGGCCGATTGGTGGGGTTATTGCCCTGCTCTGGCTGTTTATGGCAAAGGGATTGAACATCTCCTCTCTGGCTGCGCTGGTTTCAATGGCGCTGGCGCCCTTGGTGGTCTGGTTTTTCTGGCCAGCACCCGAGCTGGTAGGCATGCAAATCATCATGAGTCTGCTGCTGTTCTGGCGGCATCGCAGCAATATTCGAAATTTACTCTCCGGCTCGGAAGGCAAGATTAAAAACGAGCAGGGCCCGGAGTCTGACGCTTGAGTTAAAGACCAGGGAGTGTATCCATCGGCCACCGCGCCTTGGCGCTGAAACCCATCGGTTCAGCGGCTCCTGCCCTGAGGCGCTGCCAGCCCGCATAGGCAATCATGGCACCGTTATCGGTGCAGAACTCTGTTCGGGGATAGTAGACCCGCGCCCCCTCTTTTTGCATCGCGCTCTGCATCTTTTCCCGCAGATGACGGTTAGCACTCACCCCGCCGGCCAGTACCAACGTACCCGCATGACTCGCTCTCACAGCCCGCCGACACTTGATAACCAGGGTGTCTACAACGGCCTCTTCAAAGGCCCGGGCGATATCGGCCTTGGTCTGTAAAACGGTCTCGGCGGAATCAGCCTCTGTTATTTCACGCTGCGTTGTATTCAGCGCAAAGGTCTTCAATCCACTGAAACTAAAATCCAGGCCAGGGCGATCGGTCATGGGACGGGGGAAATGAAAGCGCTTCGGATCGCCCTTCAGTGCCAGGGCAGCCAACTCCGGCCCTCCGGGGTAGGGCAGACCCATCATCTTGGCTGTTTTGTCGAACGCCTCACCCGCCGCATCATCCAGCGACTCACCCAGCAGCCGATACTGACCAATACCCTTCACTTCAACCAGCTGTGTATGACCACCGGAAACCAGCAGAGCCACAAAAGGAAACTCAGGGCTATCCTCCTCCAGCATGGGCGCCAGCAGATGCCCTTCCATATGATGCACACCCACCGCAGGAACCTGCCAGGCCCAGGCCAGGCTTCGGCCTATAGCCGCACCGACCAGCAGCGCCCCCACCAGACCAGGACCCGCGGTATACGCCACACCATCGATATCACGTTTGGAAAGACCGGTCTCATCCAGCAGGCTGGCTATCAACGGTAACGTCTTGCGTACATGATCCCGGGAAGCCAGCTCTGGAACAACACCGCCATAAACCGCATGCAGATCAATCTGGCTATGCAGCTTATGCCCCAGCAACCCGCGATCACTATCGTAGAGTGCCACGCCTGTCTCATCACAAGAGGTTTCTATTCCCAATACCCGCATCTGCTCTATTCAACCGCATCCCGAAACGCCCCACGGGGTACGGTCTATGACCTCCATTACTTGATCTATGTAGCCGGATGTACCTAATATATAGGCTCCCGTAACGGGAGAGGCTGCAATTCCACCACATCCTAAGAAAAATCCATAATTTTTTTGCAAAACACCAAAACACTGCGTAGAATTCGCGCTCTTAATGTTTCCAGCATTCCGTTGGTACGATTTTTGAGGTGGGAAATGCCCAACGTACGAGTTAAAGAAAACGAGCCTTTTGAAGTCGCAATGCGCCGCTTTAAGCGCGGTTGTGAGAAAGCCGGGGTACTGGCTGAAGTTCGTCGTCGCGAACACTACGAAAAGCCAACCACTGAGCGCAAGCGCAAAGCCGCTGCGGCAGTGAAGCGTCATCTGAAGAAAGTCTCTCGCGAAAATCGCAAATGGGATCGTCAGTATTAATCTGACTCTGCAGTTCATACCATGCTAAAGCAACGCATCCAGGACGACATGAAAGCCGCCATGAAGGGGGGAGATAAACCCCGCTTAGGCGTCATTCGTCTATTGATGGCCGCTATTAAGCAGCGCGAAGTGGATGAACGCATTGAGTTGGATGACACACAAATTCTGGTTGTTCTGGACAAGATGGTGAAACAACGCCGCGACTCCATTACCCAGTATGAACAAGCTAACCGGCCAGAACTCGCAGAGCAGGAAGCCTTCGAGATCACCATCCTTCAGGATTACCTGCCAACGGCCCTGACGGACGATGAGATTAACGACATGATCAAAGAAGCGATTCAGAGCACAGGCGCTGAATCCATTCGCGACATGGGTAAAGTGATGGGCCAGTTGAAGCCAAAGATGCAGGGACGTGCCGACATGGGTGCCGTCAGCGGCCTGATTAAGCAGCAACTCAACAGCTGATTCAATCGCTCTGACACCCCAACCGAAGCTCTGGCATATTGCATGACCGGAGCTTTTTGGTCTCTGCGCAGTAGAAATTACGAGATACTATTGCACTATGGCTGGAAAGATCCCTGCACACTTCATTGATGAACTGTTGAACCGTGTCGATATTGTCGACCTGATCAACAGTCGTGTTCAATTGAAGAAAACCGGCAAGGATTATCAGGCCTGCTGCCCCTTCCACAACGAAAAAACACCCTCCTTTACCGTCAGTCGCGAGAAACAGTTCTACCACTGCTTCGGTTGTGGTGCGCACGGCACTGCTATCGGCTTTCTCATGGAATACGACAGCCTGGGGTTCGTCGACTCGATTGAAGAGCTGGCCGGTCGTGTGGGCATTGAAGTGCCCCGAGAGGCCGGTGGCGACTCCGGTCCGGACTATCGTCCGCTGTATGAAAACCTCGATCAAACCACTCGCTACTTTCAGTGGCAGCTACGCAAACACCCGGATGCAGCCAAAGCCGTCAACTATCTGAAACAGCGGGGACTGACTGGTGAGATCAGCGCCGACTTTGCCATTGGCTATGCCCCACCCGGCTGGGACAACCTGATCAAGCAACAGGGAAAAACGGATAAAGAGCTGGAACTGCTGCGTATCACCGGCATGATCTCAGAGCCGGAAGAAAACAAGTGCTTTGACCGCTTTCGTGATCGCATCATGTTTCCGATCCGCAATCACCGCGGCCAGACCATCGCCTTTGGTGGTCGCATTCTGGGTGACGACAAACCCAAGTATATGAACTCGCCTGAAACCCCCGTATTCCACAAAGGCAAAGAGCTTTACGGACTCTACGAGGCCAAAAAAGCACTGCGTAAAATTGACCGGCTAATGGTAGTTGAAGGCTATATGGATGTGGTGGCCCTGGCACAATTTGGTATCCGCTATGCCGTCGCCACACTGGGCACCGCCACCACTACCGAGCACCTGGAGAAACTGTTCCGCGCCACATCGGAGGTCATCTTCTGCTTTGATGGCGATCGAGCAGGACGCGATGCGGGCTGGAAAGCACTGGAGACCACACTTCCGCACATGCGGGACGGGCGTGAGGCACGCTTTCTGTTTCTGCCCGACGGTGAAGACCCGGACACCCTGATCCGCAAAGAGGGACAGGAAAATTTCGAGCAGCGCATCACTCAATCAACACCACTCTCAAGCTTCCTGTTTGATAAACTGGAAGCTAATGTCGACATGCAATCACTGGGAGGAAGAGCCAAACTGGCCGAGCAGGCCAAAACCCTCCTGGCCAAACTGCCCGCCGGCCTGTTTCGCGAAATGATGCATAAACGACTCTCAGAATATGTTGGCCTGACCCTGGGACAACTCGGCACCCAGCCGCCCCCGTCAAATTTCCGCAACCGACCCATCCTGCGAAAAAAACAAGGCGCACAACAAACCATATCGCCGATACGACGTGCCATTACCCTCTATTTGCTCAAGCCAGAAATGGCGCTTTTACCCGATTTACCCATGGAATGGCTCAGTTTTCGTGCTCCAGGCATCAAATTATTAGGGCAACTCCTTGAAATTGTGCGAATTCAACCTAATCTTAAGGCTGCACAGATCATTGAACGCTGGCGAGACGAGCCAGAATTCCCCCATCTGGAGAAGATCTGGCGCACTGCAGCTGAGCTATCCACACCCGAGAGCGGTATCGAAGATGAGTTCCGCGGCGCTTTGCAGCGGCTGGTAGAACAGCAACACGAACAGGAGACCACCCAATTGCTGGAACGAGTCAGCACAGGGACCGCTTCCGAACAGGAGAAGCAGCACCTGCGCCAGCTACTTTCTGAAAAACAGAAAATTACTGACTCACATAAACGTTCGGAGTGAAGTGATCGGCAGAGCGTGAGCTCTGGCACACCAATTCCGGGACATTTTGTTGTGTGCGAGTAGAAACCATGTCGAATAAAGGCTATACTTCGCCGCTTGACATTCGTGCACGCCCCTTAGAATTTAAGGCAGGAAATGGATAAGGTACAACAGCAATCCCAGCTCAAGCAACTCATTGCGAAAGGTAAAGAACAAGGTTTTTTAACCTACGCCGAAGTGAATGACCACCTCCCCGACGGCATCGTAGAACCCGAGCAGATTGAAGACATCATTCGGATGATTAACGATATGGGCATTCAAGTGCACGAAAGTGCGCCGGATGCCGATGATCAGGTCATGAGTGATAACGCCGTTTCCGCTGACGAAGACGCAGCGGAAGAAGCTGCTGCCGCTTTGGCTAGCGTGGATAGCGACTTTGGTCGCACCACCGATCCCGTTCGCATGTACATGCGTGAAATGGGCACCGTTGAGTTGCTCACCCGTGAAGGCGAACTAAAAATCGCCAAACGCATCGAAGAAGGTCAAAACCAGGTACTGGCCGCCCTATCAACCTTCCCTGACACCATCATCAATGTATTGGAGATGTTCGATAAGGTTGAAACCGAAGAGATGCGACTCACGGATGTTATCGTCGGTTTCGCCCAACCCGAAGAAGATCACCCTATCGCTCCCGTTCCATCGCCCAGCGCCAAAAACGCTGACAACAAAGCAGATGGCGATGATGATGACGACGACGATGAGGATGAAGAAGATCCAAACCGCGGTCCTGATCCTGAACTTGCTGCAGAGAACACCAGAATTCTGCGCAAAGCACACAAAGCCCATGCCACCGCACTGGAAAAACACGGCCGCGACCACAAGAAAACCGTTGCCGCTGCAGCGGCTTTAACTGAAGCCTTCATGGAGTTTCGCTATAGCCCCAAAGTCTTCATCGCCCTTGTCGAAAATCTGCGTAGCAGCATTGCCTTTGTCCGTCGTCATGAACGCGCCATTATGGATCTCTGCATCAACGAATCCCATATGCCACGCAAAGAGTTTATTACCTCCTTCCCTGACAACGAAACCGACCTGACCTGGACCGATCAGCAGATCAAATCCGGAAAGGCCTATGCCGAGTCACTGGAAGAAGTTAAAGACGATATCCTTCGGGCGCAGAAAAAACTGCTGGAGCTGGAACAGCATAGCCAGCTCGCCATCTTTGAGATCAAAGAGATTAACCGGCAGATGTCCATTGGCGAAGCCAAGGCCCGTCGCGCCAAGAAAGAGATGGTAGAAGCCAACCTGCGTCTGGTTATCTCTATCGCCAAGAAATACACCAATCGCGGTCTGCAGTTCCTCGATCTGATTCAGGAAGGCAACATTGGCCTAATGAAGGCCGTAGACAAGTTTGAATACCGTCGCGGCTACAAATTCTCTACCTATGCGACCTGGTGGATCAGACAGGCCATCACCCGCTCCATTGCGGATCAGGCCCGCACCATCCGTATCCCGGTACACATGATTGAGACCATCAACAAACTCAATCGCATCTCCCGCCAGATGGTTCAGGAGATGGGGCGTGAAGCCACACCCGAAGAGCTGGCTGAGCGTATGGACATGCCGGAAGACAAGGTTCGCAAGGTACTCAAGATCGCCAAAGAACCGATCTCCATGGAGACACCTATTGGCGATGATGAAGATTCACATTTAGGTGACTTCATAGAGGATTCTGGTGTAATCTCTCCCATCGATTCCGCTACCGGAGAAGGTCTGCGCGAAGCCACACAGAACATGCTGTGCGGACTGACATCAAGAGAGGCCAAAGTCCTGCGCATGCGTTTCGGCATCGACATGAATACCGACCACACTCTCGAAGAGGTGGGTAAACAGTTCGATGTAACCCGTGAGCGTATTCGTCAGATCGAAGCCAAGGCCCTGCGCAAATTGCGTCACCCTTCACGGTCAGAGAATCTGCGCAGTTTCCTCGACGGAGACTTGTAAACACACCCGCTTTACGGGCCTATAGCTCAGTTGGTTAGAGCAGTGGACTCATAATCCATTGGTCCTAGGTTCGAGTCCTAGTAGGCCCACCATAATAAAATCAAGGAGTTAGGAGAAATCCCAACTCCTTTGTTTTTTCCCCGGTGCACATCTGGTGCACATTTGAAACGCACTTTTTCCCTAAAATCGACCACATTCAGCTTATTGGTAGCTGAAACAGCAAATATTCATTTTGGGGTTATAAAAATGTGATTATGGCGTCGGTCACTAGATCAATGGCACTAGACTTTTAGCCCGCCCTACCCCCAACCGTTAGGGACTCGCATAACTCCAGCGTATTGCAGGCTCTATTTTTCTGTTTGGCTCATCTGGTGCAGAGCCATATCGACTAATCAGCAAGCCGATCTATCTCTCTAAGTAACTCCGTTCTTTGCTGCCTAAGTTTTATCAAATACGACGGCTCTTTTGTTTTGACTGAAGGAGCAGACCAAAGATCAGACGATTCCAGTCTAAACCGCCTCTCTGCCTCCAAAATATCGGACTTCAAAGAGAAAAGGGCGTCTGTCAGATCATCAAGCATCATGGCATTACATTCACCCTCACTATGTTGTTATACGGATTTAGCCTAGCAACATTATCAGCGCACTCTATATCAGAAAGCCTTAGACTTTCCTCACTGATATTGCCTGTAAATACAGTAATCGTTATAGCGTAGTTGGTAGATCATTAGGTGAAACGGTATTCACACTTGATCATAACTAAATTGATATTTATCAGTCACTTTTGTCAAGAATATTTACAGTATATAAATACCAAGCAATATAGTCATATATTAACCCACTGAGATACATGGGGATAATAATCTGGCCTAAATAATGCTTTGTTGTAAGGGTAGCGCATGATGTGCATTTACAGAGTAAGGACTCATTTAAGAAAATTGAGGTGGCTTTAAATGTCAACTATAAAAAAAATACTACTAACTTTCATCGTGACTTTTACAATGGTTCCACTCGTTGCTTTCAGTTACACCTTTGAATATTCATTTGGCGATCCTAATCTGAGTTCATCTCAAACTTATATTGAGAGCACTCAGAATCTTGAAATTAGGAATGAGACATCTGCTCGTTATTGGAAACCTATAATTGGAGCATCGACCTTTGAAACCACCACTCCGGGAGTAATGACTCTGCATTTCGATTTTGCTGCCATGGGTCACTCTGACCCTGTTAGTGAAATTTCCTTAGGGATCTTTATGCCAATCTTTCATTGGAACTATAGCCAGGGCCATAATATTCTATATGGATCAACAGACGGTGTTTCTTGGATTAATTTGGCGGAGGCATCTGGTGTAGCTTACGCCGGTTATTCAAATATTGGCACTATTAGCGGATTGGATACTCTTTTAGGCACAAGTGACTTATGGCTAAAAGCTGAAATGTATTCATATGGCGCTTCTGCATCCTATGGAGATGCGATGACAAATACGGCTCAGTTTGCTAGATATGATGTGGTAAATGATAGTACTACGTTTAGGCTCGGCGTGAATTTTGCTGGTGACGAAGAAGGTACTATACCCGTTCCAGCTCCGCTATTTCTGATTGGGTTCGGACTAGTTGCTATAGGTTATTCCCGCAAAAGAAAAGTAGCATAACCAAGATACTTTTCTAATCACTAACACCGTCCTTCGAGGCGGTGTTTTTGTTTGTAAATAACCGAAATAGCCCCGGCCTGTAAAAGGCATAG
>ATLU01000211.1_pt1 | contig 14159 bp, 13 predicted proteins | sample 178751 | NCBI WGS metagenome assembly ATLU01 (sample SAMN02211837, study PRJNA209200) | bioreactor metagenome | isolation source: day 23 sample from continuous culture bioreactor inoculated with sediment... | place: Germany: Wadden Sea | collected 2011
TCACTTCTTGAGTAGGAAGGTAAGCAGAATATACGCCCATAGGTAGCTCAAGAACGAACGAGCCCCCTGAGCCTTTCACAACCAACTCTTCCTTCCAACGAGGTTCGAACTGGAAAGTTGTTTGTGGTTTGGAACCAAATCGCTTGGTGTATAGGCGGCTAAACATGGGTGGTTCATAAAGCATGAAGCTCGACGAGTGAAGGTAGGTTTGGGCTCAAAGCGGCCATCGGCTAAGAAAGCGCCCCTCAGCCGCCCAACTTCCCCCGCATCGCTTGATACACCACCGCCGTGGCGACATTGGCCAAGTTCAGCGAGCGCACCTTTGGGCTGAGCATCGGCAGGTTAAAGGTGCGGTCTTCCATGCCGTTTAACACCTCAGCCGGCAGGCCCGCGCTTTCGCAGCCAAACACCAGATAGCTGTCCTCGGGATAGTCCGGGGCATACAACGTCTCGGCGCCATGTTCCTCAAAGAAATGAAGCTTGTCCCGCGCGGGTTGGCGCACATCCAGAAAATCCTGCCAACTGTCATATTCACACAGATTAACGTGCTTCCAATAATCCGTCCCCGCGCGGCGCACCGCCTTTTCATCCAAGGAAAACCCGTAAGGTTTGATCAGGATCAGCTCAAGGTTCAGCGCCACACAGGTCCGCCCAATCGCACCAGTGTTATAGGGGATTTCCGGGGTCACCAGAACCATTTTCAAACAGGGATCAGACGAGCGATCAGACATGGGATGTGGCCTTTTTAAAGTGTTTTGCGTTTACCGGATTCCGCACGGATTAAAAAGCGCGTTTGAGCGTCGCGAAAGGCAGCGCATTTTATTTCCGATTTAACGCAATACACTCTGATACGCCGCCGCAAACTGGCCGGTTGGTCACATCCTGTTAGCGCAACTCCGCATCGTCGAACAGCACCAAGTTTGTCCCCCGCCCCGGATCACAGAGCAGGATGAGGCGGGCAAAAGACCCTTAGGTCTGCCCCCGTCCAATCCCCCGCGCAATCACTTCTTATCGCGCGCGGCTTTTTCTTCTTTGGTCAGATCGGCGTTCCAGACATTGTTGCTCAGTCCCAGCTCTGGTGGGTTGGGCTTTGTCTTGCCTTTGGTGATCTTGCCGCCCTTGTTCAGATACTCCTGAATAAGCGCATCATCGGTGTTTTCTTTAGGGATATGTTTCATGGGGAAAGCCTAGCGGGTGGGTTTGATCGGGGCAATAGGATCCTGTGGCCTGCGCGGTTACGTCCCCAAATTGTCCCCCAAATAATCGCGCAACACCTCTGGTGGGTTGGTGAAAATCTCTGCCGTCTCCACAGGGGCTTCGGCGCGACCATCTGCGACCAGCACCACCTGATCACAGATCAGCTTGGCGTCTTCGGGCGCGTGGCTGACCATGAGCATTGTGGCTTGTGTTTCGTCCAAAAGCTCGGCCACCAAGGCCAGCATTTCCGATTTCAGCGCCGGACCAAGCGCGCCGAAGGGTTCATCCAGCAGCAAAAGGGGCCGGTCGCGCAAAAGCACCCTCGCCAGTGCCACACGGGCCATTTGTCCGCCTGACAATTGCGCCGGTTTCCGTGCCTCAAGCCCCAAAAGCCCCACGCGGTCCAATGCGCGTTCAACACGGCCCTGTTCTGCCGCTGACAGTTTCAAATCCGCCCGCAGGCCCAGCCCAACGTTCTGTGCGACACTCATGTGCGGAAAGAGGTTGTTGTCCTGAAACACCATACTAATGGGCCGCACGGCGGGCGCGCGCGCCATCCCCTGCCCGTCCCAAAGAATACGGCCCGAGGTCAGCGGTTGAAAGCCGGCGATGGCCGCGAGAAGCGTGGATTTCCCAGCGCCCGACGGACCAAGCACCGCCACCCGCGCGCCTTGCGGCACGCTTAGGTCAGCAGCCAATTGGAAATCTCCCAGATCGATAAAGCCCTGTTCAATGGTCAGCATTCACACGCCCCCCTCGGTCAAACATCCAGAAAAGGGCAAGCGACAGCCCCATCAAAAGCACAGCGGCCCCGGCGGCATCTTCCATCCGGTAGGCGCCCATCAGACGGTAAAGTTGCAGGGGCAAGGTGGCGGCGTCACCATCGGCAAACATCGTGATCACCCCAAGGTCGCCCATCGACAGGGCGGCGGCAAGGCCCAGTGAAAACCCGATCGGGCGACGCAGACGGGGCAACCACAACAGGCGCAAACGCGCCATGCCGGTTAACCCCAGCCCGTCCGCCAGCGGGCCATAATCACGCTCGACCCCAGCCAGAGCGGGCACAAGGATGCGCAGCGCAAAGGGCAGGCTCATCGCCGCATTCACAAGGCCCGTAACAGGCAACGCCAATTTCGACGGGGACATTATGGGAAAGATCACGATAAAGAGTCCGGTGCCAATCACCAAAGGCGAGGCGGCGATGGTCAGATAACCGATGCCCTCAACCAATTTAGACCCGCGCCGGACCGCGAGTGCCGCAATGGGCAGGGTCAAAAGCAGCGTAAATATCGCCGACCCCAGCGCCACGGTGATGGAACGCACGGCGGCTGTCCAAACGCTCATCGGCAGGCTCACAAGGCTCGGCAGGCCCTTCACAAAGATCATCGCAAGCGGAAGGATCAAAAAGGTGGCGGCAAGGCTGATGGCAAGCGTATCAAAGCCGCGCTGAACCGGCGTGCTGTCCCAGCGCATCACCGCACGATCCAGCCCCGTGCCCGTGTCATGCGGGATCGCCACACGAAACGCGATCAGCGCCGCAGCACCGCCCATGGCGAACTGCACCAGCGCCAGCATTGCGGCACGGTTGAGGTCAAAATCGAAACGGAAGGCTTCATAAATCGCCAATTCCACCGTGGTCGCGCGCGGCCCGCCACCAAGGGCCAAAGCGACCGCAAAAGAGGTCAGGCAGATCAGGAATATGACCAAAAACGCGCCGGGCAAAACCTCGCGCAGCATCGGGCGTTCAAGCGTGCGGACAATGTCGCGAGGCGTCATGCCAAGCGAGGCGGCAAGGCGAAACCGTTCGGCCGGGATTGCCAACCAGCCTTGCAGGATCAGCCGGGTGGCCAGCGGCAGGTTGAAAAACACATGGGCCAAAAGCACGCCGTGGTAGCCGTAAATTGAGATCGGCTCAAAGCCGAAAAACACCAGCACCTGAGAGACGATCCCGCGCCCGCCAAACACCGAAATCAGCCCAAAGATCGCAATGATCACCGGCAGGATAAACGGCGCACCCAACAGGGTGATCAACGCCGCACGGCCACGGAATTGACGACGGGACAGCGCGCGGGCAACGGGGATGGCAAAGAGAGTGGAAAGAGCAGCCGAGGCCAGCGCCTGCCACAGGGTAAACCGGATCGCGGCAAAGTCATGCGGGCCAAGGGACAAAAGGGCAAACACGCCGCCCGTGGCCTTGGTCATCACCGCGATGAGCGTGCCCAACGTCAGACATAAAACCACCCCCAGCGCCACGGCGCCAAGGGTGGTGGTGCGGGTGATCGTCACAAGATCACCTTATGTTGCAAGGTTATCTCCACGACACCGAAAGCCATTCGTCCAGCGCTGGATTGCGCAGGGCTTCGGCCTCTTCTTCCGTATAAAACAGCGTCTTGGCAGGCACCGGCAGTTTGGCGAAGCCTTCTGGTAATTTGTCATCGGCCAGTTTGGCGGGGAACGACCAGTTTGAGGTTGGGATCGCGGTCTGGAACTCTTCGCTCAGCACATATTCAAGGAACTTATCGGCCAGTTCGGGCTGATCCGTGCCTTTGATTTTCCCAGCCAATTCCACAAAGAAATAGTGGCCTTCGTCAAAGATCGCCGCCGTTTTACTCAGGTCTTCTTCGGCGATGATGTGATAGGCAGGCGAGGTCACGAAAGACAGCACCATGTCGGCTTCGCCATCGGTGAACATGCCGTACGCCTCGGACCAGCCTTTGGTCACGGTGACGATTTTGGGCGCGAGTTTGCCCCAGGCCTCAGCTGCGTTGGCGCCGTAAATCGACTTGATCCACAGCATCAGGGCAAGGCCGGAAATGGAGCTGCGCGGATCCTGGATCACGATCTTTGTGTCATCCGGCAGGGCCAAAAGCGCGTCAAAGCTGGTGGGGGCGCTGTCCATTTTCGTGTTGTCGTAAATGAACGCGGTATAGCTGTAGTCAAACGGCAGGAAGGTGTCGTCTGTCCAGTCGATCGGCATGGTCAGATCGCCGGTGTTTTGGCCGTGGGGCGCAAACAGGCCGGAGGCGCGGGCGCGCGCGGTCACGTCGGTATTGAGACCAATGACAACATCCGCTTCGGTCCGCTCACCTTCCAGCAACAGGCGGGGCAGCACGTCGCCGGTGACGAATTTCAGATCACAGCCGCATTGTGCCTCAAACCCGACCTCGATACCGGGGCCGGGGCCCCATTCTGATGCGAAATAGTCGGGGGCGTAGACTTGCAAAACGGGTGTGTCTGCGTGGGCTACGCTGGCAAGCAACAGGGTGCTTGCGGCGAAAAATGTGGTCTTCATATCATCCTCCAAGATGGCGGCGAAAAGTCAGACGGTGTTCGGGTGGGATGATCCGACCTTCCCTCCGCCGGTCTTAACCGGTTCAGGTTCTACGGGTTTGCGAATTCGCGTCTCAGCCGCGCACATGGCGCAGCACCCCGAGGTGAGGACTGTTTGCCCGCAAAGCGGGGGGCTTGGCAAGGGGGCAATTGGGGGCGGGATATCTGGCGCGGATTGGGCCGGGAGAAGCCCTTGAAAATGAGGGGAAAATCACGTATATCCTGTTTCATTCAAGGAGTAGGTCCAGTGATCAAATAACGCAGCCCGATACGGGCATCGCTGTTTTTCTGACGCATTATGCGCCGCCAATCCCCCGCTTTTGGGGCGGGATTGCACGGTGCGACCTATGATCCATGAGGATTTCTATGAAAGATTTACACCTGAAACGGTTGCACCAAAAACGCTGTGTTGTGACCGGGGCAGCGCGCGGCATTGGGGCCGCCATTGCCCGACGATTTGCAAACGAAGGCGGCGACGTGATTGTCACCGACAAGGATTTTACCGGGGCGAAAGCCGTCGCGGATGACATCGGCGGCACGGCACGTTTGCTCGACGTGACCGATGAGGAGCATTGGGCGGAACTTGCGCGGGAATTTCCGCAGATTGATGTCTTGGTGAACAACGCCGGCATCACCGGGTTTGAAGAAAGCCCCCGCGCGCAAGACCCGGAACATGCCACGCTCACCGATTGGCGCGCGGTGCATCAGACCAATCTGGACGGCACATTTCTGGGCTGTCGCTACGCGATTGGAGCGATGCGTGCGAAAGGATCAGGCGCGATCCTCAACATCTCGTCCCGCTCGGGTCTGGTGGGCATTCCGGGCGCGGCGGCTTATGCGTCGTCCAAGGCGGCGGTGCGCAACCATTCGAAATCCGTAGCACTTTATTGTGCCGAGCAGGGCTTGGCCATTCGCTGCAATTCGGTGCATCCCGCCGCGATCCTGACCCCGATGTGGGAGCCGATGTTGGGGGATGGGCCGGACCGTGCGGACCGCATGGCCGCCTTTGTCGCCGACACCCCCTTGCGGCGGTTTGGAACGGTGGAAGAGGTGGCCGCGGTTTGCGCGATGCTCGCCTCAGATGAGGCCGCTTATATGACCGGGACTGAGATCAACATCGACGGCGGTCTTTTGGCGGGCAGCATTGCCGCCCCTGCGCGCGGGGATTGAATGCCCACACCCTTGACCTGCGCGTCGATATCCGCAATGTGAGCGATAACAGCACCCCAGCCCCCGATCAGACACGGAGCCCACCATGCCTGACACCCACAGAACGCCGCTCAGCGGCCTTGGCTATGCCTTTGCAGGCTTTGCCATTTTCGCCACCCATGACGCGGCCATCAAAGTGTTGGGTGCGGAATATTCGGTGTTCCAGATCATCTTTTTCGCGATGCTGTTTGCCTTTGTGCCAATGGCGGTGATGATGCTGGCGGATCGTCAGGTGGACAATTTCCGCCCGCGCCATCCGTGGCTGATCCTGCTGCGTGCATTGATGACCATTCTGGCAATGTCTTCGGCGTTTTATGCCTTTACCGTGCTGACCCTGGCCGAGGTTTATGCGCTTTTGTTTGCCACCCCGCTGATCATCACAGCAATGTCGGCGCTGTTGTTGGGAGAACAGGTGCGCGCACAACGGTGGGCGGCGGTTTTGGTGGGGTTGATTGGCGTATTGGTCGTGTTGCGCCCCGGCGTGACGGCGATCACTTTGGGGCATGTCTGCGCGTTGACCGCGGCGGTTTGCTCCGGCTTCGGGTCGATCATCATGCGCAAAATCGGTGGCGAGGAACGCACGGCGGTGATGATCCTTTACCCGATGCTGGGGTCCATTCTGGTGATGGGCGCATCTTTGCCCTTTGTCTATCAACCGATGTCGCTGGGCGATCTGGGGCTGGCGGCCTCGGTTGGGTTGATGTCGGTGCTGGCGCAGGTTTGCATCATCATCGCCTATCGCGCCGCCCCCGCCGCCGTGGTCGCCCCGACGCAATACAGTCAAATCCTGTGGGCCACTGCCTTTGGCGTGCTGTTTTTTGCCGAATTTCCGGATGTTTGGGTGGGCGTTGGGGCGTCGATTATCATCGCCTCGGGCGTGTTTATCGTCTGGCGTGAAACCCGCCCACAAGTGTCGGGCCGCAACCCCGTTCTGCGCAATCCAAACATGCGCTATGACGCGGGCGTCAGCCCACAGCCGAAACATCGCAGGCCGGAAAACAACAGCTAACTTCCCTTTCCAAACACATCGCGCTATCACACGCGTGAGCAAAAGGGATACGCGCATGTCGATGAACAGCTTTGGCCATATCTTCCGTGTCACCACTTGGGGTGAAAGCCATGGACCCGCCTTGGGCGCCACCGTTGACGGCTGCCCCCCCGGCGTGCCGCTTGAGGCGGAGATGATCCAGGTGTGGCTGGATAAACGCCGCCCCGGCCAAAACAAACATACGACCCAGCGCAATGAACCTGATCAGGTGCGCATCCTGTCGGGCGTGTACGAAGGCAAGACCACCGGCACGCCGATCCAACTGATGATTGAGAACACCGATCAGCGCTCCAAAGATTACGGTGATATTGAGAAAACCTTTCGCCCCGGTCATGCCGACATCACCTATCACCTGAAATACGGCATCCGCGATCCGCGCGGCGGGGGGCGGTCTTCTGCTCGCGAAACGGCGGCCCGTGTGGCGGCAGGCGGCGTGGCGCGCGAGGTGCTGAAAGCTTTGGCGCCCGGACTTGCCATCAAAGGCTATATGACCCAGATGGGCGAGCTGCATTTGAACCGCGACAACTTCGATTGGGACGCGATTGACGGCAATGCGTTCTGGCTGCCCGATGGCACCGCTGTCGCCGAATGGGAAGCTTACCTCACCATGTTGCGCACCAAGGAAAACGACAGCGTTGGTGCGGCGGTTGAGGTGGTTGTGCGCGGCGCACCAGCGGGTCTGGGCGCGCCTGTTTATGCAAAACTCGACACCGATCTGGCCGCGGCGATGATGTCGATCAACGCGGTAAAAGGCGTTGAGATTGGCGAAGGCATGGCCGCCGCAGGATTGCGCGGCACCGAAAACGCCGATGAGATCTTTATGGGCAATGATGGCCAGCCGGTCTATTCGTCCAACCACGCGGGCGGGATCCTTGGCGGCATTTCTACCGGGCAAGACATCGTTGTGCGCTTTGCGGTGAAACCCACCAGTTCCATCCTGACCCCGCGCCAGTCGATCACCAAAGAGGGTGATGCGATTGAGGTGATCACCAAGGGTCGCCACGATCCTTGCGTTGGCATCCGTGCGGTGCCCGTGGGCGAAGCCATGGCTGCCTGTGTTGTGCTTGATCATTTGATGCTGCACCGCGCGCAGGTTGGCGAAGGCCCGCGCGGCAAAATCGGCCCGCAAGACGGCTAACGTCTGCGCAGGACTTTCTTGCCTTCGGCGAGGATATTTTGAACAAGAAAAAAGCCACAGTGGCTCTCTTTTTTCTTGTCAAAAATATCCCGGGGTGAGCGCGCAGCGCGAGGGGCAGCGCCCCTTTCACCGTTAGGCTTGTGCGGCCGCCAAAGCGGTGTCCAGTAACGCTTTGATCTCGGCCTGTCCGGTGCCGGCGACAATCCGGCCCAGCTCTGCATCGCCTTTCAGCACCACAAGGGTGGAGCGGCGCGGGATGTTCAGGGATTTGGTGAATTCGTGGCGGCCATATTGGTCCCAATCCACGTTCACAAAGGTGATGGATGCGCCGTAGGCGGGGTTTGCCGCTTTCAACGCATTGATCACGCGTTCTTGCCGCGCGCAGGTGGAACACCAGCTGGCTTTGAAGTCCAGAAACACAGTGTCACCTTTGGCGAGTGCTTCTTTCACGAGGCCGGGGGCATAGTCGAACACAGCGGCTTTTGCTGCAAGTGGGGCCACAAGGGCGGCGACGGTGAGGGTGAGGGTGAGGGTAATAAAATCACGACGTTTCATGCGTGTCTCCTTAAAGCGATACGGATAGGTCAACGAGCCAGATGGGCAGGTTTTGCACCGCCCAAGCTTCGATGATGTGATGAAATTTAAACAAGATGCCGGTGCCAACCGTGATGAACACCGCGCCCATGATCGGGCGGGATTTCTGCGCGATGCTGCGCATCAAGGCCTGACGGCGCATAATGGCGGCGCGCGCACCATAGCCAAGGGCAAGGATGATAGTCGACACGCCAAGGGCAAACATCGCCATGATCGCACCCGCCCAAAGCAGGCTTTGTCCTTGGGAGGCAAGCGCGATGGCGCCGCCCAGCGTGGGACCGATACAGGGGCTCCAGACCGCGCCCAGAAGCATGCCACCAAGGAATTGACCGCGCAGCGACCCACGGTCGACTTCGTCCAACCCTTGATCGGCGCGGGTGGAAAACCCGGCGGTGAGGGTGGAAAAGCGGTTTGATAGCGCGGGGATCAGAAGGATCAGGCCAAAGGCGATCATCAGCACAGCGCCGGCATTTGCAATATGCCGTTCGTCCAACCCCACCAGATGGCCAAGCACGGTCACGAGCAACCCAAGCACCACAAATGACAGGCTCATGCCGGCGGCCAAAACCACCGGCCCCCAGACGCTGGCGTTTAACGCAGTGGCCAGCACGATGGGCAGGACCGGCAAAACGCAGGGGTTAATAAGGGTCAACAGCCCCGCGAGATATCCAAACACAAGTTCCATGGCGCCAGCTTATCTTTGGCGCGGGAAATGTCACCTCACGATGGGGGGCCGTCGCTTCACGTCCGCGTGGGAATTATTTCGAAATCGGCGGAGGGGATTGTTTGGACAGCTGCACCATCAGGATGCCGATGGTGATGATGCTCACGCCGACGATGTCGAGCCAGCCAAGCGCTTCGCCCAGCAGGACCGCCGCCACAGCGACGCCGAAAAACGGGTTGAGAAAGTGGAACGTCGCGGCCTTAACCGCGCCAATACGGGCCACAAGCGCAAACCAGACAAAGGTGGCCAACAGGCCGGGCACCAACACGGTATAGCTGAACGCCATCGCCAGACGCAGGCTGGGCGTGAAGGTCAGGGTTTCAAAGAAGGGTGCCACCAACAAAAGGACAAAAGAGCCGACAAACATTTGCAGCCCGACAATCATCATCAGGTTCCCGCCCGCACTGGCCTGACGCACCGAAAGCGTGGCCACGGTCAGGGCCGCAGCGCCAATGAAACACAGCGCAACCCCGGTCAGATCGACACCGCCAGACATCCGCGCGCCCATAATGATCGCCACGCCAACCACGCCCGCCACAAGGCCCAGCGCCGTCATTGGGCGCAGCCGATCCCCAAACAGGGTCCAGCCCGCAAAGGCCACCATCAACGGCATGGTGGAGGCGATGATCGCAGACAGGCTCGCCTCGATCCATTGCATCGCCACAAAGTTCAGACCCAGATAAAGCGCATTTTGGCACACGCCAAAGATCAGCACCGCCCGCCATTGGCCCCGTGTCAGGGTCCAGTTTTGCCCAAGCGCGCGGGCAATCGCCACGCCAATCACGCCAGAGATAAAGAACCTGAGCGACAGGGAATAAAGCGGCGGCGCATCGGCCACAATAATCCGCGCAGAGGTGAACGCCGAGGACCACATAAAGGCAAAAGCCAGCCCCATGAAAATTGCCCGAATGTCCATTTGCGTTCCTGAAAGTTGAGCGGAGAAATGACGTCAACCGCCAGCCCCGGTGGGATGCTTCGTTGCCCTTGACCATAGGTGCTGTGGCGACACAGGCAAGACAATCACATTGCGCGATGGCCGAGTTTATCTGAGCCGTGAACACAATAAATCTTAACTGAACCAACCGGGCATATTTTCTGTGCCAAAAGCCCCGTCACAGGTCAAATGCAAAAAGGGCCGCCCATTGGGACGACCCTTTCGCAATCTTATCAAAGATCAGAATGAAGGCTTAGCCGTTCACGCTGTCTTTCAGAGCTTTCGCAATGGTCATTTTGACCACTTTGTCTGCTTCTTTTTGGATTTGCTCACCGGTGGCAGGGTTGCGCACGGTGCGTGCGGGACGTTCGCGGCAATAAATTTTGCCAACGCCCGGCAGGGTCACAGCGCCACCACCGGAAACTTCTTTGGTGATGATTTCAATAACCGCATCCAGCGCAGAGCCGGCAGTTTTCTTGTCAGCGCCCATTTCTTCGGCCAAAGCGGCCACAAGTTGGGTTTTTGTCATTGGTTTCGACATGTAGTACACTCCTCAAATCACCCATTCCTAGGGCTTCATTGGCGGCATTTAACTGTATGTAGCGGGACGACACAACGCTTTGTTGTAGGAAAAAAAGGCGAAAACAGCGTTTTTTTGCCAGTTTACCAAAGGTTGATTTACAAAAAGGCGGTTTCCTCGAAACTTCTGAGCTTTCGCGAGTGAATCCGTTCAAGCGGCATTTCGCGCAAAAGTTCCATCGCATGAATGCCGATCAGCAGGTGGCGACCCACCTGATCTTTGTAAAAATCAGACGCCATTCCGGGCAATTTCAGCTCGCCATGCAGCGGTTTATCGGACACACACAGAAGCGTTCCGTAAGGCACCCGAAAGCGAAATCCGTTGGCGGCGATGGTTGCGCTTTCCATATCCAGCGCGATGGCGCGCGATTGGCTGAGGCGTTGCACCGGGCCGGATTGGTCACGCAGTTCCCAATTGCGGTTATCAAGGGACGCCACCGTGCCGGTGCGCATGATCCGTTTCAGCTCATACCCTTCCAGCTCGGTGACCGTGGCCACCGCCTGTTCCAGCGCGATCTGGATTTCGGCCAAAGGCGGGATTGGCACCCAGATCGGCAGGTCATCATCCAGCACCTTGTCTTCGCGCAGGTAAGCGTGCGCCAGCACAAAATCCCCCAAGCGTTGCGAATTGCGCAAGCCAGCGCAATGCCCGACCATCAGCCAGGCATGAGGGCGAAGAACGGCGATGTGATCCGTCGCGGTTTTGGCGTTGGACGGCCCGACCCCGATATTCACCAGCGTGATGCCCGACCCGTCCGGCCGCGTCAGGTGATAGCTGGGCATCTGCGGCAGTTTCGCCGGCACCGGAAGCTCATCCTCTGGCCCGGTGATCTTGTGATAGCCCGGCCCCACAAACCCGTTATAGCCACTGTCAGGATCGGCAAGCATTTTGCGGGCGTAAGCCTCAAACTCTTCCACATAGAACTGATAGTTGGTGAACAGAACATGGTTCTGGAAATCCTCGGGCGCGGTGGCGGTGTAATGCGAAAGCCTTGCGAGCGAGTAATCAATGCGTTGCGCGGTGAAGGGCGCCAAAGGGGCGGGTTGGGTGTGGTCGCGTTCGGCCACACCGTTCACAATGTGATCATTGGTGGTCGCCAGATCCGGCACATCAAACACATCGCGCAGCGGAAAGGTCATCGCGCCTTCTTGTGGCACGGTGATGTCCGGGTTGCGGGCGACAGCAAAATGCACCGGGATGGGCGTATCAGAGACACCGATTTCCACCGGCACACCGTGATTGGCCCGCAAAAGTCCGATCTGTTGTTTCAGATAATTGGCAAACAGGTCCGGGCGGGTGATGGTGGTGGCATAGGTGCCGGGCGCTGACACATGGCCAAAGGACAGGCGCGTGTCGCGTTGTGCATGGCTGGTCGTGGTCACGCGGATTTCGGGGTAAAACGCACGGAACCGCGAGGCGGGTTTGGCGCCATTGGCGTTTTCCTCAAACCGATCACAAAGGAACGCACAGGCCGCGTCATAAAGTTCGGTCAGGCGGGCGACGGCAAGGGCCGCATCGGTGAACACCTCATGGGTCACAGCTTCGGGGGTGATCACGGGGATCGACATATCACTGGCGGGCATTGATTAATCCTCAAACAAATCGGTCAGCTCGAACTTGGTCACATCAACGAGACCCAGATCGGAAATTCGTAACGCGGGGATGACAACAAGCGCGAGGAAGCTGTGCTGGATCGACGCGTTATTGAGCGTACAGCCGCAGGCCTCCATCGCCTTGATAATGCCATGGGCCTTTGCGGCAACTTCGGTGGCGGGGGCATCAGACATAAGCCCGGCCACCGGCAATTCAACCAGCGCCAGTTCAACGCCGTCTTGGTAAACGCACATGCCGCCGCCCACCTCGCCCAGCCGGTTGGCAGCCAGTGCCATGTCGTCGCGCGAGGTGCCGACCACAATCATGTGGTGGCTGTCATGCGCCACGGTTGAGGCCATCGCCATGCGGCCCTGATAGCCAAACCCGTTCACAAACCCGTTCTGCACGGTGCCGGTGCCTTTGTGGCGTTCAACCAGCGCGACCTGCGCCACGTCTTGTGCTTCATCCGGTTCTGCAATGCCATTAATCACGCCTAAGTCGCGGGTTAGAGCCTTTGTTGGCGCTTGGTTTTCGACAATGCCAATGACCTTGGCGGTGACGGAGTTTTTGCCGTCAGGAGCATGTACTTCAAAATCCTTGGCCGAAAGCACGCGCCCCATATGCATGGTGGCTTTTGCATGATCGGGCCACGCGAGATGTGGGCAATCGACGGTGATTTTGCCCCCCTCTGCCACGCTGATCCCGCGGGCAAACACGCGGTTGATCGGCAGGGTGCTCAGATCGTCGGTCAAGATCATATCCGCGCGCCGTCCGGGTGTAATAGAGCCTATTTCACGCTCCAACCCAAAATGGGTCGCGGTGTTGATCGTCGCCATTTGCAAAGCCACCAGAGGATCACATCCATAGCTGATCGCGTATTTCAGCGCGCGGTTCACATGCCCCTCTTCGACCAAGGTGCCGGAATGACAATCATCGGTGCAGATGATGAAATTGCGCGGATCGAGCCCGCGTTCTGTCACGGCGGTGATCTGCTTTTCAACATCAAACCACGCGGACCCCAAACGCATCATCGAGCGCATCCCCTGACGCACCCGCGCCACGGCGTCGTCCTCGCAGGTGCCCTCGTGGTCATCCGCTGGGCCACCCGCCACATAAGCGTGAAAATTCGGGCCTAGGTCTGGGCTGGCATAATGCCCGCCGATGGTTTTGCCGGCGTTCTGCGTGGCCGCCATTTCCGCCAGCATCTTGGGATCACCGTGGATCACACCGGGGAAATTCATCATCTCGCCCAGCCCAATGATGCCCGGCCACGTCATTGCCTCGGCAACATCTTCGGGGGTGATTTCATAACCAGTGGTCTCTAACCCGGGGGCAGAAGGCGCACAGCTGGGCATTTGGGTATAGATATTGACGGGCTGCAACATCGCCTCGTCATGCATCAAACGCACGCCTTCAAGCCCTAAGACATTGGCAATCTCATGCGGGTCGGTGAACATGGTGGTGGTGCCATGAGGAATGACCGCGCGGGCAAATTCTGCTGGGGTCAACATGCCGCTTTCGATATGCATATGGCCGTCGCACAGACCGGGGATCAGGTATTGCCCGCCCCCGTCAATCACATCAGTCGTGTCGCCAATACAATGGCTGGCATCTGGCCCAACATAAGCGAAACGCCCCTCAGCCACAGCGACCTGCCAGTCCAACACCTCACGCGTGTGTACATTCACGACGCGTGCGTTTTGGATCACCAGATCAGCGGCCTCGCGCCCTGCGGCAACGGCAATCAGGCGCGGGGCGGCCTCGGACCATGTTGTTACGGGCCATGTTGTTACGGGAGTGTTCTTCGTCGTG
>ATLU01000212.1_pt1 | contig 13938 bp, 15 predicted proteins | sample 178751 | NCBI WGS metagenome assembly ATLU01 (sample SAMN02211837, study PRJNA209200) | bioreactor metagenome | isolation source: day 23 sample from continuous culture bioreactor inoculated with sediment... | place: Germany: Wadden Sea | collected 2011
GCCACACCGCCCACGTCGGGCGAGATCACCATCACTTCATCAAGGCAATCTTTGAAGTGGTGCTTTACGTCCAGCGCAAACACGGGGCTGGCATAAAGGTTGTCCACTGGAATGTCGAAAAACCCTTGGATCTGAGTGGCATGCAGGTCCATGGTCAGTACACGCTCGATGCCGGATTGGGCAATCATATTGGCGACCAGCTTGGCCGAAATCGGTGTGCGGGCCTTGGTGCGGCGGTCCTGACGGGCATAGCCGAAATAGGGGATCACGGCGGTGATACGCGCGGCGGACGACCGGCGCAGCGTGTCTGAGATGATCAGCAGCTCCATCAGGTTGTCATTGGCGGGGTTGGAGGTCGGCTGGATAATAAACATATCCTCGCCACGGACGTTTTCATAAACTTCGACGAAGATCTCGCCGTCGTTAAAGCGTTCGACGCGGGCGTCGACCAGTCCAACACGTTCGCCACGGTGCAGCGACATGCGTTTCGCAACCGCCCCCGCAAGCTGTGGGTTGGCGTTTCCAGAAATCAGTTTTGGTTCGGTGAGCGGTGGCATGAAGCAGTCCCCAGGGTGTTCGGTATGACAGAATCGTGACGTTGACACCCCTTACCACCCGGTTAGATTCCTTAATAGGGTCAAGGTGACCGTAGGAGGATGAATTTTGGGACATGTAGACTATTATTTCACAGTGTTGTCGCCTTGGGCCTATTTGGCCGGGATGCGGCTGGAAAAGATCGCCGCAAAGCACGGCGCAGATGTGACCTATAAGCCGATGGATATTATGGCGATCTTTGATCGGATGGGCGGGGTGAAACCGGCCGAACGTCATCCCAGCCGGATGGAATACCGGATGCAGGAACTGCTTCGTTGGTCCAAAGAACTGAAGATTGACCTGAACCCCACCCCCGCCTTCTGGCCCACCAATCCAGCGCCAGCGTCCTATGCGATTATTGCCGCACAAAACGCGGGTGGTGGCGATTTGGGCGGGCTTGTGCACGGGATCACGCGTGCGTGTTGGGCTGAGGAAAAAGACATCGCACAGGATGAGGTGATTGGTGATCTGCTTGAGGCATATGGGTTCAGTCGTGGTTTGACGATGAGCGGAATGCTCGCAGGAGCTGATCGCTATGCCTCCAACACCGAAGCGGCGGTACGCGCAGGTGTCTTTGGCTCGCCGTTTTATATCACCGAAGATGACGCAAGGTTCTGGGGGCAAGATCGTCTGCACCAGCTTGACGCGCATCTTGGAGGGCGATGATAACCGGGGGATGACACGCACCCTTTCAGCCCGCCCCCAACCGGAAATGACCGACATTCACTGGACCCGCATGGGGGCCGCCAAAAACGCTGCGCCTGAGGCGCTTTTTCTGCACTGCTCACTGGCACATCTGGGCGCGTGGCGTGGTGTGGCAAAAGCGCTTGAGGGGGATCTGTCGATGTTGATGATGGATCTTCCGGGCCATGGGCAATCTGCGGATTTTGATGTTGCGGACCCGGATCTGGACTATCAGGATCTCGCCTTATCTTGGGCGTTGGCTTTGCTGAAGGCTGAGGTGGATGGGCCCGTGGATCTGGTGGGCCACAGTTTTGGCGCGACCATTGCGTTGCGCTTGGCGCAAGCAGCCCCAGACCGGATGCGGAGCTTGACCTTAATTGAGCCCGTGTTGTTTGCTGCCGCCCAAACCCATCCGCTGTTCGCGGAAAACACCGCCTATATGGAAGGGCCGTTCGCTGATGCAATGCGGGCAGGGGACAAAGGTGAGGCCGCCCGATTGTTCAACGATTTATGGGGTAATGGCACCGCGTGGGAGGCGCTGCCCGAGCGGGTCCGTAAAGATATGGCCGCGCGGATTGATTTGATTCCCGTGGCGAAAAACGTAACCCACGGGGATGTGCACGGACAGGTTGCGCCCGGTGCGCTTGAGGCGTTGGATATGCCGTGCCTGTTGATCGAAGGGGGAAATTCGCCCGCGATCATTGCCGCCATTCACGACGTATTTGAAGCGCGCATTCCCGATGTGCGGCGGGTGGTGACTCAAGGGGCGGGGCATATGGCGCCTATCACGCATCCCGTCCAGGTTGCGCGTGCCCTTCATGATTTTCTGACGGCTGCCCCTCGCTTGCCGCCGCGTTGACGCGCGAATTTCTTGCCTTCGGCGAGGATATTTTTGGAAAAGGGAAAAGCTAGGCGCGGATCAGGTCTAGGAACCGGTCAACGTTTTCATCGCTCATCGACCAATCGGCCACCATGCGCGCGGTGAGGATTTCGTCGGGATCATCGCCGACCAGATCGTCATTCCACACGTAATAGGATGCCCCCGCATCATGCAGACGTTGGTGGCCTGCGCGTGACCAGCCGGCAAAGCTGATGTTCGCCTCTGGTTCAAATTGATAACTCGCGTCGGGCAGCTGTTTCAACCCGCGGGCAAGGCGGGCGTTGGCGCCGTTTGCTTGACGGGCCAGATCCAGCCAGAGGCCGTTTTCGAGATAGGCCAGCATTTGAGCCGAGAGGAAGCGGTGTTTGGAAAAGAGATGTGCGCCACGTTTGCGGCGCAGTTCAAATTCACGGGCGTGTTTGGGATCAAAAAAGATCACCGCTTCAACACCCATACAGCCATTTTTGGTGCCGCCAAAGCTGACCACATCAATGCCGGCTTTCCATGTCATTTCAGCAGGTGTGCAGTTCTGCGCAACAACAGCATTGGCAAAGCGCGCGCCGTCAAGGTGGGTGGCAAGGCCGAAGTCTTTGGCGATTTTGGTGAGCGCTGCAATCTCAGCCACCGAATAGACTGTGCCGCGTTCGGTGACATTGGTGATAGAGACGGGCCCGCGTGCAGGGCCATGAACGCCGCGGGTTTCTTCGCCAGCGATGGAGGCGCGCAGGGTGTCGGGGGTCATTTTGGCGTTCACAGAGGGCACCAAAGTCAGCTTGGCGCCACCGGTGTAAAACTCTGGCCCATTGCATTCATCTTCGTGGATATGGGCCTCTGGCGCGCAGAAGATGGTTTCAAACGGTTGGGTGAGTGTGGCCAAGGACAGCACGTTTGCGGCGGTGCCAGTGGCGACCAGATAAACGGCGGCATCAGGTGCTTCAAACAGTTCGCGGATTTGGGCGGTGACCTGTGCATTCAGATCATCAGCGCCGTAAGGCATGGCATAGCCATCGCTGGCATTCACAATGGATTCGAGGATTTTCGGATGCACCGGGCCGGTGTTGTCAGAGGCAAAAAACATCAGTGTGGTTCCTCGATTAAATGATCTTCCCAGTCGTCTTCGTGGACTTCAAACTCAGGAATTGTCCAGCCTTTGACAGAACGCCCTTCGGCGTGCATGCGGTCAGGGCCGCCAGCAATCAACGGATGCCAATCGGCCAAGGGTTTGTCTTCGTGACGCAGGCGATAGGCGCAGCTGGCGGGCATAAAATAGGCGATATCGTTGATGTTCTTCCGGCTCAGCACAATGCATTCCGGCACAAATTGCAGGCGGATATCATATTGCGCACATTGGCAACTTTCATTGTCCAAAAGGCGGCAGGCGACTCGGGTGAAAATCACCTCGCCGCTGTCCTCATCTTCGATTTTGTTCAGACAGCATTTGCCACAACCATCACAGAGTGCCTCCCATTCAGAGGCATTCAGATCGGTCAGGGGACGGGTCCAGAAGTTTTTGCGCAAAGGTTCAGTCATCGCGCCACCTTAGCCATCTTTCCCGGAAAGGAAATCGGCTGACATGCGCAAATCACGTAATGGGCGCACAATGTCGATGGATTTTTGGTAAATCGGGTGGGCTTTGAAAGCGTCAAGCGCGGCTTCATCCTCAAACTCGCCATAAACCACAAAATCAGGCACCGCACCGGGAATGGGGTCGGTGGCCAGATTGCGGCCAACTTCCAAAAAACGCGCGTGTGGGTTTTGTTCGAGAATGGCCAACCCGTCATAGATCGTATCGCGGTCTTTGGCGTCGCGGGCTGTGAAAAACACCACATGTCTGATCATGGTCGGACCTCAGTTCAACGCGCCGCGAGGATCTCGCGTGCTTTGTCACAATCGGCGTTCATTTGGGTGATCAGCGCCTCAAGGCTGTCAAACACCTCTTCCGGGCGCAGATAGTCAATGAGGGCGACGGACAGATATTCGCCGTAAATGTCACCTTTGAAATCAAAGATGAAGCTTTCAAGGTTGGGCATATTCTCGCCAAACATCGGGCGAGTGCCCATCGAGGCCGCCCCGCCATAGGTGCCTTTGTGCGGACCGGTCAGGATTTCAACCTCAACCACATAGACGCCAAATTTGGGCGGGTGCAGCCCGGCGATCGACATATTTGCGGTGGGGTATCCCAGATCACGGCCACGCTGATCACCACGGATCACTTCGCCTTCGATGCGGTGCAAATGGCCCAACATGCGCGCGGCGTCTTGCGGGCGGCCCTCGCCCAAAGCCTGACGGATCGCGGTGGAGCTGACTTCGCCCACGTCATCAGACATCAGCGGCGCGATGGTCACGCCAAAGCCAAGCTCAGCGCCCAAAGCGGTCAGGTCATCGGCGTTCCCGGCACGTCCTTGGCCAAAGCAGAAATCCGCGCCGACAACGACGTGTTTCAAGCCAAGCCCATCGACAATCACATCCTGTGCAAACTCGCGCGGGGTCAGCGCCGACAGCGTGTCGTTGAAGCTCAGCTCATAAAGCCGCTCAACCCCAAGCTTTTCCAACCGATGCGCACGGGCATCAGCGCCCATCAGGCGAAAGGGGGGGGATTTCGGGGCGAAATATTCGCGCGGATGCGGTTCAAACGTCATGATGCCCAAAGGCGCGCCAAGGGCGTCTGCCTCTTTGCGGGCAAGGTCGATCACATATTGGTGGCCTAGGTGGACCCCATCGAAATTGCCAATCGCAACGGAGGCGCCGCGATCTGATTTTTCTATGAACTGATAGTCTCGAATAATGCGCATATCGCTGCCTTACCGCCCTAGGCTGAAGGGTGCAAGCCCGCGCGTGTGATCAGCCGGATTTGGGCGGTCAACTCTTGCGACGGGGCGCCAGAACCTTGGCTTCGCCGGTCAGCACCGCTTTGCCATCCACAAGGCATTCGGTCTTGAGCGTGGCGCGGCCTTTTACTGGGTCCACCTCCATCACTGTGACCTCTGCTGTGACCACGTCACCGGGGCGCACGGGGGCTTTGAACGCGAGGTTTTGACCCATGTAAATGGTGCCGTGGCCGGGCAATTGTTCGCCAATGACGGCGGAGATCAAGCCAGCGGTCAACATGCCGTGGGCAATGCGGCCTTTGAACATGGTTGCGTTGGCATATTCATCGTCCAGATGTACCGGGTTGCGGTCGGTGGATACTTCGGCAAACAGCTCAATATCGCGGTCCGTGACCTCTTTGGTCAGGGTGCGACACATGCCAACTTCTAGCTCGTCAGCGTGGATGGTGCCGCGGGTGATGGTCTCGGACATGGGGGCCTCCGGATGGATTGAGCGAGCAACAAAAGGATACTTGATTGCGCATTTCGGTAACAATATTACTTTGCAGACGCAGAAAGCAAGCGTTCTTTTATGCTCAGCGCAGGTATCCAATTGCAAAGGTCGGCGTGGTTATTTCCTTTTCCACAAAAGCACTTAGCGCCTTTGGATCGGGTTGATTGGTGGTTCCTGTGTCTTCCCGCGCCAATCCGCCAGTGATGAAAAGAGAATCGATGTCTTCACCTTGCGCCCCGCGAATATCGGTGTGGATGCCATCACCGATCGCCAGAATACGCGTGTCGCGCACATCGCGCCCCTCGGCCAACATACGACGTCGGGCGAGGTCATAGATCGGTGGATGTGGCTTGCCGAAATACAGGCTCTCGCCGCCCATTTCCGTATACATTTTGGCGATGGCGCCCGCGCACCATTCGCGTTCCTCACCCCGGTCGACAACGATGTCCGGATTGGCGCAGAGGAGTTTTTGGCCCAGCTGTTTTGCCATCATCAGGTCAGCGCGCCACGTGTCAGGATCCGCCATGGGATCAAACGGCCCACAGCAGACGATGCCTTCTGCCTCAGACACAGGGACACGGGTGATCGGCGCGGGGGTGTCGATGACCTCCATTGGTTCAAAGAACCCTGCATCACGTTCCCATTCACCCATGAAAAAGACCTTATTGCCCACAGCACCCGTGTACATCGCCGCGCGCGCGCTGTCGCCTGAGGTGGCGATGGTGTCGTAGCAATCAGAGGGCACGCCGAAGTCTGGCAATTGCGCCATCACTCCTGCGCGCGGTTTGGGTGAGTTGGTCACCAGCACCACAAAGCCGCCGTTTGCACGGTAATCCCGGAGTGCCGCCACAGCCTCATCAAACGCGGTGATGCCGTTATGAACGCAGCCCCAAAGATCGACGAAAAGCGCGTCGTAATTGGCGGAAATCTCAGATAGGGCGGTGATGATGCGGGTCATGGGCGTCTCCTTGGTTGGGGGAGATATGGCAGAGGGGTTGGGCGCTGGCTAGGGGGAGTATGCGCGCGGTGGCGCCTTGGGACCAAGTGAGCCTTATCAGCAGGCGTTCAATTGCCCGCTTTGGTGGCGGATTTCAAGAATTGGGTGCCTATGGCTTTTGGTTCTGTGCTGCCATTTCGGTTGCCAAAGCCTCGCCACTGAGCCGCCTATAGTTCACAAATGTTTTTGCGCTGAGCAGAACAAAGAAACTGTCCATGTCGACCACAATATAGCCTTGTTCCAGGACGGCTCGGGAAAGCTGTTCAATATCATCGGCGTATAAACGCTTCTTTCCCAAGAGCTCTTTGACTTGTTTCGAGGCGATACGGAACCGGCCACTTTCCTTGCCTCCGAAACTCTTGTTATAGAGATTTGCCAAGTGGCGCGCCGCTATGTCGAAGTGGGTCATCTGACCTCCTTATGTGTTATTAATTCTTACCTATAGACAATAATTATTTGCCATTGTAAACGGCATGCATGGAGAAAATGATATGAACCAGCACGTCGCGGCAATTGAGCTAAACATTGATTTGTCAGAGGAATTGCAAGCAGCAGTTGCCGCGGGTGACGCGGCGCGTCTGGACGCGTTGTTCCAGCGGCTTTCTTTGTCCGAAGCGCTCCGCGAGTTGTTGGAGCTATCGCCAGATGATCGCCGGACCGTTCTGACGCTGATCTCACCCGAAGTTGCGGCGGATTTGATAGAGGAAGCGCCTCATGAGATTGGCGCCAACCTCATGGAAGACCTTGAGACGGATCGTGCCGTCGAAATCATGGACGAGCTGGATTCGGATATCCAGGCCGACCTGATTGGCGACATGGAGTCCGAAGAAGCAGAAGCAATCCTTGGGCAGATGGATGCCGAGGATGCAGCTGATGTGCGCCGTCTGTCGGAGTATGAGGATGATACCGCCGGTGGTCTGATGATGTCAGAGGTGTTCGAATGTGCCGACACCATGACCGTCAGTGATGTTATCAAAGTGCTTGCAAAAGATGATGATGACGTCGATCGGTATCGCGGTCAGCATCCATATATTATTGATCAAACGGGCAAACTGGTTGGCGTGGTTTCCCTGCGTGGCTTGTTGTCGACGAAGCGGTCGGCCTTTCTGACGACCATTATGGTTGAGCCGATGGTGGTTCAGGCGGACACGGCCCTATCCGATCTTGAGGACATCTTTGACAAGTTTGGCTTTCTTGGCGTGCCGGTTGTGGATGCCGATGGCAGGATGCTTGGAGTTGTCAGTCGTGAAGCGGTTTCGCAAGCTTTGTTGGAACGCGCCGAAAGCGAGAACCTGAAACTGCAAGGTGTTGTTGGCGACGAATTGCGTTCGATGCCGACATGGTTGCGATCTCGGCGACGGCTGGCATGGCTTTCTGCCAATATCGTTCTGAACATGATCGCGGCCTCTGTCATTTCCGCCTATGAGGAAACCCTTCTTGCGGTGATTGCAATTGCCGTGTTTTTGCCGATGGTTTCGGATATGTCCGGCTGCTCCGGCAATCAGGCTGTCGGTGTCACCATGCGTGAATTGAGCCTTGGCCTTGTCCGGCCCAAGGACGCCTTCAAGGTCTGGCTTAAGGAAATCAGCGTGGGTGTTGTCAACGGGATCGCGCTTGGGGTGTTGATCGGCATCGTGGCCTGGGTGTGGAAAGGCAACCCCGCCTTGGGTCTTGTGATCGGTGCGGCACTTGCCCTCAACACCATGCTGGCGGTGTCCATTGGTGGCGTTGTTCCGCTGTTGTTGAAAAGGATCGGGCAGGATCCCGCTGTGGCAAGTGGACCGCTTTTGACAACTGTGACGGATATGGCTGGCTTCTTTTTCGTTCTCAGCCTTGCAACATTGATGATGCCATGGCTGGTTTGAAAATGAAGACACAAAAACGCGAATTGCTGGTCATTGGCTGGATGGAGCATCTGGACCTGCCCGACCTTGGGCTGGCCCAGATCAAGGCGAAGATCGACACGGGCGCACGGACCTCGGCCCTTCATGCTATTGGCATCGAGCCGTTTGAACGTGAGGGTGAAAGCTGGGTGCGTTTTCAGGTTCAGCTTGATGAGCGTGCGCCTTGGCGTTGGGTCGAATGCGCCATCCATGATCGGCGCGAGATCAAAAATACCAGCGGTATTCCCGAAGAACGGATTGTCATTCGGACCCACTTGAAGTTGACAGACCGATCTTGGCCGATTTCCGTGTCTCTGACGGATCGGACCAATATGCGGTTTCCGATGATTGTCGGCCGTACGGCTCTGAAGCATCACAATATTGCGGTACACACACGCCGCACAAATTTGACCGGCACGTAAGGTTAGACATGCCTTTGAGGCAGAAAGGATTTTCACATGAAGATCGCAATGATGGCACGGAACGCCAACCTTTACTCTCACAAGCGCCTGAAGGAGGCTGCTGAAGAGCGTGGACATGAGCTTGATATCATCAACACATTGCGGTGCTATATGAACATCGCCTCGCGCCGGCCTGAGATGTATTACAACGGTGAGAAACTTACCGGGTATGATGCGGTGATCCCGCGGATCGGTGCATCGGTCACCTTCTATGGCCTCGCTGTTCTGCGCCAGTTTGAAATGATGGGTGTGTATCCCCTGAACGAAAGTGTCGCCATCGGCCGGAGCCGTGACAAGCTGCGCTCGATGCAACTGCTTGCGCGTGATGGGATTGGCCTGCCGGTGACAACATTTGCCCATGACCCTAAGCAAACGGATGAAGTTCTGAAACTGGCTGGCGGTGCGCCGATTGTTATCAAATTGCTGGAAGGCACCCAGGGTTTGGGCGTGGTTTTGGCTGATACAGATCGCTCTGCGACATCTGTGGTCGAGGCTTTCCGGGCGACGGGGACCAACATCCTGTTGCAGGAGTTCATCAAAGAATCCGGAGGTACGGATATTCGTGCCATTGTTGTTGGGGGTAAGGTTATCGCCGCAATGAAACGCACCGGCGCTGAGGGGGACTTCCGCTCTAACCTGCATCGTGGTGGGACGGCGCAAGTGATCAAACTGTCACCAGAAGAAAGATCAACCGCAGTCCGTGCGGCGAAATCTATGGGGCTGAATGTTTGTGGCGTGGACATGCTGCGCGCCAATCACGGCCCTGTGGTCATGGAAGTGAACTCGTCGCCGGGTCTGGAAGGTGTCGAGAAAGCAACCGGTTTGGACGTTGCTGGCAAGATCATTGAGTATCTCGAAAAGAGTGCTGTCAAAGGGAACACGAAGACCAAGGGCAAAGGCTGATGGTCCGTCGCGCAGCGTTTGAGATTGGGGGGCATTCTATCCCCGCCGGCACTCGACAAACCGTTGACCTTCCGGTCAGCGTTCTGTCGGATCATACGCCTGTGTCCATGTCTGTGCATGTTGTTCACGGAAAGGCTGATGGCCCGACGGTGTTCGTCAGTGCGGGCATCCATGGGGATGAGGTGATCGGTGTTGAAATTGTGCGGCGTCTCCTCCGTGCGCCAAACCTCAAATCGCTGCGCGGCACTCTTATCGTGATCCCGATTGTGAACGCTTTCGGATTCATCAACCACTCGCGTTATCTGCCAGACCGGCGTGATTTGAACCGGATGTTTCCGGGCACACCGGGTGGCTCTCTTGCATCGCGACTTGCGCATCTTTTTCTGACCGAGGTCGTCGCCCGGTGTGATCTAGGCATTGATCTGCACTCTGCCGCAATCCACCGGACCAATTTGCCACAGGTGCGCATTTCGCCCGACAATGCATATACGGCTACGCTGGCCGAAGTGTTCGGTGCGCCGGTGATCCTGCAATCCCCGCTACGCGAAGGGTCATTGCGCGGTGCCGCCAAGGATATCGGCAAGGACATCCTGCTTTTTGAAGCGGGCGAAGGTCTGCGTTTTGATGAAATGTCCGTACGTGCCGGGGTCGCGGGTATCCTGCGCGTGCTGCATCATGTTGGGCAACTTCCGGCCAAAGGGATCGCCAAACCGAAAGCTCTGCCGCAGTATTGCACATCCAGCAAATGGCTGCGCGCGCCCGCCGGTGGTTTGTTGCGGACCTTCCGTGCTGACGGTGATGTGGTTGCGGAAGGGGACGTGATGGCCGTTGTCGCCGATCCGTTCGGTGAAGCAGAAGAAGAGATTATTGCACCCTTCAACGGAATTGTTGTTGGTCGGGCGGTCTTGCCGGTCGTCAACGAAGGCGATGCGGTGTTTCATCTTGCTCGTGTGAAATCCATGGCCGTTGCCGAAGGGGCCGTTGAAGATTTGAACGACCAACTGACGGATGATCCTCTCTTTGATGAGGACGAGATTATTTGACCGCAAGGCAAACTCCGCTGCGGTGATCTCCACGCCGGACGCCGTGAAGGTCACGCTTTGTCTCACAGGGGCGGAGACGCGACGGTTGGTTTGGCGGTGGGTTTGTTGCGCAGTACCGGAACCATTTCGCTTGGTCCGTTTGCTCAAAGCAAAGGCCCGCACGATTGAGCGGGCCTTCACGTTTCATACATAAAATTTGGCTTACACAGCCAAATTGGGGATGATCTGCTTTTTGCGGCTCATGATGCCGGGCAGAACCACGGTGTCGCCGGTGACAGTGGCGCCAAAGCTTTTCTCGGCCACGGTTTTGACCAGATCGTTGGGCACAAACAGTGTCGCCTCTTCGTTCAGAATATCGACGACAAACAGCAGCACCTGGTCCAGCTCGTCTTCTTTGGCGACATCTTCAAACGAAGCCATCAGCTCGTCTTTGCGGTCCAAAATCATTTTCGGCGCGGTGGTTTCCAACACGCCCACGCGGAATTTGGTGCCGGAGACTTCGAACACTTTGCTGTCGAGGCGGCACAGTTCAGCGGCGGAGAACGCAGACACATCCGATTTCGCCTCAAACATTTCGGAAGCATATTCTGAGATGTTGATGCCCAGATCAGCGGCCAGTTTTTCGGTCACGGCACGGTCGTGATCGGTGGTGGTGGGTGAACGGAATTCCAGCGTGTCTGACAGGATACAGGTCAGCGCGGCGGCCTTGATGTTGTCGGGCATTTTTGCCGCATCATCACCCATCAGGTCGATCATGATGGTCGCGGTGCAAGCCAAGGGGCGGATGGTGATGTCGATCGGGCCTTTGGTCTCAAGCCCGCCAACCAGCTTGTGGTGGTCGATGATCGCTTGCACATCCGCGCCATTGATGTTGGCGGGCAGTTCGGCCGGGTTGTTGGTGTCCACAACCACACAGGCTTGTCCGTCGGCCACGTCTTCGATGATTTCGGGCATCTCAAAGCCCCAGCGTTTCACCATAAACTGGGCTTCGGTGTTGGGGGTGCCCAAAAGAACGGGCTTTGCGTCGACGCCTTTTACTTCGTTCAGATACCAGGCCCAAATGATGGGCGAACCGGTGCTGTCGGTGTCGGGGGATTTGTGGCCGAATACAAGTGTGGTCATGGGGGCATTCCGTCTTTGCAATAAGGAGTTTTGTGGCCTTATAGGGGGGGGCTGTGGTCTTGTCACCTGTGTTCGCGCTGACATTTGATGGATGGGGTGCGATCTATTATTTGATTGACGCGAGGTGTGGTGTTTCATTTTCTAGAAAACCAGAAAACCAGAAAACCAGAAAACCAGAAAACCAGAAAACCAGAAAACCAGAAAACCAGAAAACTAGTTTTCTAGTATGAGCCGGGGGCCCCGTGGGCAAAATTGCTGAAACAGATTTGTATGATCCGGTGAAATCCTGGCTTGAAGCGCTGGGGTATGAGGTGAAGGCTGAGGTTGGTGCGGCTGATGTGATGGCACTCCGCGACGGTGGCGTGCCTGTGGTGGTCGAGTTGAAAACCGGGTTTTCCCTGACCCTCTTGCAACAGGCCGTGGCCCGACAAGCCATCACAGATCACGTTTATGTCGCCGTGCCGCGCTGGGCGGGTAAGGCGGGGTGGCGGACGTTTAAGGGCAATATTGGCCTGTGTCGCCGACTTGGCTTGGGCGTGCTGTCTGTGAAGGTGAAAGAAGGGGCTGTACAGGTGCATTGCGATCCGGCCCCGTTTCAGCCGCGCAAGTCCAAGGTAAAGTCGGCGCGCCTGTTGGGCGAGTTTGCCAAGCGCGAAGGGGATCCCAACACGGGGGGTACGCGCGGTAAAATCGTCACGGCCTATCAGCAAGAGGCAGAGAAGCTGGCGGCACATCTGGCCAGACATGGTCCGATGAAAGGGGCGGATCTGGTCAAAGCCACCGAGGTTTTGCGCGCCACGCGGATGATGGCGGACAATCACTATGGTTGGTTTGAACGGGTTGAGCGTGGGGTGTACGGGTTGACGGAAAAGGGTCAGGTCGCGGCCAAACAAATCCCCAAGTAATCTGACAATTTTGATCGGGATCAATTTTCTTTTACACGAATCAGATGTAAGCACGTCTGAACGGTAAAGGAGAGCGTGATGCGTGGTTTGGCTATTTTACTTGCACTCGGGCTGGCAACCCCTGTTTCGGCGCAAGATACGCTCGAAAGCTTGGGCGAGGCGCTGTTTTTCGATGTGAACCTGTCCAAGAACCGCACCCAAAGCTGCGCGACTTGCCACGATCCGGCTTATGGCTTTGTGGACCCTCGTGAAACCGAGGTGGGCAAGGCGGTGTCTTTGGGCGACGATGGGGAAAGCTTGGGGGACCGCACGGCGCCAACGGCCGCCTACGCGATGTTCACTCCCGACTTTTCGCAAGTGGATGAAAAGATGTGGGTTGGCGGCATGTTCTGGGATGGCCGCGAGGCGGATTTAGCTGGTCAAGCGGGTGGCCCGCCGCTCAACCCCATTGAGATGGGCATGCCCGACAAAGCATCCGTGGTCGCGCGCCTATCCGAGAACTCTGACTATGTATCCAGCTTTCAGGCGCTGTTTGGTGAGGGGATCCTGAACGACACCGAGGCCGCCTACGGCGCCATGACCCAATCCATCGCTGCCTTTGAGAAAACCAAGTTTTTCGCGCCGTTTGACAGCAAATATGACCGGTTTTTGAAAGGCGAAGTGACCCTGACCAAAGAAGAAGAGCTGGGGCGTGTACTGTTCTTTTCTGAGCAATTCACAAACTGCAATCTGTGCCACCAATTGCGCGTCTCACCGCTGGCGCAAGATGAGACATTTGCAAACTATGAATATCACAATATCGGTGTGCCTGCGAACAAAGTTGTGCGCGCGGCAAATGGGGTAGACGGCCCGGATTTGGGGTTGCTGGCGAACCCCGCTGTGACCAGCGCCGCCGCAGGAGGGCGGTACAAAGTACCCACATTGCGCAATGTGGCGGTGACAGGGCCCTATATGCACAACGGTGTTTTTGCGGATCTGCGTACGGTTGTCCTGTTTTACAACAAATATAACTCGCTTGCGAAAGAACGTCAGATCAATCCCGAAACAGGCAAGCCCTGGATGATGCCCGAAATCCCGCAAAACCTCGCGGTGACCGAGCTGACCCATGGTCCCGCGCTGGACGACAAACGCGTGGATGCATTGGT
>ATLU01000213.1_pt1 | contig 13633 bp, 11 predicted proteins | sample 178751 | NCBI WGS metagenome assembly ATLU01 (sample SAMN02211837, study PRJNA209200) | bioreactor metagenome | isolation source: day 23 sample from continuous culture bioreactor inoculated with sediment... | place: Germany: Wadden Sea | collected 2011
ATGCGTCAACGTCATAAAGCTTATCAAGCCCAAACAACCCAAGCCGGAACGATTGATAATCGTCACCTTCGTCGCACATTAGGGGCACACCGGCCGCGATTTGCACGCCTTCTGCGGCAAAGGGTTTGCCCATTTTGACCTCTTCACTGGGGGCATAGGCCACCACAACACCCGGCGCCTCAAAGCCCGGCGCGGCCACCGATTTAATACCCTTATCGGCAAGCAAGGCCCGCACCCGCTCGCCTTGTTCCCACTGGGCATCACGCAGCTTGTCAAACCCGTAGGCTTTCGTTTCCACCATGGTGTCGCGAAACGCCCGCAGCGCATCTGTCGGCATCGTGGCATGATAGGCGTGGCCGCCATTTTCATAGGCCTGCATGATGTTTAGCCATTTGCCCAGATCCACCGCAAAAGAGGTGGAGGTTGCGTCCAAGGCCATATCGCGCGCGGTGGTGTTCATCACCACAATCCCGGCGGAGGGGCTGGCGGACCAGCCTTTTTGTGGCGCGGAAATCAGCACGTCCACACCCGTGGCTTGCATATCGACCCAAGCACAGCCAGACGCGATACAATCAAGCACAAAGAGGCCACCGACCGCATGCACCGCCTCGGTCACCGCCTTGATGTAATCGTCCGGTAGGATCATTCCGCTGGCCGTTTCCACATGGGGGGCAAACACCAGATCGGGCTTTTCATCATGAATACGCGCCACAACCTCTTCGATCGGTGCGGGCGCAAAAGGCGCGTCTGGTGCATTGCCCACACGGCGCGCTTTCATCACGGTTTCTGACGCCGGAATCGCACCCATTTCAAAGATTTGCGACCAACGGAAGGAAAAGAACCCGTTTCGGATCACCATCACGCGTTTACCGGTCGCAAATTGTCGCGCGACCGCCTCCATCGCGTAGGTGCCGCCACCGGGCACGAGGGCCACTGCGTCGCCGTTATACACCTCTTTCAAAGTGGCTGAGATGTCGGTCATCACGCCTTGAAACGCTTTGGACATATGGTTCAGCGAGCGGTCGGTGAACACCACCGAGAATTCCAACATTCCATCCGGGTCGATATCAGGCAAAAGCGCTTTCATGGGGGTCTCCTTTGATCAATCTTTAGCAAACCTCAATTGTTGACAATTTGAAAGCATCTTTTGCACGAGAGAGAAAACATGTTGGGATCGCTTCCTGTGAAGCAAATACTAGAAAACTAGTTTTCTAGTTTTCTCGAAATCGCCCTATCCTAAAGAGAGTTCAAGCTCCGGTGCATTTTTACGTGGTATTAACCAAGGTTTCGCATTCTGGGTGAGAACATTCAGGGAACGCTACCATGAAACACTCCGAGAACCAAAATATCGCCACCAGCCTAAAGGCCCTCGCCCACCCCCGCCGCATGGCGATCTTCCAGTTGCTTGCCGCGCAACCGGGGGCCGCGCTCAGCTTTCAATCGCTGCAAAGCGCGACAAAATTGCAGACCACCACACTGGTGCATCATCTGCGCGAAATGGAGCGTGCTTGGCTGTTGGCCCGCAAACGCAAAGGGACCGAGGCCTACTATCGCCTGACCCCACAGTCGCTGTTAACGTCGATGGACAGTGTTCACGCCATCTTAAACGTCCGGTTCGCACCAAGCATTGCGGCCTAAATCGGCCCCGGTCGCTGTTCTTCAGACAAAAGTACATTCGCCTCGACATCGCCGATCCCCGGCAAGGTCATCACCCGACGGCGCAACACGCGTTCAAAATCAGCCAGATCACGGGCGACCACACGCAGGCGATAATCATACAGCCCCAACACATGTTCCACCGTTTGCACTTCGGGAATGGCAGCCACCGCACGTTCAAAATCCTCAAGGCTGACCCGCCCTTTGGTCGCCAGTTTCACGCCCAGAAACACCGTGACCCCGAAACCAAGCGCCTCATGGTCCAGATCCAAACGACGGCCGTCCAACACGCCTTGATCCATCAAGCGTCGAATGCGCCGCCAAGTTGCCGGCTGGCTTAGCCCCACATCGCGCCCCAAGGCGCCTGCAGATTGCGTGGCATCCTCGGCAAGGGCACGGATCAGGGCAAAATCTATCTCATCAAGCTCTATCATAGCGGCAGACTGTCATCATATTTGATCCGCGCCACATGCATCAGCGCTTCGATATCCGCGATATGCGGCAGGCCCAGAATTTGGTCACGGTAAATCGTCTGATAATGCGCCATATCCCGCGCGATCACAGACAGGCGCACGTCCACGCGACCCAAGAACGTCTGAATGGCAGTGACTTCAGCAATGCCGCGCGCCGCCTCGATGAACTCATCAAACGCGCGGGGTTGGGTTTTGTCCAAAGTCACGCGCAAGCTCACCTCCACTGCATAGCCCAGCGCGCGCCAATTGATCACCGCGCGCGGGCCGCGCAGGATTTTGCGATCCCGCAGCCGTTCAATCCGACGGGTCAATCGCGCAGGCGGCATACCCAGCCGTTCTGCCAATTCGGGCAGCGCCATCATCGGGTCGGCTTGCATTTGCCGCAATATGCGTCGATCAAGATCATCAAGCATGATTTTTTCAATTTAATCAAACTTAGCGAATGATACTATACTCATTTTTGTATATTTTCCACCTTTCACACCTCGCGCCTCCTCGTAAATTCCATATGATGCCCTTCAAACGACCCTTAGACACACAAACCGCGAGGACATATCATGCGCGTTTATTACGACCGCGATTGCGACATTAACCTGATCAAAGACAAAAAAGTGGCGATCCTGGGCTACGGTTCACAAGGTCACGCCCACGCGCTGAACCTGCGCGATTCCGGTGCCAAAAACCTCGTGGTTGCGCTGCGCGAAGGTTCTGCTTCGGCGAAAAAAGCCGCCGCTGAAGGCCTGGACGTTATGGGGATTGCCGAAGCTGCTGCTTGGTGTGACGTGATCATGTTCACCATGCCCGACGAACTGCAGGCCGAAACCTACAAGAAATACGTACATGACAACATCAAACCGGGTGCGGCCATCGCATTTGCCCACGGTTTGAACGTACATTTCGGCCTGATCGAGCCTAAAGAAGGTGTTGACGTGATTATGATGGCCCCCAAAGGCCCTGGTCACACCGTGCGCGGCGAATACACCAAAGGCGGCGGCGTACCTTGTCTTGTTGCTGTGAACACCGACGCGACCGGCAAAGCGCTGGAAATCGGCCTGTCCTATTGTTCCGCCATCGGTGGCGGCCGCTCGGGCATCATCGAGACCAACTTCCGCGAAGAATGTGAAACCGACCTGTTCGGTGAGCAAGCTGTTCTGTGTGGCGGTATTGTCGAGTTGATCCGTTGCGGTTTTGAAACCCTCGTTGAAGCAGGTTACGCACCGGAAATGGCCTATTTCGAGTGTCTGCATGAAACCAAGCTGATCGTTGACCTGATCTATGAAGGCGGCATCGCCAACATGGATTACTCGATCTCGAACACCGCAGAATACGGCCAATATGTCACCGGCCCGCGCATCCTGCCTTACGAGGCCACCAAGAAAGCCATGAAAGAAAGCCTGAATGACATTCAGTCGGGTAAATTCGTGCGTGACTTCATGCTGGAAAATGCTGTTGGTCAACCGACCATCAAAGCGTCGCGTCGTGCAAATGACGAGCATGAGATTGAAGTTGTTGGTAAGAAATTGCGCGACATGATGCCTTGGATTTCCGCAGGTAAAATGGTCGACAAAGCGAAAAACTAAGCCCTGCGGGATCACCCGCTGGCTGAAAGGCGCCCTTCGGGGCGCCTTTTTTCATGACAACATGCCAATTCCAAACGCACCGCCCGTGCTGCGGGCCTTAATTGAACCGGCTCAAAAAACACTCCCCAAAGACGAAATCCCAACCGGGATCATATTGCGCGTGTTGCGCTTTTGCCGCCTTTCCCAACACCTCCCACCCCTCATGAGTCAACAGAATTTCGGTATGTGATCCAAGGCGGGAAAGTTGCAGTGTGACCTTGGTGGAAAGCGCGGGATCCTTGCCGGGATGCCATGAAAAGGTGAGTTTTTCAGGCGGCTCCCAAAGCGTAACGGTGCCCCAGGTCGCATGGCTCCCATCTGGTAAAACCTCGTAAATTTTGCCGCCAAGCTGGGTTTCAAAATGCAGTTCTTGCGGCACCGCGCCCGAATTGGCCGCAACGGAATGACTTTTAACCGGCCACCAGTTTCCCATGCCCAGTGTGAAATATTCAAACACCTCCTCAATCGGGATGTGAATTCGCGCGGTTTTTGTGATGGGTGGCAGCATGACGTCCTCCACCCGCAGAATACATGAATTCTGGCACCGGGTCATCAGCGCAGCGCATTCTGCCTTTCGCCTGCCAAAGCGTTGTGCAATTGTCCGCCAATGTCGCATCCTTCCCGCCAAGATTGGTTGATCCTCGCGGCCCTCGGCTTGATCTGGGGGGCGTCTTTCATGGGCATGGCGATTGCGCTGAAAGGGTTTGCGCCGCTCACGCTCGCGGCGGGACGCATTGCCTTGGGGGCTGTGGTCTTGGTGATTTTCGCCAAGGCCAGCGGTCGCAAAATGCCGTCTGTCTTTGCGCCAAAAGGCGTGGTGATCTGGGCCGCAGCGATTGGCATGGGGATCTTTTCCAACGCTTTGCCGTTTTTCCTGCTCGGCTGGGCGCAATATCACGTCGCTTCGGGTTTTGCCGGGGTGTCAATGGCGGCCGGTCCGCTGATCACCTTGGTGCTCGCGCATTTCTTTATTGTCGGCGAAAATATCACGCTGCGCCGGTTCATCGGCATCGTGATTGGCTTTGCAGGGGTTGCCGTATTGATTGGCCCATCTGCTTTGCAATCACGCGGGGGCGATATGGAAAACATCGCACGGATCGTCTGTATCAGTGCCGCGGCCTGTTACTCGATTGGCTCGATTGTCGCGCGGCTGTGTCCGGACGTAGACCGGCGCGCCTTTTCCGCGGCGGTTCTCGTCTGTGGCGCCATACTCATCCTGCCGGTGGCGCTGTGGCAAGAGGGGCTGCCGACACAGATCCCCTCCGCCAGCGCCATCATCGCATTGATCCTCTTGGGGCTGATCCCAACCGCGTTGGCGCAAATTCTAGTGGTGACATTGGTGCGCGACGCGGGCCCAACCTTTACCAGCCTGGTGAATTACCAAGTGCCGGTATGGTCGGTCATTTTAGGGAGCGTCTTTCTGCGAGAAACCCTTCCGCCCAGCCTGTTTTGGGCGATGGGCCTGATCCTGATTGGGGTGGCAATCTCGCAGGCGGGCGCGTTAAAACGCTTGTTTACCAGGCAGGAAAAAAGCAGCGCCTGATCACAGAGGCTGCTCTATTCACTCAATAATATTTTCGCTTCAAACCAACCGGTTAACGTGTTGCGGCTTGCACCTCGGCGACGATTCCATCGACGACCTGCAACAACAACGCCGAATCCTCGCATTCCGCCATCACCCGGATCAACGGTTCGGTTCCCGACTTGCGAATAAGCAAACGCCCCTTGCCGTTCAACACATGCTCAGCATCGGCAATGGCCGCCTTTACACTGTCCACATTCAGCGGTGTCTGCCCCGCGCCATAACGCACATTTTTCAAAAGCTGCGGAACGGTTTCAAAGACTTGGCACAGCTCAGACGCGCGCTTGCCACTTTCCACCATACAGGCCAGAAATTGCAGCCCCGCCAAAAGCCCGTCCCCGGTGGTGGCAAAATCTGACATCACGATATGGCCGGACTGCTCGCCACCCAGATTATAGCCGCCCGCCCGCATTGCCTCGACCACATGGCGATCACCAACTTTGGTGCGCAACAGCTCTAGCCCCTGGCCCTGCATGTGCCGCTCAAGCCCAAGGTTCGACATCACGGTGGCGACCAAAGTGCCCCCTTTCAGCCGGTCCTGCGCCGCCCAATGGCTCGCAAAGAGCGCCATGATCTGATCGCCGTCCGCAACGCGCCCGGTTTCATCAATGATCATGATCCGGTCCGCGTCTCCATCCAGACAAATGCCCAGGTCGGCGCCGGTTTCCACCACGGTTTTGGCCGCCAGCGCAGTATCGGTAGAACCGCAGCCTTTATTGATGTTGGTGCCATCTGGCGAGACGCCGATGGGCACAATCTCGGCCCCCAGCTCCCACAATGTATCAGGGGCCACACGGTATCCTGCCCCATTGGCACAATCAATCACCACCTTGATACCATTCAATCTTTTCTGGTCAGGGAAGGTGGTTTTCAGATATTCGGTATAGCGCTGACGCGCTTCCTCAATGCGTTTGGCCCGGCCGATGTTTTGCGGTTGCACCGGATCTACGCCGACCTGCACCAGCCGTTCAATTTCAGCCTCATCTTCATCCGACAGCTTAAACCCGTCGGGGCCAAAAAACTTGATGCCATTGTCGTGAAACGGGTTGTGCGACGCCGAGATCATAATGCCCAGATCCGCGCGCATCGAATGGGTCATCCGCCCCACAGCTGGTGTTGGCACCGGCCCGAGAAGCAGTACATTCATCCCTGTCGATGTCAGCCCCGCGGTCAGCGCGTTTTCGATCATATAGCCCGACAAGCGCGTGTCTTTGCCGATCACCACCCGGTGGCCATTGGATCCGTCACGGCGAAAATGCCGCCCCGCTGCGGCCCCAAGTTTCAACGCCATCTCAGCGGTCATAGGCCAGCTGTTGGCCAGCCCGCGCACACCGTCAGTTCCAAATAGTTTCTGCGTCACACCGTATCCTTTGTCGTCAATGCCATCTGCAATCGCAGAGCTTGCGCGGTCTCGGCCACGTCATGCACGCGTAAAATATGCGCGCCCTGTGCCACACCGTTTAATGCCACCGCCATAGACCCCGCAACGCGATCCTTGGCGGCCTCAGCCCCACCCAACGTCCCAATGAACCGTTTGCGAGACACACCCAGCAACATTGGCAACTTAAGGTCGTGTAACAGCGCAAGCGACCGTAGCAAAGTCACATTGTGCTGCAGAGTTTTACCAAACCCAATGCCGGGATCAGCGATAATGTTTTCTGCGCGGATCCCCGCTGTCATGGCGGTTTCAAGTCGCTCTTGCAGATGATCCACGACATCAAAAATCACATTTTCATAGCGCGGATCATCCTGCATCGTCTCAGGTTGCCCCTGAGCGTGCATCAGACAGACCGGCACGTCCCGCTCCGCCACCAGATGCGCCAATTCCGGATCATAGATAAAGGCTGAGACGTCGTTGACGATATCCGCGCCAGCGTCCAAAGCGGCCTCGGCCACGGCGGCCTTGCGCGTATCAATCGAAATGGGCGTGGTGATGCCCGCCTCACGCAGGGCACGAATAACCGGGGCCGTGCGGCGGATTTCCTCGGCGATGCCAACCGTTTCGGCGCCGGGACGGGTGCTTTCGCCGCCAATGTCCAGGATGTCCGCCTCTTGCATGTCACGGGCGCGGTCCACTGCCGCCGCGACGGTCGCAAGATCGCCACCATCCGAAAAGCTGTCCGGCGTGACGTTTAAAATCCCCATAAGGCGTGGACGGTCGAGTGTCAGTCCGGCGATCGGTGCGCGCGCCGCAGACAGGCGCTCCACAACGCTCGCGTCACAATCGCCAACCGATACCACCTCAGCCCGCCCGGCACGATCGCGGCACATCACCTGATCAAACCAAACATGTCCGCACCCGGCCAGTTCTGGTCCGGCAAAAGGCGCGCCTTGGCGGGGGAGGGCGTGGTGATAAAGGCGCGCGCGGTCGCTCACAACGGATCCTCCAACCCATTTGCAGTATCGATAAAGCGTGTGCCCGACGCGCCCAGCTCACGCACGAGCCAACCTGTCATTGCCCGGTCGGTCAAGGCCTCTGGCCCCTCGACGGCGTCCATCACCATTTTGGTTGGTGCCCAGATCGACAATTGCGCATTTTTTATGCCCCAATCCAGCTCGGTTCTTGTGGCCACCACCTTAAGGCGTGCATCGCGGGCGGACAAAAGGCAGGCGTTTTGTTCCATCGCCAAGAGATCCACCCAGCGTTGGCTGCGGACCTCGCCGGTATGTGGGGCGGGCAACTCCCCTGCCCCAACCATCAACACCACCGCGCGGGGATCAGCGGCGCAACGGTCCAAGAACGCGCCCAACCAAGGGGACGCAATCGCGGCGTTGCCCAAATGCACAATCAATGGTGCCGGGATTTCGGCGGCATCCAGCGCCTGTGCCACGGTCCGGTCGCGCACAATCTCCACACCCAGCTTGCCCGGCCCCCGGTCCAATTTCTCGATGCGGATGAACACCCGCAACGGCTGTGGTTCGCGCAGGATCCGGACTGCAATCCGTTCCGCCAGCGTTTCCAACAGGTTCAAGCGCTCCGCGGCCAGCTCGGTCGCAATTGCTTCGGTGATGGTGTCGTAGGACAAGATGTCATCGACATCATCGGTTTCAGCACCGGCACTTGGGGCCACTTCGACCACCACGCTAAAGCTGACCCTCTGGGTTACATCGCGTTCCGTCTGAAACGCACCAATTTCCACGGCAACTACATGATCACGCACAGAAATTCGGTCCGCGGGACGGCTTTCCCCCATCTCAGCGACACGCGCCAAAAGGGGTTCAAATGCTGAGCTGTTGTTTGACGTCATACTGGCCTCGGGCTTCCGCAATTTTTCTGGGCCAATGTTGCCCTGAAATCACGGGGAAAGACCAGTGCGAACCGACCCAAACCAGTGCAAAACCGCACAGATTATGTGTCAGTTTGAGGACACGCGGACGGGCATGCGATAAAAACGGTGAACGCCGATTTTCGTGGTGTTTTCAAACCGCTTGGCCCATTTTGGGCGCACCGCCGTGGTGTGATAATGGGTCGCCCCATCGGTCAGCGTGCGCGGCGCACCGGCGATCATGGCCTGCGCCACTTTTCCCACGCGTTCAAACGCGGCAGGTTCATTGACGACTTCGGCGCGCCCATCACAGGTATAGGTAAACTGGCACTGGAACTTCTTACCTGTGCCCTGATTGATCACACCACAGACCGAATTGGGGAAACGCGCGTGGTCAACCCTGTTCAAAATCACTTCAGCGACAGCAAACTGGCCTTTCAGGCTTTCGCCACGGGCTTCAAAATACAGCGCCTCAGTCAGGCATTGCCACGCCTTGCCCCCTTTGGGTTTGGGCTGCTCGGCCAGCCAGCTCTTGTCATAGCTCAGGGCCTTGCTGCGGCGGGGTTTTTCTGTTGGAAGACTGGCCAAACGCTGGATCTGGTCATCGGACATTGCCGAGACCCCCGCTTTTTCGGTGTGAAAGAGCTTGGTGAACAGCGCCACGATCGGATCCTGTGCGCCATCTGCATCTGCCACAGCAACCACTGGGGTTCCCGCAAGCACACCCGCAAATATCATCGCGCCCAATAGGCGTTTTAACGTCATCTTCAGCATTTTGCCCACTCCCAGAACCGCAGAACGCGGCACAGTTGACGCGGCGGTTTAGGGCAAAAAACCGCTTTCGTCCAGTGCAGCCCCCAAAAGCGAGGTTTTGGCAGGAGAAATCCGACATGTAAGGTGACGCAAATCGCTCATTTCATCGCAACATCTGGTGGGCAGTTACCCTTGTTCCCCAACACGTGCCACCAACGCCAAGTGGGCTGCGGCCAATCGCGCCACCGGCACCCGGAACGGAGAACAGGACACATAGGTAAAGCCCGCGTCGCGACAAAACTTGATTGATTCGGGGTTTCCGCCATGTTCGCCACAGATCGAAAGTGTCAGGTCTGGGTCCACCTCTCGGCCGCGCGCGGCGCCAATTTCCAACAACTCGCCCACACCTTCAGTGTCCAGAACATGGAACGGATCTTCAGGAAAGACCCCCTGATTGACATATTCCCCCATAAACCGCCCCGCATCATCGCGCGACAGACCATAGGTCATCTGGGTCAGGTCATTGGTGCCAAAGGACATGAAATGCACATGCTGGGCAATTTCACCCGCCCGCAAAGCCGCGCGCGGCGTTTCCACCATCACCCCAAGGCGATAGGTGAACTCTTCGCCCCGTTCAATCTTAACCGCAGCGGCGACGGCATCAATCCGCGCCTTCACGATCTCGACCTCGCGTTTCGCGGACACAAGCGGGATCATGATTTCCGGGACAATCGGATCGCCGAGTTTTGACGCATCCAGAGTTGCTTCAAAAATAGCGCGCGCCTGCATGTCGTAGATTTCAGGGACAGTCACACCCAAACGCACCCCGCGCATGCCCAGCATCGGGTTGAATTCGCGCAATCCTTCGACCCGGCGGGTCACATCTGACAATGGCAGATCCAGCGCCTCGGCCAGTTCGCGCATCCCTTCGCGCCCATGGGGCAAAAATTCGTGCAAGGGCGGGTCAAACAGACGAATGCACACCGGAAGCCCTTGCATGATCTCAAATAGCTCTTTGAAATCATCACGTTGCATCGGAAGCAACCGCGCCAGAGCCGCCCGGCGGTCCACCGGCTTATCGGCAAAAATCATTTCGCGCATGGCCAACAGGCGATCATCGTCGAAAAACATATGTTCGGTCCGGCACAGTCCGATCCCTTCCGCCGCAAACATTCGGGCGTTGCGCGCATCCGGGGGCGTATCGGCATTCGCCCGCACGCCAATATCCCGAAATTCATCCACCCATTCCATCAGCGTACAAAAGCTTTCGCCCAATTCCGGGGGGAGCATATCGACAGACCCCACCAGGGCCTGCCCGTCCTCACCATCCACGGTGATCACGTCCCCTTCAGACAGAACCCGCCCGTCCTGAGCGATCAACTGCTGTTTTTTCTTCTCCAACGAAAGGCCGTTTGCCCCCACGACACAAGGAAGCCCAAGCCCGCGCGCAATCACCGCCGCGTGGCTGGTGATACCACCGCGAATGGTCAAAATACCCTTGGCCGCATGCATCCCGCGAATGTCTTCGGGGCTGGTTTCGCGCCGCACCAGAATGCAATCCTCGCCCTGTGCGGCCATGGCTTGGGCCGCACGAGCGGAAAAAACGATTTTCCCCGTGGCCGCGCCCGGACTTGCACCAATGCCCGTGACAAAGACGTCGCGCGGGCTTTCCGGGTCAATCTGACTGTGCAAAAGTTCACTCAGCGCGCGGGGCGGAATACGCATGACCGCCTCTTCGCGCGAGATGATTTTATCCTTGGCCAACGTCACCGCAATGCGCACATTGGCCCGTTCACTGCGCGCCACACGCACCGCATCCAGAATGAAAAGCTGTTCATTATCAATGGTAAACTCGATTTCCATCTCTTCACGCAAACGGGTGCGGCACAGATCACCACAGTCCAGAAGCGCCTGAAACATCTCGGGCAAGACCTCTTCGATCGAGCGGCCCCGTTTGTCTTTGGTCAGAAACATCACGTCGCGCGCTTCCACCTCAGTTAGCGCATCACGGCCTTGGCTTTTACAAAGATACCGTCCGCGAATTTCACGGTGCCCGGTTTGCCCGTTCACAAATTGGATCACACCTGAGCCACAGACATCACGCCCAACGCCAATCGCCATTTTCTGCACGACCAGCCCCAATCCCGCATCCGCAGGCGCCCCTTTCGCCTCACGCAACAGCCGCGCGGTGGTGCCTTGCCAAGCCCGCGACATGGACCGCAGCACCTCGGCCAACTGCTCTTTTGGGTCCTGCGGGAAGTAGCTTTCGGTCTCTTCCTCATAGTGATCAAGGGCGGCCTGAAGCGTATCCGCCGTCGGTGTGGAAATGTCTTCAAACTCATCCGGGTCCAAACGGCCAACATGCACCGCATAAGCCTGAATAAACCGTAAATACAAGGCATTAGCAGCCAGCTCACCGTGTGTTTCGATCAGTTTTCCATGCACCACATCATTCATGCCGATGTTCAGAATGGCACCAGGGCCACCCCAATCGGGGTCCTCCGATGACGGGCGTACAGAGATCAGAGGGTCTTCACCAAACAGCTCAAGCATCGCCGCCAGATCCGGCATATCCCCCGCCGACACCCCGCGCACCGCATCAAAAGACAGCGCCATGGTTTTTGGCACAGGCATGTCGAGCCGGATCAGCCGTTGCAGGCATTTCGCACGCCCGCCATGCTCCTCCGTTTGGATCGGAGCGGTTGGGGTGATTTCTGTGAATCCTGGCTTGGTCATTTTTCTGCACCGCAGCGTTAGGGTTTTGTGCAGCATAACAAGGGCGGCGCATCACACAAGGGTTGCGTGGCGTGAAAGCGCAGTTAGGGGCGCTGCCCCTCGACCTGCGGTCTCACCCCGAGATATTTGAGGCAAGAAAAAGAGGGCGGCGCTGGGGCCGCGCCCCTTTAGCCTTCGACTTTGTTCAGATCGGCGACCGAAAGACAGATTTGCCGGATGCGTGACAAGAGGTTCAGACGATTGCGACGAATAATTTCATTGTCGGAGTTGATCTGAACGGCCTCGAAAAATGCATCAATTGGCGCGCGCAGGCTGGCCATGGCGGTCATGGCGGCGGCGAAATCTTCTGTTTCCATCGCCGGTTTCAACGCTGTTTCCGCCGTATCGAGGGCGGCGAACAGGGCTTTCTCTGTGTCGTCTTCGGCAAATTTCACATCGGCCCCATAGGAGTATTCGACTCCGTCTTTCTCTTCAGCCTGCGCCAGAATATTGTTGGCACGCTTGAAGCCTTGCAACAGGTTTTCGCCGTCGTCGGTTTTGAGGAACGCGGCGAGGGCCGTGGCGCGATTGACCAGCAGTGTGAGGTCATCGTTTTTCGGCATGGCGAGGCAGGCGTCGATCACGTCGTGGCGAATACCTTGATCTTTGAGGTAAACTTTTAGGCGATCGTGGAAGAAGGAGAGGAGGTCATCAGCGAAATTCATCACAGTTTCAACCACTGCTTCGGCAGCCTCGCGTGATCCAGAGTTAACTGGTCTAGACCAGTCTGTATCAGACAGGAAATTAGAAAACTTCCCTTTCGTCTCGTCGAAAATAAGCGGCAGGGACGATAGCGCTATAAGTTTCGAATTTACTGACCCGGGGTCCTCGCCTTCAGCAGCTTCATTTTTTGAAGATGCAAATTCTTTCGAAAGCGTGGAGCTCAAAATTTCGCGTTCTCGCGCGAAATTTTGAGCGTTCTCGAAAAGCTTCTGCCTGTCTTCAGGCATAACAATGCTATCCAGCATGTTTACCCCCGCAAGCAAGTCGATCTCTTCGGTCCTTAGGAAGCTCAAAGGGAAGCGTCCTAAACTTTCCACAAAATACTCGCGTAAATGAGCCTTTCGTCCATTTTCCAGCACCAAGCGAATAACACCCAGTGCCGCACGGCGCAGCGCAAATGGGTCTTTTGAGCCTGTTGGCTTTTCATCAATCGCCCAGAATCCGGTGAGGGTGTCGAGCTTATCAGCCAGTGCCACGGCCACAGACACAGGCGCAGAGGGCACGTCATCTGAGGGGCCGAGCGGCGAGTAGTGTTCGGTTGCGGCATTGGCGACCTCAACCGGATGTCCCGCAGGGCCTGCGTAATATTTGCCCATAAGCCCTTGAAGTTCGGGGAATTCATAGACCATTTCTGACGACAGATCCGCCTTGGCCCAGCGCGCCGCCGTGGCGGCCACTTCAGCGTCGGCCCCGACCGAGGGGGCGATGGCCGCGGCCAATGCGGCGATGCGTTCAATACGTGCGGCTTGGGTGCCGAGTTTGTTGTGGAACGTCACATTCTCAAGA
>ATLU01000214.1_pt1 | contig 13559 bp, 13 predicted proteins | sample 178751 | NCBI WGS metagenome assembly ATLU01 (sample SAMN02211837, study PRJNA209200) | bioreactor metagenome | isolation source: day 23 sample from continuous culture bioreactor inoculated with sediment... | place: Germany: Wadden Sea | collected 2011
ACCCATGAACACGTCTTGTTCCTTGATGTCCTTCACCGACTTGGCGCCGGTATCCTCGTCCACATCGAACACGATGAGGCGAAGCTTGACTTTCAGCGGCGCCGAGTAGGTCATGTCGCGCTGCTGGCACTCTTCGACGTCGTATTTCGGCGTTTCCAGCTCGTAGCTGGCGAATTCCAGCGTGGCGGTTTCGTTGAAATCCGAAATCGGGAAGACCGACTGGAAAACACCCTTGATGCCTTCGCCGTCCATCGGCTGAGGCTGATCGCCGGAGTTCAGGAACAGGTCATAAGATGCCTTCTGAACCTCGATGAGGTTCGGCATTTCAAGCACTTCACGAATTTTACCGTAGTATTTACGAAGACGTTTTTGGCCGAGGTAGGTCTGAGCCATAAGGTCGATACCTTTCTTTTCTCACTGACATGCAATGCCGTCGGGGCATCGGCTTGCACGCCGCTCGAAACGGGGGTTCGGATCCATTCTAGAAGCCCTCCCACAGGCCTCTTCCCGATCCTTTGAACCGCACCTAGGGAAGGGTCTTTTGAAAGGCCCTCGCCAAGACAGGTTCGGCTGGACCCGGTATTCCCGGGCCCAGCCTCTTTTTCCATGCCGGGTATGCCCCCGGCAAAGCAGACCAATTAGGCCAGCTCGACTTCGGCGCCAGCGCCTTCGAGCTTGCCTTTGATGTCTTCGGCTTCTGCCTTGTCGACACCTTCTTTGATCTTGCCGCCAGCTTCGACGAGATCTTTTGCTTCCTTGAGGCCCAGGCCGGTGATGCCACGGACTTCTTTGATGACAGCAATCTTGTTGCCGCCAGCCGATTTGAGAACGACGTCAAACTCGGTCTTCTCTTCGGCAGCTTCGCCAGCATCGCCAGCAGGGCCGGCCATCATGACAGCGCCGCCAGCAGCGGGCTCGATGCCGTATTCGTCTTTGAGGATCTCTTTGAGTTCCTGGGCTTCGAGAAGGGTCAGACCCACGATCTCTTCAGCAAGTTTCTTCAGATCAGCCATTGTACTGTTTCCGTTTCTAATAGGTGTGTTCCAACGAAGTGCGATTTATCGCTACGTCGGTCCATTGATTGCTTACGCAGCCTTTTCCTCGATGGTGGAAAGGATGGATGCGATGTTCGAAGCAGGGGCGCCAATTGCACCGGCAATACCGGACGCAGGTGCACCAAGGATCGAGGCGATCTGAGCAAGCAGCTCTTCACGCGACGGCATCTTGGCGACACGTGCAACACCAGCACTGTCGAGCGGTTCTTCACCCATTGAACCACCGAGGATGACGAGTTTATCGTTACCCTGGGCGTATTTATCCATGACCTTGGCCGCAGCCACAGGGTCTTCGGAATAGGCGAGAACGGTCATGCCCGTCAGGTATTCAGCGATCGAAGCCGCCGGCTTACCTTCCAGAGCGATCTTGGCGAGCCTGTTCTTGGCAACACGCACCGACCCGCCAGCTTCACGCATGGAAGCGCGCAGGTCCTGCATCTCAGCAACCGTGAGACCTTCGTAGTGGGCAACCACAACGACGCCAGAGCTTTCGAAGATCTGGCCGAGTTCCTCGACCACTTTCTCTTTCTGGGCTCTATCCACAGTTTCACTCCAAGTATGGGAGGGGGTCCCTCCCGGCTCATGTTTCACCGGGCTTGTGGGCCCGATGGTCGGGTCCGCACGGGTCCGTCCAAGTCGCTCCAGAGCGCCGTCGCGGCCTGAAGAAATCTCGTTCTTTCCCGTCTCAGGCAGGAATTATGACCACAGGATCGCGGCCACCCACCGTCTCGGACGAAACGCAAAACAGCGCACGACGAATCGCACGCTGGTCCACGTGAAGGGTAGATAGCGATTTCGAGGGAAGTTTCCAAGTCCTAAAGCGCCCGTTTTTTCAAACCGGCGGGATAACGACTTATTCAGTGACTATAGCCGGTTTGCGGGCCAAACGCACGAAAAAACGACGCGCGTGTCGCGCATGGGCGAGACCGGTGGACTTGCCCGTGGTGTGAGTGAGCTTAGTTGCGACAGGAGGGGCCAATGCTGGACCCGTATCATTTGGGGGCCGCCCCCGATTTGACCGAGGACCCGGACCGCTTGTCCGACAGCCCCAGCTGGATATATCTCCTGCGGGAGTTTCAGTTTCTCTACCGGGACGGCTCCGACGGGGGCTCCACCGCGATCCGGGGGCACCGCAAACGTGTGCGCGAGGGGATTTCGGCGATCCTCGACGCGAACCCGGCGATTTGCCAACGCGACCCGGAGATCAAGCCCGTCACCGCCCACCTGCCCCGCGCCTTCGACCTTGGCCGCCGCACGCCGATGGTCGGCATGAGTGCCGCGCTGGAGCGTGTGTCGGACCGCCTGACCTGGGAATACGGCTACGCCAAGGTGCCTAAACCCCTGGAAAAGAAATACGCCTATTGCGAGGTTGCCGGGCCTCAAGGACCGATCCGGTCCGAACGCGTGATCCTTGGCTTCGTGCTCTTCGCGCCGAACACGACCTATCCCCAGCACTCGCACCAGGGCATCGAGGAAAGCTATATCTCGGTCTGCGGCGCCTGGTCGGAGAACCAGACAGCGGTCTATGCCCCCGGCTCGCTCATCCTGAACAGCGCGGGCACCGAGCACCGGATCACCACCGGGCGCACCGACCCCTGCCTTCTCGCCTATGCCTGGACGGGTCCGGGCGAACGGCTCGCCGCACCCGGCATGAAGTTCTCGCGCAGCACCAAGGCCCGGACGGAACACGGGATATAGCGACGGCTTCCCCCGCCCCTTCCAGAAACGAAAAGGGCGGAGCCTCGGCCCCGCCCTTTTCTAATCTAGATCGCGACCAGCTCAGTTGCCGGTGGCGTTGTCCACGTCGATCGTCACGCCCGGACCCATGGTCGAGGAGAGCGCGACTTTCTTCATGTAGGTGCCTTTGGCGCCAGCCGGCTTGGCTTTCGACACGGCGTCCACGAAGGCCCGCACGTTCTCAACCAGCTTGCCTTCGTCGAAGGAGGCTTTGCCGATGCCAGCGTGCACGACGCCCGCTTTTTCGACCTTGAACTGAACCTGACCGCCCTTGGCGGCTTCAACGGCTTCCTTGACGTCCATGGTCACGGTGCCGATTTTCGGGTTCGGCATCAGGTTGCGGGGCCCGAGCACTTTACCCAGGCGACCGACGATCGGCATCATGTCCGGGGTTGCGATGCAGCGGTCGAAGTCGATGGTGCCGCCCTGGACGGTTTCCATCAGGTCTTCGGCGCCCACGATGTCGGCGCCGGCGGCCTTGGCTTCTTCTGCCTTGTCGCCACGGGCGAACACGGCCACGCGGACGGTTTTGCCGGTGCCGTTCGGAAGCGACACGGTGCCACGGACCATCTGGTCTGCATGACGCGGGTCGACGCCGAGGTTCATGGCGATTTCGACGGTTTCGTCAAACTTGGCGTTGGCGTTCGATTTGACGAGCGCGACGGCCTCTTCAACGGTGATGTCTTCTTTGCCAGCGAATGCTTCGCGCGCAGCGGTGGTGCGTTTTCCAAGCTTTGCCATCTTACTTCACCTCGATGCCCATGGACCGGGCAGAGCCCAGGATGATCTGCATTGCAGCTTCGATGTCGTTGGCGTTCAGGTCTTTCATTTTCGCTTCCGCGATTTCCTTGACCTGGGCCGGGGTCACGGACCCGACGGTTTCACGACCGGGAAGGTTCGCAGCCGATTTCACCTTGGCAGCTTTCTTCAGGTAGTAGGACGCCGGCGGCGTCTTGATGTCCATGGTGAAGGACTTGTCCTGATAGTACTGGATCACGGTCGGGCACGGCGCACCAGGCTCCATTTCCTGCGTCTTGGCGTTGAACGCCTTGCAGAATTCCATGATGTTGATGCCGCGCTGACCCAGCGCGGGGCCGACGGGCGGCGAGGGGTTGGCTTGACCTGCAGGGATCTGCAGCTTCATCGTGCCAGCAAGTTTCTTAGCCATTGGCTAACTCCTTTGTTCAACAGGGGCGAAACGCGATCCACCCCCTTTGTCGTCGTGGTCTGGTCAGACGGTCGCGACCGCCGCGCCTCCCACAATGGATAACAGGGCATACCTCTCGGCTGCCCTGCGTGACGCGGCTGATAGACCCTTGGCGCAGGCTTGGCAAGGGATTCGTTGGCCGGATAGGATGCGGCAGGGAGGCCCGGCATGATGATCACCGACGCCGACGACTACTTCACGCGCGGCTGCGGTCGCTGCGATCGGTTCGACACACCGGATTGTTCGATCCATCGCTGGACCGCGGGACAAAACGCTCTGCGGGCGATCTGCTTGGGCATGGGGCTGAGCGAACATGTCAAATGGGCGCACCCCTGTTATAGGCACACGGGCCGCAATATCGCGATCATGGGGGCGTTTCGGAATGACTTTCGGTTCACCTTCCTGAACGGCAGCCTCCTGACCGACCCGGAGGGCGTCTTGCGGCCTGCGGGACCGAACAGCCAAACCCGCAACGTGCTTTTCTTCACCGACAATACCGGCCCGACCGAAATGGAGCCGACGATACGCGCCTATCTCGCCGAACTGATGGATCACGCCGAGCGCGGCACCAAGCCACCCAAGGCGACCCGCGAGGTCGAGATGCCCGAGGAACTGACGGAAGCGCTCGACGCGGACCCGGACCTCGCGGAAGCCTTTGCCGCGCTGACGCCGGGGCGGCAGAAAAGCTATGCGTTCAATCTGAACCAGGCCAAGAAGCCGGAAACCCGGTTCGCCCGGATCGAGAAATTCCGGCCAAAGATCATGGCGGGCAAAGGCGCGCAAGAATGCTAGCGGGGGGTCCGAAACGCATATCGCCCCCGCAAGCTTGACCTGCGGGGGCAATACCATGAAATTCCGGTTTGGCCTACGACGCTCAGGCTTCTTTGGAGACCTGCGTATACTCCAGCTCGACCGGGGTCGCGCGGCCGAAGATGGACACCGATACCTTGAGGCGCTGGTTGTCTTCGTCGACGTCCTCGACCATGCCGTCGAAGCCTTCGAACGGGCCGTCGGTGACGTTGACCTTTTCGCCGATCTCGAACGTGATGAGCGTGCGCGGGGCTTCGACGCCCTCTTCGACACGGCCCATGATCGCATCCACTTCGGCATCGCGCATCGGCATCGGGCGACCTTGCGGTCCGAGGAAGCCGGTGACCCGGTTAATGCCGTTCACGAGGTGGTAGCCTTCGTCGGACATTTCCATGTGGACCAGGACGTAGCCGGGCATGAAGCGACGCTCGGTCGAGACCTTCTTGCCGCGGCGCACTTCGATCACTTCTTCAGTGGGAACAAGGACTTCGTCGATCTGCTCTTCGAGACCTGCCTCTTCCACGGCAGTCTTGATCTGCTCGGCGATCTTCTTCTCGAAGTTCGAGAGAACGCTTACCGAATACCACCGTTTCGCCATTGTTTTTGTCCTGTTCCAGTCGGCAGCCTGCGCCACCGTTTTAATCCTTTGGCCCCACTTTTCGATCCGGAGATAAAAAACCGGCGTGCAACTCGAATCAGTGCACGCCTTGGGGAATAGGAGGGCATTTACCCCCCCGCGCCGGGATTTTCAAGCCTCATGGGGTGGGCGCGGCAGGGTCGGGAAATGACCTTCACCGGCGATATGATTTCCATATGACTCGCATATGAAAACCGTATGCGTTCTTTCACGCGATACCCGGCAAAGGTTAACGGCAGCACAGAAGGCACCCTGCCCCGGACGCGGTCCGAGGCGGCATTTTCCAGATATGGGCGGGGCGTTTAGCCGAAGAAGGACAGGATGCCTTCGAGGCCGGCGCGGATGGCGAGGTCGATCAGCGTGAAGAACACGGCGACCACGGCGGTCAGAGCCAGAACCATGCCGGTGGTCAGCAACACTTCCCGACGACCGGGCCAAACGACCTTGGACACTTCGGAGCGCACTTGCTGAACGAACTGGAGAGGGTTGGTCTTTGCCATGTCTACTTGCCTTATCCGGGACAGCGGGCAGATACGCCATGCGCGCGGGGTTTTCAAGACATGGATGCAGGATCGGCGATCAAACCGGGCGACGGGCGTCGCGCGCCAGCTTGGCAAAGGGGTCGTCGCGCATCTTTTCGCGGGGGTCCACGACGATGTGCTGCGCGGTGCGGGGTGCGGACCTGGCGGTCTGTTTCACCCAGGCGCGCGAGCCCAGGAGCGAGTCCGAGACCTTGGCAGTGACCCGTTGGGCCGTCATGCCCTCGTCGGTAAGGGGCGACCTGGGCAGGGTGGCGGCCGGGATGTCTGCCCGCGGTGACGCGAGGGGAGCGGGCTTGCCGCCTTTGAGCCTGGACAGCAGGCGTGCGTAAAAATACGCGACGAGAGAGGCCACGATCATTGTGGAGGTCTTGGCCAGCGGCGGCTCCACCCCGAACCTTTCGGCCAACGCCGTGTTCGACAGGTGATCCCAGACGGGCCATGTGAGCCATGGGGTGACATCGTAGACCGCCAGTTTCTCGTTGGCGATATAAGCGGCTGCGCCCAGCGCAATCACAAGGAACGGGGTGAGGGCGATGTAATAGGCCGGCCCCGGAGCGCGGGCTTGCGGTGTGGGGTTGTCCGCTGGTCCGGCAGGCTCTTGCGTTTCCGAAGGGCCAGGTGTTGCCGCGATCGGCTTGGACCCCCTGTCGATTTTCGCGGCGGGAACCTCCGCCGTCCACGCCTCCGGCACCCTTGTCGACAATTGGCCGGTCATCGCCGCCGCACGGGCGACCGCCTCCTTGCCGCCCGCAGCGCGGATCGCGAAGCGTGCGCCGCTCCAGCGGATGGCGAGGACGACAATCGCGGCCGGAACGAACAGGACGGCCAGTAGCGCGAGCAACCCGGCGATGACGGTCATGCTGGTGTTGGCACCGAGCAGGGGAGTGGCGTTGACGACGGCGTAGACGATGCCGACCATGAGACCCAGGGCGATCGAAAACTGTTTGAAGGTTTTGGCGAGACGATCCTTGGCTGCCAAGGCGGCGCGCACCGCAAGCTGCTCGCGCGGGTCGTCTTGGGTCTGGGTCGCCCAGCCGGTGGTCGCAGATTGTTCCTCTGCCCCCTGCCCCTTCGCCCCCTTGCCCGAAGAGAGGCGGCCAAGGGGGCTGGCGTTCTTGATCGTATTGGCGCGCGGCACGTCCTGCTTGTTGGCCTTGAAGGTGTAGTCATAATCCAGCGCCTTGTTCGCGCCGCCGGGCACCTGTGGCACGTAGGTGCGGGTTGCTTGCAACGGGTCGGGGTCATGTTCACCGCGCTTCGGCGTGGTGTTGCTCGCGAGCTTCCTGACCGCCCCGAAAAGGAGCAGCACGGCCGCGGCGATCCAGATGGCGCCGCGCTCTTTATCGGGCGCTCTCTGCGGCGCCAGGGCGGCGTCACGGCCCGCGAGGAACGGGGTGAGATAAACGAACCCCTCGGCCTTGGTCAGCCCCTCGTCCGCGATGGCATCCGTCACCATGGCGGACAGGCTGTTGTTCCGCTTCGCATAGCCGTTGAAGTTGAAGAGGTAGGTGTTTTCGTGGAGACCGATGGCGTGGTCGTCCACCTGCGCCAGGAACCGCTCTTTCTCGTGTGCATCGAACACGATGGCCGCTTTGACCTCGCGCGCGTCGGCTCCGTCCTGGGTCCCGAACATCATGTAGAGATACCGCTCGGAGGTCTTCACGCCATTGGTGCGTTTGACCAGCGTGTAATTGTGGTCCGGGTCAATCCAGCCCGTGACATTGACTTCATTGGCAAGCCCGATGTCCGCGTCAGGGTCGAAAATCGAGAGATCGACCACGGGCGGCGGCCCAGACGCCAGCGCTTTCGCACGGGTCGTTTCGGTTTCAAGCGCCCCTTCGTGGACGACATGACCCAGGTATCCCACGCCTCCCGCCATCGGGACATAGGCCCACCAGGGCAGCGACAGAAGCAAGAGGACAAGGCGCATATCGGACTCGCAGAACAGACAACGGGCCACATGAGACGCGGCAAACCGGGCACGAATGGGGCGCCGGGGAGATTATTGCGGGGAAACACGCCCGACGCGCGGACGCGGCGTCGCTGGCTGGTTCGGTTGTGCGGGAGGGTCTTGGCAGGGGCACCAGGGCTCGAACCCGGGACCTACGGTTTTGGAGACCGTCGCTCTACCAACTGAGCTATACCCCTAAGACCGGGGCGGGGATACGCCAAAGGTGCGCGGCTTTCAAGAGGGATTCGGAGGCTTTTGCGCGGGTGGCTTGGCGCTTCCCCGTTCGGGGTTCACATGCTACCTGCCGGACTATGGCAGGACGTGATTTTTCCATCTTCGACGACAGTCCGTGGCTTGCCGGTGGGCCGGGGCGGCTGGGTCCGGCAACGGCCGTTCCGACCATGATGAGCCACGAGGAAGAGCTCTTGTGCCACTGGCTGACCGCGCGGTGGGCGGAAGGCTGGGGCGCGGTGGTCGATCTGGGCGCTTTCGTTGGCGGCGCGACCGCACGGCTGGCCGAGGGGCAGCGCGCGGCGGGGCATGGCACCGGGGTTCATGCGTTCGACCGGTTCGCGGTGGCCGAGGGGCACAAGGAGAAGTTTCTCTACGGGGCGGGCGTGGCGCCTTTCGCGGGGGAAGAGGCGTTGGGCTTGGCTCAGACGCTTCTGGACCCATGGGCCGAGAGGGTGACGCTCCACAAGGGCGATCTGCGCGCGGCCCGGTGGGCGGCTGACACTCCCATCGAAGTGCTGGTGGTGGACGCGACCAAGGCGGCTGTGACGACGGACCGGATCGCGCGCATCTTCTACCCGGCGCTCCGTCCCGGATCGGTGGTGGTGCAGCGCGGATACCTGCATTGGCGCGAGCCTTGGGTCGCGGTGCAGATGCACTGGCTGCGTGAGTATCTGGTGCCCATCGGTCATGCCACGGACGACAGCGTGGTTTTCGGCTGCGTCGCGACGCCGTCAGACGCTGACCTGGAGCGTGCCACGACCGAGGGGATGAGCGACCGGGAAATGACGCGCGATCTGCTGGCGGCGCGGGAGGTCTTCGCCCGTTTCGGCGCGGAAGAACGGCTGCTGGATCTTGTGCAGGGGATCGAACGGTCGCCGGGCAAACGGGCGGCCTGGGCCATGGTCCCGCGCTGGTAGCCGACCGGAGCCGAAATCATCGCGATGATTTCGAGCCGGACTTATCGCGATAAGTCCGGGTCAGCGCTTCTGGCGGCGGCTGAACCTGATCCAGCGGACTTTCCACAGGAAGAAGACCAGCCCCGCGACCAGCACCGTGAGCCAGCCCACCAGCCAGTAAAACGCGTCGCCATCGTTCACGCCGGGCATCCCGCCCACGTTCACCCCGAAGAGCCCCGTGAGAAAGCCGAGCGGCATGAAGATGACCGAGACGACGCTCATCACGAACATATTGCGATTGAGCCGGTCGGACATCTGGCTCGACAGTTCCTCGCGCAGGACCATCGCCTGGTCGCGCAGCTCGTCGAGGTCTTCGACCACCCGCGTCATCTTCTGCGCCTCCTCTTCGACCTCGCGGTGGGTTTCCTCGTCGATCACCGGGCACGGTGCCGCCGCGATACCGTGGAGCACGTCGCGCTGCGGGGCGATGAAGCGACGGGCCGCGATGACCTTTAGGCGCAGGTCCACGACCTCGCCCCGCAGCCTGTCGTCTTCCTCCCGCACGATCCGGTCCTCCAGCGCCTCTATCTGCGTGTCGAGGTCGGTCTGGAAATCGGCGATCTTGCCGGTGATGTCTTCGAGCAGCCGGGCCAGGAATTCGCCAGAGGTTGTCGGCCCCTTCCCTTGTGCCAATACTTCGTTCATTCGTTCGACGGCGCGGACGCGGCGCAAAGACACGGTGACGATCCGATGAACGTCGATCCAGACCCGGAGCGAGATCATGTCCTCGGGGTCTTCGCCTTCGTTTGAGTTGATGACGCGAAGGATGATCATCAGCCCATCGCCCATCGGCGTCAGGCGCGGACGCGACGCCGGGTCGAGCAACGCTTCGATGGCTTGCGGGTCGAGATAGTCGAGATGCTCGGTCACCCAGCCCTCGGCGTCGGCATGGTTGCCGTCCAGATGGACCCAGCCCAGCGTTTCGGCCTTCAGCACCTCGCGCAGGATGGCATCGTCAAGCTCCCGGCCCCGGTCGGCGCCGTTCAGCACATGGGCGTATTTGATGTGGTCGTCGAACATGGGGGCAGAGTGACGGAGCGCGGCGGCATTGGGAAGAGGGGATGAGGTCACTTGCGCCGCATCCCTGCCTGTCACGGGCCTGCGACCCGCTCCCTCAGAGCTTGAGCCGAAAGCGCCGCATCTCGTCGGCGCTGGCCACACCCTCGAACCCGGCGCCAAGCAGGACCCGAACCGAGGCGATGTTCGCAGGTTCGACCTGCGCCACGACGGTCAGGGGCGCGAGCCGTCCGAATTCGGCAACAACGCCCTTCACAAGCTCGCCGCCATACCCCTGCCGCCAATGCGGCTCGCCCAGCAGATAGCCGAGATAGAGCTCGCGGGGGGCAATCTCGGCGAGGATCATCAAACCGACCAGAACACCCTCAGCGCCACGGCGCACCAGGTAAACGTCGCTTTCGTCTTGCCGGGCCGCGATCCAGTCGGCGGCGGCCTCCGGGTCGAAAGCGTAGGAGGCCGGGAGCGGCGCGAGCACCGCAGGCGACAGAAGCCCAGCGAGATCATCGACTAAGCGCGCCTGCGCCATGGGGTCCGCCAGGCAGTCCGCCCAATGGGTCACGGACAGGCGCGCGGTGTCAAAACTCTTCAGGGCCCTGCGCGGGTTTACCGACATCATCTGGACAGCGTGGCAGGTCCGGGGCGCCTGCGCCAGACAAGATGAGGGCCGCCTGAACGACGGCCCTCCCCTGCTACACGGCACGTGAGCCGATCAGAGCGTAATGCGGTAGCGCGCAAAGCCGTCCGGGCCGTCGCCCGCCGCTTCGATCTCCACGCCCTTCACGTCGTCGATGAAGTCCGCCGCTTTCGGGCCGGTGTCGAACAACACCGAAGTGTCCGCCATCGCCGCGAAGGACCAGTTGGCGTCTGCCGCCGGGTTGATGGTGCCTTGCTCGACGATGTAACGCACGATGACGTCGCGATTGGTGTCCGGCCCTTCGAACACGGTGGTGTCGCCGGTGCCGGGGAAATTGCCCCCGCCGCCCGCGCGGTAGTTGTTGGTGGCGACGATGAACTCGGCGTCCGGGTCGATCGGTGCGCCATCATACATCAGGTTCACGATGCGGTTCGCCTCCGGATTGACCACCGCGCCGTCGCCGTCGAACCTGGAGGGCTGGCTGAGGTCGATTTCATAGGTGACGCCGTCGATCACGTCGAAGTTGTAGGACGGGAACGACGGGTTGAGGAGGACCTGGTCGGCCTCGCCCGGTGTGATCTGGTTGAACATACCCGCCGAGCGTTCCAGCCAGCCCTTTACCTGCGCGCCGGTCACGCGCACGGCCCGCACGGTGTTGGGATAGAGGTAAAGATCGGAGACGTGCTTGATCGCCACATCACCGACCGGCACGTCGGTGTAATACTCGGGACCGCCCCGCCCCCCGGCCTTGAACGGCGCGGCAGCAGAGAGGATCGGCAGACCTTCGTGTTCGGTCCCCTGCATCATCTGTTCGATATACCAGGTCTGGGCGTTGGAAACGATCTGCACGGAGGGGTCGTCGGCGACCAGCGCGAAGTAGCTGTGCAGCGGGGCCTCGGTCTTGCCCACGGCGCGGCGGACGTATTCCAGCGTCGCTTCGTGCTCTGCCTGCGCGGCGGCGAGGACGGCGGGCACACTGTCGACCAGGGCATCGACCGACCGATCTTCGTTCCGCTTGGAAATCGGGCGGGTTTCGACCGAGGTCGTCACCACGCGCCATTCATTGCCCTCGCGCTCCAGCATCAGGTCGATGACACCAAGGTGCGAGCCCCAGAAGCCGCCCATCGTGGCCGGTTTGCCGTGGATGAGCCCGTTTTCCGCATCGACCGCATCGTATCCGCCGTAGGTCTCGGACGGGAAGACGAGGTGCGAGTGGCCGGTCATCAGGGCGTCGATCCCGTCAACCGCGGCCAGCGGCACGGAGGCGTTTTCCATGCCTTCGGAATAGGTGGCGGACCCGATCCCCGAGTGGCTGAGCGCGATGATGATGTCGCAGCCCTGTTCGCGCATCTCCGGCACCCAGGCCTCGGCAGAGGCGACGATATCGCGGGTGGTGACATTGCCTTCCAGGTGGCGGCGGTCCCATGTCATGATCTGCGGCGGCACGAAGCCGATCAGGCCGAGCTTGAGCGGATGAGTCTCACCCGCGCCGTCGGTCACCTCACGGTCGAGCACCACGTAGGGCTTGACCAGCGTTTTGTCGTCGCGCGGCGAGGCCCCCTCCTCCAGTGCGACGTTGGCACAGACCACGGGGAAATCGGCCCCGGCGAGCGATTTGGTCAGGAAGTCCAGGCCGTAGTTGAACTCGTGATTGCCGAGCGTGGACGCGTCGAAGCCAACTTCGTTCATCGCTTTGATGACCGGGTGCATGTCACCCTCTTTCATCCCGCGCTCATAGGCCATGTAATCGCCCATCGGGTTGCCCTGAAGAAAGTCGCCGTTGTCGACCAGCATGGAGTTGGTCGCCTCGGCCCGGATGTCTGCGATATGGGCCGCGGTGCGGGCAAGGCCGACAGTGTCGATCTCCTTGTCGGCGTAATAATCGTAGGGGAAGACATGGACGTGCAGGTCCGTCGTCTCCATGATCCGAAGGTGGGCCTGATTGCCGGCCGCGCGGGCCGAGAACGGATGCAACGCGATCAGGCTGGCACCGGCGGCGGTGCCGAGGAACTCGCGGCGGGAAATGTGGCTGGGCATGTGTCTCTCCTGTCCTTGTGTTTTGAAGAGAGGCTAAGCCGAAAATTGTAACAGGTGATTGATGACTTCGCGGAAAGGCGCGATTGGGCCAAAGCCCGCGCATGGGAGGTCACGGGGAAGGAGGCAGGGTTCGACCGGCGGGCGCCATAAAGAAGAAAGGGCCACCCGAGGGCAGCCCTTGTCTCAAGCTTGGCGGGCTCTCAGTGCTTTTGTGACAAAAGCACCTACGCCCGCGCGTCAGGTTTCGCCGGGACGAAACCTAACGTCGATTACTCGATGATTTTCGACACACTTTTGCAGGCGTGTCTCGGAACCTTCGATTACTCGATGATTTTCGACACGACGCCGGAGCCGACGGTGCGGCCGCCTTCGCGGATGGCGAAGCGGAGGCCGTCTTCCATGGCGATCGGGGCGATCAGCTCGACTTCGAACTTCAGGTTGTCGCCCGGCATCACCATCTCGGTGCCCGAGGGCAGCGTCACGGTGCCGGTCACATCCGTCGTGCGGAAGTAGAACTGCGGACGGTAGTTCGCGAAGAACGGCGTGTGACGGCCGCCTTCGTCCTTGGTCAGGATGTAGACCTCGGCTTCGAACTTGGTGTGCGGCGTCACCGAACCCGGCTTACACAGAACCTGGCCACGCTCGACGGCTTCACGGTCGATGCCGCGCAGCAGCGCGCCGATGTTGTCGCCGGCTTCACCACGGTCCAGAAGCTTGCGGAACATTTCCACGCCCGTGCAGG
>ATLU01000215.1_pt1 | contig 13498 bp, 9 predicted proteins | sample 178751 | NCBI WGS metagenome assembly ATLU01 (sample SAMN02211837, study PRJNA209200) | bioreactor metagenome | isolation source: day 23 sample from continuous culture bioreactor inoculated with sediment... | place: Germany: Wadden Sea | collected 2011
CTTTTACGTGTTCCAGTTGTCTGTCTCATCTTCCACTCCTCAGTGGTTACGATGAGCCAAGAACACTCTCTTATCAAATAAAGCTATTTGGACCCATAAGCGCTGACGTCAGACAACATACAGTATCCACAGCTCGGACAGAACGGGTCTGATTTATCAGGAGCAATCAGGACAAGACCGGCTTGTATTCGAGGATTTGTCACTTTCTTCAATCTCGGTGACACAGGCAAACAAATGGACTTCAGCGCAAACTGAGGGAGATGAACTACGTTTTTCATGGAACGTCGGCAGCGAAACCAAAGTGTTGGACATTGCCAACTTGGGGCAAGACATTGAACAAATCAGGTTTGCAGGAGGCCTCACGGTTGACAGCGTCTTGATCGACGATGGCTCAGACACGCGGATCGAAGGAAACACAGGCAATAACCTCATAGTTAAATCCAATGATGAATTCCGTTATCTTGATGGTGGCTCTGGAAATGATGCTTACCTCATCAACGCAGATAGCGGCAGCAGCTGGATCTCCCGTTGGGAGGAGAACACCGGCGAAGGCAATGATCGCGTTGTGTTCTCAGGGATTGAGCTGTCGGATCTGTCGTTTGATATGCGCAAAGACAGTGAAAATGGCACATCTGAGAATGGTTCATCTGCACGCATATCTTGGGATACGCCAGACGGGGCCGGATCGCTTGAGCTTGCAGATCGTGGTGATCACGTTGAAACCTTTGAATTTGGCCCAAACAAAGTCGTGTCCAATATTGTTGTCGACAATGGAACCGCCACAACAGTTAATGGGAGCTCTGATAGCGACCTCATTGTCAAGTCGAATGATGAATTCCGGTACCTTGACGGTGGTGCAGGCGACGATATTTATCTCATCACCGCCGATAGTGGCAACAGTTGGATCACGAGGCTGCATGAGTTTACCGACGAAGGCACCGATCAGATTGTGTTTCGCGACATTAATTTTTCCGATGTGACGATTACTTACCTATCAGATGCGGAGAATGGCACGTCTGAAAATGGAACATCCATTCGAATAGAGTGGGTTGTTGACGGACACTCTGGGGTATTAGAGCTTGCAGATGGAGGGGCGCATATTGAAACTTACGAATTTGCAGATGGAACAATCATGACGGCGGACGAGTTCTTAATCTAATCTCAGCTTTGGTGGCAATCGAAGCAACGAAATTAGCGCTCGACATAGTTTGATCTCGGTACATGTGACCGGCGCGGTTGCACGCTTGATGTCTTTGGCGATCTTCTCGCCAGGGCTTTTGGTTGTCTTTCTCATCATCCACTCCTCAGTGGTTAGATGAGTCAGAAACTCTCTCTTATCAAATTGACCTATTTGGACCCATTGGCGCTGACGTCAGACACTTTTTGGCCATACTGTTTCGCCTCTTGGTGCAATACCCAAAAGCATAAGTCAGCCCCACAACAACCACAAGGTGAGTCGTCTTTAAGCGATAAGTTTTCGGTCAACGAAGGTCAGCTATGATATAAAATGACGGGAAAGCTCTGCAATGCAGCGAACGACTGCTATCCTGAAGGCTTTTCGAACGAGCATGTCAGCTTTGGGCTGACACCGGCCATCTGTTCGCCGCAGGCAGAGCTATGGCTCTCATACGAAATCGTTCCCAAATGAAAAACGGCGCCGGTTTGACGCGGCGCCGTTTGGTGTTTGATCAGCGAAAAGCTTACTCGGCGGGTTGTTCCTGAACCGCGTCGTGCTTGTCGCGCAGACCGTCACGATAAAGCGCTTTGGTCAGCGCCACCATCATCAGGCCCATCACGGCGGTAAAGGGCAACGCGCCGATGATCATCGCGTTTTTCAACGCGTCCATCGGGTTGTTTTCCCCGGCCGCCAGAAGCAGCGTGCCAATCACCAGTGTCAGGATCACACCCCAGACGATGCGGTGCTTGATGCCGGTTTCCTGCTCGCCGCCGGACATGATGGTGTTCATCACCAGGATGCCGGAGTCCGCTGAGGTCACGAGGAAGGTCATGATCAGAACCACACACATGACGGTGATGATTGACAGGAACGGGCCTGAGATCATCTCGCCCAAGGTCACAAAGAGCTTGGCTGTGTTAGAGGCGCCAATGATGACCCCTTCGGCCCCACCGGTCAGTTCCAGATCAATCGCGGTGCCACCAAGAATGGTCATCCAGGCGAAACACACCAGAGCGGGTGCAAAGACGCAGCCGATGATGAATTCACGCACCGAGCGACCTTTGGAGATGCGGGCCAAGAACAGGCCTACAAATGGTGAGAACGCGATCCACCATGCCCAGTAGAAGGTGGTCCAGCCTGCTTGCCAGCCGAACTGACGTGCAGGTTCACCGGCCGCATAAGCGGCTTGCAGCACATCTTGGGGCAGGGCGGCGGCGTCGCCTTCCAGACCCGAGACAAAGCCATCAAAGCTGCCCCATGCATTGGTTGCGCCACCTTTCAGGGCGTCCGCAAAGGGGGCTGCCGCCTCGGGAAGGCCATTGGCAAAGTCACCAGCCGCTTGAGGACCGTAAGGGCCAAACGACAGCTGTACGATATGCAGGATGTAATCGATGAAGGCCGCACCATAGGTGGACATCGCAAAGGCAAATGAGCCAAAGATCACAAACACGCTTAGCAAGATCAGCGACAGAACCAGATTCAGGTTTGAAAGATATTTCACCCCCCGACCAACGCCTGACACAGCCGATAGGATCGACATTGCCATAATCACCACAAGACCGGCCACAAGACCCACTTTACCCGGCGCAGGTGCGTCACCTGACATATCCATCATCCATTCCATCCCGGTGATGGCATACATCCCGTCGATGAACTGGCTGACACCAAAGCCGATGGTCACAGACACACCCAGAATGGTTGCCACAACACCCAGCACGTCAACGATATGACCAAAGAAGCCATTCACGTATTTGCCAAACAGCGGAGTCAGCGCGGAGCGGATGGTCAGCGGCATGTCACGGGTATAGGCATAATACGCCAGCGACAGGCCGGTCATCACATAGATCGCCCAAGCATGAAAGCCATAGTGCAGGAAGGTATAGCGATACGCCGATTGCAGCGCTTCTTCGGTGTTGGGGGCAACGGCACCTGACAGCACCACAGGGTTAGATCCCCAAAGGCCCAGCGGCTCTGCGGTCGCAAAGACCATCAGACCCACACCCAGACCGGCCCCAAACATCATCGAAAACCAAGAGAAGTTCGAAAACTCGGGTTTCTGACCGGGCAGGCCCATCACGCGGCGCCCGGTTGAAGGGATGATCGCGACAATGGCCAGAAAGAAGAGAAAGGCGCCGACGATAACGATGTAGAAGGAGTTGAACCCTTCCAGTAATTTCCAGTTCAAGCTTCCCAATGTGGAATTGGCGTTGCCTGGAAAGACCAGCGCCCAAATCACCAGTGCCACCATGATCCCTTTTGAGATCAAGGCAATTGGAATGCTGTTCCCTTCGTAAAAACCAGACGAAGCCTTGTTTATTTCAAGCTCCGTGAACGGTGGTTTGATACTCATGTTCCCTGTCCTTTTATAGTTTTAGGAAAACAGGTTATTTCCCTATGTCCCATTGAACCAGAGTGGGGCAATTCACCTGTTCACCAATACTCACTATGGACATATTACTGTTCATTTGCGACGAAAATGTCGGGAATGGCGCGCGTGAGGTCTTCTAGGCCCATATTAAATCCTCGGTTCCAGACAGGAATGACGGCAGAAAATATGGATGAAACGGAGGCCACATGGCGCAAGAAGAAGAGACCACATATGAGGCTGGGCAGGACAATGTTCAGGTCATGGGTCTAGATATCCACAATCCGGTGTTTGGCGTATCCGCCGCAACCATTGTGGCATTTGTATTTTTTACCCTGGTGTTCAAAGAACAGGCAGCGGAGTTCTTTGGGTGGTTGCGCCCGGCACTCACCAGCCAGTTTGACTGGGTGTTCTTATTGGCGGGCAATGTCTTTGTGTTGTTTTCACTGGCGCTTGTGGTTTCGCCTTATGGCAAGATCCGGTTGGGCGGCGCGGATGCCAAACCTGATTACAGCTATACGGGATGGTTCTCGATGTTGTTTGCCGCGGGCATGGGCATTGGCCTTGTGTTCTGGGGTGTGGCGGAACCGATCTCGCATTACGGGGCGTCTTTTGGGGGCACTGCCGTCGAGGCTGGCGTGCGCACCGACTGGGCGCCTTTGGGGGCGGCTGTGGGGGATCCGGACGCGGCACGTGATCTTGCGATGGCGGCGACGATTTTCCATTGGGGCCTGCACCCTTGGGCAGTTTACGCGGTTGTGGGGCTGGCACTGGCGTTTTTCAGCTTTAACCGGGGTCTGCCGCTGACCATGCGCTCGGTGTTCTATCCGATCTTTGGCGAGGCAACCTGGGGCCCGCTTGGGCACATTATTGACGTGTTGGCGGTGTTTGCGACGATCTTTGGTCTGGCAACCTCGCTGGGTCTTGGGGCCACGCAGGCGCTGGGCGGGTTGAACTATCTGTTTGGCGTGCCGGTGAGTGACGGGATGAAAGTGCTGCTGATCATTGTGATCACCGTATTCGCGCTGATCTCGGTTGTGGCGGGTTTGGACAAAGGTGTGAAGCGTCTGTCAGAGGCGAATATGATCCTCGCAGGCGCATTGCTGGTGCTGGTGATCATTGTGGGGCCAACCGTGGCGATCCTGACCGGGTTCTTCGACAACCTCTGGGCTTACGCCGTCAACCTGCCGGCGCTGTCGGGCATTGTGGGGCGTGATGACGCCAACTTTATGCAAGGCTGGACCGCGTTTTACTGGGCATGGTGGATCAGCTGGTCGCCTTTTGTGGGCATGTTCATCGCGCGCATCTCACGCGGGCGCACCGTGCGTGAGTTCATCGTCTGCGTTTTGCTGATCCCCACCGTGGTTGGCGCGATCTGGATGTCGGTCTTTGGTGGGGCTGCCTTGGACCAAATCATGGGGGATGCCATGAACGGGGGAGGCCAAGCTTTGAAAGACGCCGCCCTTGAGCTGAAGATGTTTGCCATGTTCGAAGCCTTCCCGCTGACCGGTATCCTGAGTTTTGTGGGTATCGTGCTGGTCATTGTGTTTTTTGTGACTTCGTCCGACAGCGGGTCTTTGGTCATTGATGCGATCACCGCCGGGGGCAAAACCAACGCCCCCACCGCACAGCGTGTGTTCTGGTGCATCCTAGAAGGGGCGATTGCCATTGCGCTTTTGCTGGGCGGAGGACTTGCAGCACTTCAGGCCGCGGCCATTGCAACGGGCTTTCCGTTTGCCATTGTGCTGATGCTGATGTGCGTGTCGATCTTCTTGGGTCTGCGCGCGGAACGCAAAGGCAAGTGAAAGCCATGACATAAACCTAAAGAGGGCTCTCAGTTGAGGGCCCTTTTTTGTTGGACTTGACGCCCAACACCCCAACACGCTAGCCATTGGGAAAGGACCGTCCAAAGAGGCGGGCTGCGGGGCAGTGCCATATCTGAACCGCTGGCTGGAAGACCTGCCGGAACGGAAAGCTTTTGGGCGCGCCGATCTGGAAATATCCCGGCGCTCTCGGATACGGGAGAGAATGATGAAAGACACCACCACCACACTCGACAGCACATGGGTGCGCAGCCAGTTCCCGGCCTTTGCCGAGGATGTGTTGCAGGATCAGGCCTTTTTTGAAAACGCGGGCGGGTCGTATACTTGCGCGCAGGTGATAAACCGCCTGACGCGCTATTACACGCAACGCAAAGTTCAGCCCTATGCGCCTTATGAGGCGTCCACCTTGGCGGGTGCGGAAATGGACGAGGCGCGCAGCCGTTTGGCGGCGATGATGGGCGTGGACACGGATGAGCTGTCGTTTGGGCCATCCACCACGCAAAACACATACGTTCTTGCCAATGCGTTTCGTCAGCACCTGAACGCGGGGGATGCGATCATCGTCACCAATCAGGATCATGAGGCCAACACCGGCCCGTGGCGCCGTTTGGCGGAAGAAGGCATTGAGCTGCGGGAATGGCAGATTGATGCTGAAACCGGTCATCTGAACGTGGCGGATCTCGATAACTTGCTGGACGAAAAGGTGAAACTGGTCTGTTTCCCCCATTGTTCCAATGTCGTGGGCGAGATCAATGACGTGGCTTTGATCTGCGCCAAGGCGCGCGCCAACGGGTCTTATACCTGCGTCGATGGGGTCAGCTATGCGCCGCATGGGTTTGTGGATGTGGACGCGCTGGGCGCGGATATTTACCTGTTCTCGGCCTATAAAACCTATGGGCCGCATCAAGGCATCATGGTTATTCGTCGCGGCTTGGGCGAGGCGCTGCCCAACCAAGGGCATTATTTCAATGCAGACAGCCTTTACAAACGCTTCACCCCCGCGGGGCCGGATCACGCGCAAATTGCGGCCTCGGCCGGTATGGCGGATTATATGGAGGCGCTTTCGGCCCATCATGGGCAGGCCGCTAGTGGTGCGGCGGCGGCACGGGCGGCGCATTCCTTGATGCGCGCCCATGAGGAGGCTTTGCTGCAACCGCTTTTGGACTATGCAAGTGCCAAGAACTCGGTGCGTCTGTTGGGGCCAGATCAGGCCGCCAATCGTGCGCCAACCGTGGCACTGGCCTCGCAAATGCCCGGTGAAGAGCTGGCGGTGAAGCTGGCCCCGATGGGCATTATGGCGGGTGGTGGTGATTTCTACGCTGTGCGCGCGCTCACCGCACAGGGCGTGGATCCGACCCACGGCGTGCTGCGGGTCAGCTTTACCCATTACACAACCGAGGCGGAGGTCAGCAAACTGATCGCGGCCCTGGATCAGGTGCTGTAAGCGGCATAGGCCGTCAATAAGGGGGGCTTCGGCCCCTCTTTATTCGCACGCCATTGTGTCTGATCTGCGCGTCATTTCGCCCATGCAGCACGGCATTCTGCACCTGCAGAACGACCATCTTGCCAGCTCACCCCCACTGCGCCTAGCCTATTGGCATTCAGGTTTAGCCTCGGGGGGAGCCATGATCCTGACATCCACACAGGGCCATTCCGGCCTGCCACGCTATTTCGCGCGCGTTTTTGCCCTTGTTCAGAACCTGAACCGGGGGCAGCTTGATTTCCTGTTGCCCGATGGGCGGCGGTTCCGGGCGAGGGGGGCCAAGCCCGGCCATGTGGCGGAATTGCATATCCATGATCCAGATGTGTTTGCGCGGCTCGTGCGCGAAGGGGATCTTGGCTTTTGTGATGCCTATATCGAAGGAGATTGGTCGACCCCGGATCTTCAGGCGTTTCTGGATCTGATGCAGGACGACAATGACACGCTTTACTATGGGTTTCCGGGTATGATCTTTGTGCGTGCATACGAGCGGCTGCGCCATGTGATGAATGGAAATTCACGCAGGCAGGCCCGCAAAAACATCTCTCACCATTATGATTTAGGGAATGATTTCTATCGGTTATGGCTGGACGACAGTATGACCTATTCCTCGGCTCTGTTTCGGTCGGGGCAGGAAAGCCTGGAACATGCGCAACAGCAAAAATACGCGTCCATGTTGGAACAATTGGGCGTCGGGCCGGGGGATCATGTGCTGGAAATCGGCTGTGGCTGGGGTGGATTTGCGGAATATGCGGCGCGGCGCGGGGTGCGGGTCACCGGGCTGACGATCAGTCAGGAACAGCATGATTTTGCCGTGACGCGAATTCATGATGCGGGCCTGTCAGATCTGGTGACGATCCGGATGCAGGATTACCGCGATGAGACCGGCGAATACGATGGGGTTGCCTCGATCGAGATGTTTGAAGCGGTGGGCGAGAAATACTGGCCGATCTATTTTGAAACCGTGCGCAAATGTCTGCGCCCCGGCGCGCAGGCCGTGCTGCAGATCATCACCATCACTGAAAGGCGGTTTGAAAGATATCGCAAGGGCGTTGATTTCATTCAAAAATACATATTTCCCGGTGGGATGCTTCCGTCAAAAACGCGACTTCGATCAGAGGTGGAGCGCGCAGGGCTTGCGTTTCGCGACCAGATCACCTTTGGCGAAAGCTATTCTGTCACGCTGCGCCGTTGGCATGATGTGTTCAACGCAAAATGGGCGCGTGTGTCGCTGTTGGGCTTTGATGACAGGTTCCGCAGAATGTGGAATTTTTACCTGACCTCTTGTGCAGCGGCCTTCCACTCGGGTAATTGCGATGTAGTACAGGTGACGCTCCAGAACCCGGCACCAAGCCCGGCCTGACCGCGAAACACGCGGGCGTCCCTGATCAGGAGGAGAGCAGTATGCCCAGCAAAATGCCCACGGCCGCGAAACTCGTGGCCAGTATTTTCTTTGCCGCCTTGGGGTGGTTTGTCGCGGATCTGACCAAACCCTATATGCCCGAAGGCCGGTCGTTTGAATGGCTGTCACCGGGGCTTGCCGCCGTTGGCCTGTTGGTGGGCTGGCGCTTTACCGGGAAACGCATTGGATCGGGGATGGGGGGCGCTGTGGGCATTGGTCTGTCGTCTGGATTTTTGCTGTGGTTTCTGGGCCTGTTTTCCTTTTCAACGTATGAAATGCTGCGCTTGTCGCTGCGTAAATCCTATGATGGCCCGGTCGAGGCGATCCGGGCGGTGGTGGAAATTGGTCTGGAATTTGGGCTGATGTTGTCGCAACCAGATGTGATTGGCACCTTGGTGCTGGGCAGTCTTCTGGGCGGTTGGCTGACCCAACGCACCGCGCGTAAGTGGTCGTAACACCATGAAAAACCTGTTTTTCTATGGCACGCTGTGTCATCAACCTTTGCTTGATCTTGTGCTGGCGGGGCAGTCGTTTTCGGCGCGTGCCGCCATGTTGCCGGATCACGTGGTCTTTTGGGCCAAAGATCAGATTTTCCCGATGATCACGACCCAACCGGGTGGTCAGGCAGACGGTCTGTTGGTTGAAGGCCTGACAAAGGAGGCCATTGCCCGGCTGAACCACTATGAAGGCGGTTTTGCCTATACATTGGCTGAAATAACCGTGCTCACCGAAACCGGCCCCACACGGGCAGAGGTCTATTTTCCGGAAGACGGGTTGTGGACGCCTGGCGCGCCTTGGTCGCTTGCCGATTGGGCCAAGGATTGGGGCGACATCACTCTTGAGGCCGCATCTGAGGTGATGTCTTACATGGGGGTGCTGTCGACCCAAGAGATCGCAGCGCGGTTTCCGATGATCCGCCTGCGTGCGGCCAGCAAGGTTCGTGCGCGCAACACGCCAAGCCCAGCAGAACTTCGCACCGATTGGGGGCCGGACCGCTTGAATGTGTCCAAACGCGCGCGGCCTTACACCAATTTCTTTGCGATTGAGGAACATGACCTGTCGTTCCCGCGCTTTGATGGCACGATGAGCCCAGAGGTCAATCGCGCCGCCTTTGTTGGCGGCGATGCGGTCACGGTGCTGCCCTATGATCCCATCCGCGACACGGTGCTTTTGATCGAACAGTTTCGCATCGGGCCTTATATGCGCGGGGATTTGCACCCGTGGATCTTGGAACCCATTGCCGGGCGCATTGACCCCGGCGAGAGGCCTGAGGTCACCGCCCACCGCGAGGCGCTGGAAGAGGCCAATTTGACCCTTGGTGCGCTGGAAAAAGTGGCGTTTTACTATCCCACACCGGGGGCTGTAACCGAATACCTTTATTCCTATGTGGCGATCTGTGATCTGCCCCAAGAGGTCGCGGGATTGGGTGGGGTTTTGGGCGAGGCGGAAGACATTCGCAGCCATATCCTGAGCTTTGAGGCGCTGATGGATTTGGTGGCCAGTGGCGAGGCGGACAATGGGCCGCTTTTGCTGTCGGCGATGTGGCTGTCGCAAAACCGTGATCGGTTGCGCCACGCTTCTTGAAGTCCTGCGCCCGCGCGCCTACACATAATAGGAACAGACGGTCAAACCGACAGAATTTGCGCGCGCGAAAAGGGAACATCATGGATATCAAACAAGATCTTGCAGCCACAGTGGGTAACACCCCATTGATCCGTCTGAACGCTGTCTCTGACGCGACGGGATGCGAGATTTTTGGCAAGGCCGAGTTTATGAACCCGGGCCAGTCAGTCAAGGATCGCGCGGCGCTTTATATCATCAGAGACGCGGTGGCGCGCGGCGCCCTGCAACCGGGCGGCACCATTGTCGAAGGCACGGCGGGAAACACCGGGATCGGCCTTGCGCTGGTGGGCGCCTCTATGGGCTATAAAACCGTGATCGTGATCCCGGAAACCCAGTCGGAAGAAAAGAAGGATATGCTGCGTTTGGCAGGCGCAGAATTGGTACAAGTGCCAGCCGCGCCCTATCGAAATCCGAACAATTTCGTGCATTATTCGCGCCGTTTGGCTGAACGACTTGCACAATCCGAACCTAATGGCGCGATCTGGGCCAATCAGTTCGACAATGTTGCCAACCGCCAATCGCATGTGGAAACCACCGGGCCGGAGATCTGGGAACAGACTGACGGCAAGGTCGATGGGTTCATCTGCGCGGTGGGGTCTGGCGGGACATTGGCGGGCGTGGCCGAAGTGCTGCAACCCAAGGGCGTGAAGGTCGGTTTGGCCGACCCAATGGGTGCGGGGCTTTACAGCTATTACACGACCGGCGAGATCGCGATGGAGGGCGGGTCGATTGCCGAAGGCATCGGCCAAGTTCGCATCACCAAGAACCTCGAAGGGTTCACGCCGGATATGAATTACCAGATTTCCGACGAAGAGGCGCTGCCTTATGTCTTTGATCTGTTGCGCGACGAAGGGCTGTGCCTTGGCGGATCATCCGCGATCAATATCGCCGGTGCCGTGCGCATGGCACGCGACATGGGACCGGGGCATAAGATTGTGACGGTGCTGTGCGACTATGGCACGCGCTATCAATCAAAGCTCTTTAACCCTGTATTCCTAAAGGAAAAAGAGCTTCCGGTGCCAGAATGGCTGGATCGGGACGCGGCGCTGTTGCCTGAGGTTTTTGAGGACGTCTGATGCTTCGACTTTTTCTGGCCGCCTGCGTTGCGGTTTTGCCCTTGGGGGCGATGGCGCAAGAGGCTGTAACAGAGGGCGTTGCAACATTTGCAGCGCCTGCTTCTGTTTCGGATGCCACCAATGTTCCTGCGGCAGAGCCGCCAGACGAAAACGATCCGTCGGCGATTGTGACCTTAGGCGATGGCGCACCAGATTACAGAGCATGGAGCCAGCTGGCAGATCGGGTCGAGCAGGCGCTGGATGTGGGGCGTGCCTCGGACCAGGTGATGGCAGATCTGCGCAAGGATTTGACTGAATGGCGCGAGCTTTTTTCGGGCGCGCAAAAAGAAAACTCTATCCGTATCAATACCTTAAAGACACAGATTTCGACATTGGGGCCGGAACCAGAACAGGCGGGCGTGGAGCCGGAAATTCTGACCCAGCGCCGGACCGAACTGACCGCCGAACTGAACGCAGCCCGTTTGCCTGTGCAAACCGCTGAAGAGGCGTTTTCACGTTCAAATGTGCTGATTTCAGAAATTGACGGGCTGATGCGCAGCCGCCAGGCCGACCAGATTGTGAAATTGGGGCCCACCCCGATCAATCCGGTGCTTTGGCCGCAGGCTTTGGTTGATGTCCGCACCTCAGCCCGATTGGCTTGGGCTGAGTTGGAAGCGAGTTGGGGCAGTGATGCCCAGCGGAAGGATTTCCAGCAGGATCTTCCGGTTACGTTGGTGTTTTTGGCAATTGGGGCTGTTTTGCTGCTGCGGGGCCGCCATTGGATGATGCAGCTTGGGTCCTATCTTCGGCGCAAACGCAGCGGGTCATCGCGGGGCGTCGTAGGATTTATCGTCTCGCTGGGGCAAGTGATTGCGCCACAGATCGGCATCTATTTTCTGGTGATTGCGCTCTATCTTGCCGGGGTTTTGGGATTGCGCAGCCAGGTGGTTGCGGATGTCTTACCACAAATGGGCATGTTGATCTTTGGTGCGCTCTGGGTGGGCAACCGGGTGTTTGGGATCGAAGGCGCAAGCTGGACCATATTGGAATTGCCCTCGGCTGTGGCCCGGACTGAGGCGCGGGTAAACGTGGCCTTTCTGGGGGTGCTTTTGGCGTTTTGGGCGCTGTTTCGGGATGTCGCGAATTATGAGGGGTATTCCGATGCCACCCGCGCGGTGCTGCTTTTTCCGATCATTGCGCTGATTGGGTATTTCCTTGTGCGGATTGGCCGATTGCTGCGGCTGCACACGCAACTGCGGGCGCGCGATGAACAAAACGGTGCCTTTCGCAACAATGTATTGAACCTCGTCTCGACCGCCACGACGCTGGTTGGATTTGTGGGGCCGGTGGCCGCCGCGATTGGTTACAGTTCCTTGGCCAGCTGGTTGTTGGGCCCTTGGGTTCTGACCCTTGCGTTGCTGGCGTTCTTGATCATTTTACATCGGTTTTACATTGGGCTTTATGGGGTGATCGTTAAGCGTGACGAGGAAGAGGCGGAGCAGGCGCTTTGGCCCATTCTCATTTCTCTTGGCACCGCGGTGATGTCGTTGCCGGTTTTTGCACTGATCTGGGGGGCACGGACCACGGATTTGACAGAGCTGTGGACCAAGGTGATGGCCGGGTTTAAGCTGGGAGATGCCACCGTCACGCCGCGCACATTCATGATTTTTGCGATTGTGTTTGTGGTCGGTTATGTGGCGACGCGTTTGCTGCAATCCATGTTGAAAACCTCGATCCTGCCGAAAACAAAACTGGATATCGGCGGGCAAAATGCGATTTCGTCCGGGATTGGCTATGTGGGGGTCTTTCTCGCGGCGCTGTTGGCGATCACCTCGGCGGGGCTTGATCTGAGCTCGGTGGCGTTGGTGGCGGGGGCCTTGTCGGTCGGGATCGGCTTTGGCCTGCAAAACATTGTGTCCAACTTTGTTGCGGGCATTATCTTGTTGATTGAACGGCCCATTTCCGAAGGCGATTGGATCGAGGTCGGGGGGCAAATGGGCTATGTGCGCGACATTTCGGTGCGCTCGACCCGGATCGAGACATTTGATCGATCGGACGTGATCCTGCCCAACTCAGACCTGATTTCCGGCGTTGTGACCAACTATACGCGCGGCAATGCCATTGGCCGGATCATCCTGCCGGTGGGTGTTGCTTATGGCACGGACACGCATCGGGTCGCGGAGGTGTTGATGGAGGTTGCCGAAAACCATCCAATGGTCACGGTGAACCCGCCCCCTGCGGTGCTGTTTTCTGGATTTGGGGCGGATGCGCTGGATTTCGAAATTCGCGCGGTCCTGAGTGATGTGAACTTTTCAATGTCAGTAAAAAGCGAAATGAATCATGAGATTGCGCGACGCTTTGCCGAGGAAGGCTTTGAAATTCCGTTTGCACAGCGTGATCTTTGGTTGCGCAATCCCGAAGCCCTGCAGCCAAAACCGAAAACCACCGCAAAACGGAGGAAAAAATCCACTGCTCCGGTGGCGATGAACGTGGAAGACATGCAAAACAACAGCGATGAAGGTGTGGAAGGAGAGGCCGATGAGTGACGCTCTTTATCTGCAAGATGCGTATTT